>Ga0180437_10005393_pt1 | contig 17525 bp, 15 predicted proteins | sample SS_ome_4_FD_132410 | JGI IMG/M metagenome (GOLD analysis project Ga0180437, IMG submission 132410) | Hypersaline lake sediment archaeal communities from the Salton Sea, California, USA - SS_3_D_1 metaG | ecosystem: Environmental > Aquatic > Non-marine Saline and Alkaline > Hypersaline >... | reverse complement strand
ATCTTATATTTTCTTTGAGATTAAGGTCAGTTATTAGACTTTTGACACCAAGTGACTATTTATAAGTAAAAGCATGTTTCTCATCTTACTTTGATGTTCATGTAAATAAAAGAATTAAGGATAATTCTTTGTTTAACGGGATCATTAGAATTTTAAATAGAATAAAGTTCTAATTTTATTCTAATCGTTGCTTAGAAACTGATTGGTGATAGTAAAAATATTTTTATGATTTGAAAGCGAGAACCAATCCATTGGAATTGATTACTATATTTGGTTTTTTTAAAAAAACAGAGGAGGAGGTCAATCCTATGAGTAAAAAAACTAAGAGACCAAAAAAAATAGACCTCTGGTACGAAGGGTGGGGCGAGGAAATAGTAGGCTTTGATAACGAATGGGAAGACAACGGAAAAGAGTTAGACGAAGGAAATTGGGAAGAGGAAGAATAAAGGAAGAATAAAAATAGATTATATGTATTTTTTTAGATTTTCATTTTTAGAATCCAATCAATTGAATCCTTTGATGTTAGCCGCAATATAGTAGTAAACGTTCTTACAAGCGTTTTTCATGTGCATGCAATAACAACATAAACTTTAAATATTCCTTGATAGATTATCGATTCAACATCAAATTATGTTGGGGAAAAAAATTAGCAAGCGGGTAAACAAACGTCGGCTTGTAGGAAAGACTATTTTTGTACGTTCTAAGAATATTGAGTCTATTATAGCCTGCAAGAGGTTGTTTTTGAAATTTGAGGGAGGGAATCCCACAGGTACGCAAAAAGATCGCGTCGCTCAGGCACTTGCTGAAGACGCGGTTAAAAAAGGTTATCGCCAAATAGCTGTAGGTACTTGCGGAAACTTCGGGGCTGCAATTGCTCTTGCTGCGAAAGATTTCAATATAGAAGCATATATCTACATTCCTACGCAGCATCATACAAAAAGGATAGAAGAAATTGCAGAAAAATATGGTGGTGTGATCCATAGAATTGACGGAACTTACGAGAACGCAGTAGAAAAATGTTCTGAGGATGCAGAAAAATATGGATGGTATAATGCAAATCCAGGAGTTCCACATGTAACTGAGATCGCGCTTAACGCTTATGGACAGATATCAAAAGAAATTTATCGGACCTTAGGATATGCGCCAGATATTATCTCTGTTCCAGTAGGAAACGGAACAACCCTCGCGGGGATTTATAACGGTTTCTTAAAACTTTATAAAGAGGGCAAAATAAAAAAAATGCCTAAAATGGTTGCTGCCAGCACACTACGCGGTAATCCGATTGTAAAAAGTTACAAAAATCACTATCAGATTATTAAAGACTTACAACCATTTGAAATAAAAGAAACACCCTATAACGAACCTCTTGTAAATTGGCATGCATATGATGGATCAATAGCCCTTGATGCGGTTTATAACAGTCATGGATTTGCAGAATACGCATCAGATACACGAATGATTGAATTTTCAAGATTATTGAAAAGAGAAGAGGGATTAAACGTCTTACCGGCTTCTGCATGTAGTCTTGCTGTTTTACCTTCAATCTTAAAGAAAAATCACTCGAATGGAACTAAATCAACAATCGTTGCTATATTGACAGGCAGAATACCATACAACGGCCATAATAGACATAACAATCATAAACATAACAATAGCGCTAATCATAAGTAAATAAGGGCGGGATTAATCAAGGAAATTCATTTTAATATGAAGTTCTGTTAATGCATAATTTTTACGAAAAGATTGTGAGATTCAAGGAGATTTTTAAATGGAAATATATGGTAACTATGATGATGATGGAATAAAAATACGTTTTCGAGATAATACATATGAAATCATTTATCCTAATAGAATCTGGTCGCACTATCCCGACACCGACAAGGCAGTTTTATTAGATCATTTAATTTATATTACAACAATTCACCTTCCTCTAGTTTTCGGCGATGAAGAATTATTTTATCACACTGCCCTTCCTTTTTTTGAGCCTTATCTCTTTAAAAACTTAGTAATGGATTTCCCTTCGTGCGCTGAAGTTGATGTTACAAATACTTCCGATTTAATCCGTCAGTTCATGAATTTAAAAGTGCAGTTCGAGGACATTCAGGTAAAATTTCCACAATTTGATGTACAAACGAACGAAAACTCTTCTATGGTTGCACTTTCTTTCGGGAAAGATAGTTTATTAACCTATGCCGTCGCTGAGGAAATCGGCCTAAACCCCAAAATTGTATATATTGTTGAACCTTCAATGAAGTATGAAGAAAAACACAAAACGCACCTTGCTGAGAATTTCTACAACGAATTTGGAGTAAAGTTGCATAAGATAATCCACACGGTTGGACAGCTGCGAAATTATGAATATTTGAATGTTGCTCAAACAGAGCTTGGTTGGGGACTACAATCTACAGAATATGCTCTTGAGATGCTACCTCTCGCTTACGAGTATCTGACAAAATATCTGTTATTTGGAAATGAACAGAGTTGCGGAGAATATACCTATGATAAAGAAGGCTTTATAAACCATCCTGCCTATGATCAATCACACAATTGGACTGTGCAAATATCGGCAATGACACAATCTTTGACGAATCGCAATGTATGGACCGTCAGTTTAATCGAGCCTTTAAATGATATAGCGGTGATGTATGTATTACAGCATCGATATCCAGAGATTGGAAAATACGAAATGTCATGTTTTACTGAAACTGAAGCCGGTCGAGATACGCGATGGTGTCACTCTTGTTCTGTGTGTGGCAAAATGTATCTTTTATTAGTCGCTGCTGGTTTTGATCCAAAGCATGTTGGCTTCACAAAAAATATGCTTTCACGAGTGTATAGAAACTATTTCTCCCTATTTGGTGGTAAGAAAGTTCATACATACGCCCTTACCGGCTTGGGCTATGATGAGCAACTTTTTGCTTTTTATCTTGCAAGTAAGCGAGGCAATAAAAGTGATTTAGTTTTGGAATTTGAAGAAAGTCCAATTTATGAAAAGGCAAAGGAACGAGAGGAGGAACTTTTTAAAATCTTTTTTGACATTCACAAGAGTATAACGTTGCCCCCAGATTTATTTGAAAAAGTCTCCATAATTTATAAGGAAGAAGTAGAAAGTTTTGAATACTAAGGTGAAAAAACCATTGAAACGCCTAAACGTGGCATTAGTATGCAATACAAGGATAATGGATGACGAATTCCAAGTTGAATACGATCCACCAGATACTATTGAAAAAATTGAGCACGCTATTCGTTCCGCAGATTATAATTTCATGTTCATTGAAGCTGATGAAACTGCATTTGATGAATTGAAAAGACTAAAACCTGACATCATTTTTAATAGGGCTGAAGGAATTCGTGGAGAAAGTAGGGAATCTCATATTCCCGCCATTTTAGAAATGCTGAATATTCCATATGTTGGATCTAACATACTTACCACGGCTATCGCACTCGATAAAGGCACTACAAAGAAGATTTTATCTTTTCATGGTATCAAAACTGCTCGTTTTCAAGTATTTGATGATTCTAATGAACTATTTGTACATGAAATTAGTTTTCCTTTGATTTTAAAACCGAACCATGAAGGATCGAGTGTAGGCATTGATACAGATAATGTAGTGCATGATAAGACAAACTTTCGTAAAAAGTTAACAGAAATGTTAGAAAAGTACAAAGAGTCGATTTTAGCGGAAGAATTTATTGATGGAAGAGAATTTAGCGTGGGAATATTAGGAAACGGAAATAACCTTCGTGTATTGCCTATCCTTGAGATTGACTTTAATAAACTTCCAGCAGACGTCGGAACGGTATATGGCCAAAAAGCAAAGACGATACTTGATACACCGCTAGCCCATATTTGCCCTGCCAAAATATCAGATTCTTTGAGAAAAAAAATAGAACAGATCTCTATTCAAACGTTTAACGCCCTTAATTGTTATGATTTTGCAAGAATCGATCTTCGAATGAACGCATCGGAAGAATTATTCATCTTAGAAGTAAATCCGCTACCTGGTCTTGATTATAATTTAGAAGAAAAAGAAATAAGTTTTTATCCTGTTATGGCTTTTGCGGCGGGTATGAATTTCGATGAAATGATCCAAGAAATTCTACAAGCTGCAATCGATCGATATCAGTTGCATTAAGAAATGGAAGGTGCCCCTGCGATTTTGGAGTATTCTCCTTACAAGATTGTAGAAATAACAAATAAATTTTTGAAAAGGCATTTTGGAAACCATTTTCATATTACAATGGAAACAAAATTAGATCCTCTGAAAATATCTTCCATTCAACTGATAGATACCAAAAATTTTCGAAAAGAATTGAGATACTCTGTCGAAGAGTTTATAGAACGAATAAAGCATCCAGATTTTTATAGCTTATTAATTTATAATCAAGATCTTTTATTAGCATTTTTATTCGGCTACAGAGATGAGTCTCTTGATGGCGCATTTTATCTTGATACGATTGCATCCATCTTGCAGAGAAAAGGCATAGGAACGTTGCTTTTACACTGTGCATGCGTTATTTGCTATCTGATGGGGTTTGAATATATGACTTTGAGAACTGAATTGAAGGATGAAAAGGGACAACACCCCTTCGAGTTTTTCAAGAAGAATGGTTTTTACCGAATCGAGTGTCCTCCAGAAGAAGGCATCGCTATGAAAAAAGAGTTTACAGAAAATGATGTTATCACTTATCTTGATATGTTAAAAAACAAATAAAGCCTGAGAATTGAATGATATATTTGTGGGTTATCTCATTGATAATTCCAGGCGCTCTAGAACTCCGTTAGCTTTCGATTCTGTGAAACTTCTTCCGTCATCTGTTAGTTTATAGATGTGCCGTTGTGGTGCATCCTTCGGGTCTTCTGATGAGTCTCTAACAATATATTGTAGTTCACATAGACCACTCAGATGACGATATACATTTCTGATATCTGGTGAACCTAAGTCATGTTCGAACTTATTCAGCAATTGCCATATTTTATAACCATACGGAGAACTATTCTTCTTCTCTAGGTGGTACATTATTGCGAGAATTTTCTGCTTTGTTTTGCTTAGAGCCAAAGAGGGACTCATTTTAAACACAACTCTATAGCAATGTTTAAATAGTCTTGACTTATAAACCTACCTATAGGTAGGACGATCATAGACAAAGTATATCGTGGTCCCTTCGTATGAATAAGATCAAAATTACTTTAGACACTTGCTTCGATTACATGAAGAAAGTGGATTCAATGTGTGAGCGTGATAATTATGGCAAGAAAGCTTTATATTGTAATCGCCATCGCCAGTGTTCTCAGCTCACTTACCGTTGGTCTAATTGGTCCCATATATCCTATTTTTATTACTGAGAAGATTTCTGCATCAATCATTAATGTAGGTATGATTTACGCAGTTTTTTATGCCGTAGGGGCTTTTGTAAAACTTCCTGCTGGCAAATTAGCAGATAAATACGGGAAGGCAAAATTACTTTTTATTGGAGGCACCCTAGGTGCTGGATGTACATTTGGATACACGCTCTCATCTACTATCTGGCATCTAATTCTAGTTGAAGTTTTGAACGGTTGTGCCTATGCTATAACTCGACCAGCTATGCTGGCATTATTAGCTGAAATCACAAACCCCAAGAAAAGAAGTTTTCAAATGGGGTTGTTTGATTCGGTCTACGATGTCTCAATCGCTGGCTCCGCTTTCGTTGCGGGTGTTGTCGTAAGTGCCTACGGATTTGCATTCCTATTTTATCTCTGTGCAGTTTTACAATTAAGTTCTGGAGTATTAGCATACAAGTCAGTACATTTTATTGACATAAAACGTTGATTTCAAAGCAAATGACCAAAAGAATAACTGCAAAAAACTATAATTCAAAAGATGTCGTAAGTATTAAAACAACTTTTTTCATGCAAATACTCATTAGTTTTTTATCGATGAATTTATATTGGATTAGCCTGAACATCTTTTTACTAATGCATATAAGAAAAAAGAATCCTTTTTTTCTAAAGTTAAACTCTTGACTAAGATATTTTCAATAATCGTTTATGACTCAATTTGAGAAGAGTATCTATAATTCACGCATAGTAGAGGGCTAAATTTGGTTGTTTTCTTAACTTCTGACACATTTATCAGCCTAATTGTTTCATGCATCGAGGTATATAGAAAAGAGGCCGCAGGAATACTGATGGGCGATTATATTATCAACAGTGACACATACTACATAAAGGGTGCCATTCCGTTTCAATCAGCCAATAGGAAATTTAGCGAAGTTGAATATCATCTTGCGCGAACACAAAGAATGCGTGAAAACTTGGAATTATGCCTTTCTGATTTTGTCGGGTATTTTCATTCACATCCTCAGTATTTCCAAATGCAACCCACGACAGAACTGAGTCAAGAGGATAAAGAATCTATGGAGGAGAATGATTTTGAGATCATTGTTTCCATTAAAGATTTGAAGCGTTATTCTCATTGGGTTTTTAAGAAGAAGACAATGGAATTATCAGGGTGTGTTGGAAACTATGTACTAAACATAAGTGCTTATTCTCGTGATGGCGATGAATTTTCCAGTCATAAGATAGTTTGTCCCTTCACGGACATACTTAACATGTTTAAAAAACACTATATAAAGGTAAATGCGTGGAATTCAATCAATAAGAACACACAACGAAAACTCAGGCGACTAATATCAGCATATGAAGAAGCAAAACTGAAGAACAACAATGGAGCGTCTTTGTTACAAGAAATCTCTAAAAGTCTAACGCGATTCATGTGAAAAAATCTTAAAGGGAAATCCTCTTTGATTCAGAGAGCATTCAAAACTTCATTTTAATTATAACTGCAGTACCAATACCAACAATAAATGCTGCGATAAAGAACGATAGAAAAAAACCAACATAAAAGGCAAGAAAACCTCCTAACAAAGAGCCGACTGTTGTTGCTAGACTAATTGTTGCATTATACATGCCAAATGCATTTCCCTGTCGTTCGGGAGGAGCAATATTAGCAAGGAGCGAAGATCCAGAAACCGCAATTATACCCCATGTTATGCCTGCGATTAAAAACAATAACGTTACGAAAAATATAGCCCATTGAGGAAAAATCAATACAAAAATGGCAAAGAATGAAAAAATGAATATCCTTGAGGAAGTGGCTGACGCAAATATTTTCTTGCTTCCAAGGGTTTCCGCCAATTTTCCGGTAATAGCATGTGTGACTGTGGACATAATGGAATTTAATACGTAAATGAAAAATACTAGGCTGTCATTAATACCCAACGTTTTCAAATATAAAGGAAATGGCAAAAAAGCGACAAAAAATGCGGTAAACACTATAAATGTTGCAACATAATAGAGAGGAAGGGCATTAGTTAATTCGTATTTGAGGCGTCTCCAAAATTTATATTGAAAAAAACGTGGAAGTTGAAAAAGGAGTGTTGGAGCAAAGGCAAGTTTCTCACGTATACCAGGGCGTGGTATTAGAAATGCAAGCACATGGCGCTCAAATGTAATCGGAGGTTCTTCAAGAAGAAAAACTGCAAGGATACTGCTTATCCCACAAAGCAGAGCACATAAAACAAAAAGATAGAGAAGTCCTAACCTAATGAGAAAGATGCTAGCAATAAATAGTCCTGCAGTCCATCCTACTCCGCTAATAAAGTTAAATGAGCCTATCTTTTTTTCCCATAACGGTTTTGGTGTCAGTTCAATCACAAGCATGCTCGATGCAGGAATACATGATGTAGACAGCAGTCCCAATAAGATATTTATCAATATCAGAACACCAGCAGTAGATGCAAAAGCTGTCATACCGAAAATTATTGTGGATGTGAGAAAACCAAAGAAGATGAAAATGCGGCGTCTCGCCGACTTATCAGATAATTTTCCCCATAGAATGAGGCCTGGAATTGATGCTAAATTAAATGCCGCGACTACTAGGCCGATGTCCGCAAGGGATCCTCCTATGAAGGCAACATAAAGAGGAAAAAGTACATTCGCAATCCCAAATGCACCTTTGTAAGGCACAAAGGAAATAGACCAAAAACTCTTCTTTCCATTTTTATATAACCATTGAGGGGGATGCATCAAACAAGCATCTCCGTCACGTTTGTCGAACCCTATCAAACCAAAGTCAATGATTCGTGAATGCAAGTCTATTTTTTAAACTTATCGATAAAAAGTGCAAAAAGACACAATACTAAATGGTTTAAATTTTTGCGAAGACAAATAAATATGGAATATATGAGTAGAATTTCTTAAATTAGAAAACAGGAACTTAAATATGTCCTATGTTGAAACCCAATTTTTCAAGCGTTTAGTCACATAACGATTTATAATATCTAGCTTATATAAAGAGGAACATTCTTGTCTTTTGAGCTTGCAAAAAGTGGTGATGAAAAGATGACAAAGAATTTCGTGAATGTTAGAGGAGATAAATATTACGTAAAAAACGGTATACTAGACTTACGCAAAAAAGGAATTATTGATCTAAAAAATATCAAAGGACTAGAGAATCTCACTAACCTCCAAGAATTGGATCTTAGTAATAATAGAATAAAAGAAATTAAGGGATTAGAACACCTTATTCACCTGAAGAAACTAGATCTGAGTAATAATGATCTAGAAGAGATCAAGAGTTTAGAAAGTCTCACTAATCTCCAAAAATTAAACCTTAGTAGCAATAATATAGTAGAAATCAAAGGGTTACGGCGTCTCATTAATCTCCAAGAGTTAAACCTCAGTAATACTCAGATAAAAGAGATAAAAGGATTAGCACGCCTTATCAACCTTCAAAAGCTATATATTAGCGAAAACAGTATAGAGGAAATTAGAGGATTAGAACAACTCATCCAACTCCAGGAGTTAGATCTTGGAGGTAATAATATAGACGAAATTAAAGAATTAGAAACATTTATCAATCTAAAAATGCTGAACCTTCGGTGGAACCGAATCAAAGAGATCAAGGGACTGGAGAACCTCAAGAAGTTAAAAAAACTCTACCTTAATCATAATTTAATAGACGAGATCAAAGGTTTAGATTCGTTTAGTAATCTCCAAGAACTTAATCTTAGAGATAATTATATTAACGAGATTAAAGGATTGGAGAACCTCATTAGCCTTCAAAAACTATTTCTTGGTAATGATATAGAAGATATCGTGGGAATGGGAAGTCTAGCTGATCTGGAAAAACTAGATCCTCGAAATACGATAGATGAGATCAAAGGATTAGAACATCTTACCAATCTTATAGAATTGTCCCTTCGCGCTAATGAGATTAAAGAGATAAAAGGGTTAGAGAAACTTATCAACATCCAAAAATTAGATCTTAGATTCAATCAAATAAAAGAGATCAAGGGATTGGAGACTTTATCTAAGTTACAGGAATTAAAAATTAGATTTAATCCAATAAAACCTCGTGAAAGCCATTTAGTAGGGAGACATGGTCAGGAACTTGTAAGGTACTGTCGAGAAAAGGAGGAAAAGCTAAAAAGAAGTGGCTGAAAAAGTGTGAGTCATTTCTCTAAAGCGGGGCAGACCTGTCTGAGAATCACCCAGCCCACAACTCCCGCAATAAATGATGCTATGAGAATTCCGATTTTGGCCATGAACAGTAGAGGCAGCCCTTCAAAAGCTAAATGTGCAATTAAGAGAGACATTGTGAATCCAATCCCACCAAGCCAACTAATGCCATAAATCTGTTGCCAATTGACACCTGTTGGCATTACTGCAAGCCCAATTCTTACTGAAATCCATGCGAAAAGAAAGATACCAATTTGTTTGCCGACTATCAATCCCACCACTACACCTAGGGTAACTGGATGAACCAAGGCAGTTGATATATTGCCGCTAAAGTTCACACCAGCATTGGCAAGAGCAAAGATTGGCATAATAATAAAGGCTACCCAATAGTGGAGACTATGTTCCATTCGTTGCAGGGGTGTCTCCACATGTTGACATGAGGTTTCTAACTTCTGTAAGGCCGCATGTTGAGCGGCAGTGGTAAAAACACCCTCTTTGTCTGTACAGGCCTCCTGAAATTCGACCACAAGATTTCGACTCAATTCAATGAATTTTTTTCTTTCGATACGTATAGTAGCTGGGACAGTTAACGACAGCAATACGCCAGCGACTGTCGCATGGAAACCTGATGTTAAAATGGCTAGCCAAAGACCGATTCCTAGAATTGCATAGATCAGTGGATGGCGAACATCTGCCCAATTCGCGGCTGCTGCGCCTATCAGGAATCCAAAACCAATAACTAGACTGATCCATGAAATCTTTGTCGTGTAAAAGAGAGCAATAACAAGTATAGCTCCTATATCATCAACTATTGCAGATGTTGCGAGAAAAACTTTAAGAGAAGGGTTTATCCGTTTTCCCATTAGAGTCAAGACACCAAGCGAAAATGCAATATCAGTAGCCATGGGAATACCAAAGCCCAGTACACCCTCTTTACCCGCATTTAAGGCAGTATAAAAAACAGCAGGCATCAACATTCCGCCCAAAGCAGCAAAGATTGGAAAAATTGCTTTTTTTGGTGTTGACAATTCTCCTACAAGTAGTTCTCGTTTAATCTCCAAACCTATTAGGAAGAAGAATACAGTCATCAACCCATCACTAATCCACAAAATTAATGGCTTCGCAAGTACAAAACGACCTATTCCAATGACTAATTCGGTTTGCCATAAATTAGTATAGCTATTGAGCCATACATTCGCCCAAATCAATGCTACAATCGTACACCCGAGCAATACAATACTGCTCGATCCTTGTGCCTTAGTAAATTTCTTAAAAGAACGTGTAAGTCTCTCAATTCGTTCTTCTCGAGGTATTTTAGTAACTCTTGTGATATGTCTCCACATTTTCTTTTCACTCAAAAGGCTCAAGAAAGGTTGATCATTAATTTAGTCCAATATTTAACAATATTTCAAGCGAGAGTGTATCTCGATAGCTTGGAGGATCACTCTGATGATTCATAAAGGCTTTATATGTTTAAAAGATTAACCATTTTTAATGATAAATTGTATTGGCTATTAATTATGCTTATTTGCGTGAACAAGAAGAAAGGAATCGCGTAAAAATTATAATAAATTGAATAATTTTCCAATAAAGAATATATAAAAAAGCAGGAGTATTCCTCCTTCCCATTGCGTAATTTCTCGATCTTGAGCGATGAAGAAATAGAGTATAGTTGCGACCAGCATCATCGGTAAGGCAAAACTAAGTATGTCTTGTGGAATAATGAGTGTTCCAAACAAGCCTGCTATACCCATAACGCCAAAAATGTTGAATATATTTGATCCCAAAACATTTCCGATTGCAATTTCGGATTTTCCGTTTCTTGCTGCTTTAATACTTACTACTAACTCAGGGGCTGAAGTACCAAACGCCACAACACTTACTGCTATTATCGCACGTGCTATGTTTAATAGCTCTGACAATTTAATGACTGATTCAACAGTGTAGACTGCACCAAGATAAATAAAAAAAGTACTCCCGATGAGAACAACTATAGTTTTCCAACTGAATTCTCTCTTTTTAGGTTCATTCTCCGTCTCTTTTATCGCCGTATCCGCACTTTGTTTTTCTGTATGGATTGTATAGAGCAAATAAAGGCTCAACCCTGCAATATAGAGCAATGCCTCGGCTAGAGTAAGTACACCATCCCATATGGTTACAGCTAAGAAAAATGCTGAACCAACCAATAAAGGTAAATCCACATGAATAAGTTCATGAGTAACTCTTAACGTTCTGCGACAACTTATACTAGCGAGACCTAGAACGAGAAATATATTTACTATATTTGAGCCTACAGCGTTACCTACCACAATTCCTGGGGCATTTTTCGATACAGCATAAACGGCGGTAATGAGTTCTGGCAAAGAAGTACCAATTGATACGATAGTGACTCCTACAATAAACGAAGGAAGCCCAATATGTAGACCTATCGTCTCAGCAGAATCTACAAAATAATCTGATGCTTTTATTAGGATAAATAAACTTGCAATGAAGATGAGTATCCATGTGAATACCGATGACACAAGAAGGATCGAGAACATAACTGCGGTATATTGCATGTGCTCTTTAAATTATTTTTGTTTAGTAACGTTTTACGAGTTAAATGATCATGAGAAAAGATATACATGAAGAAGAAAGACGCATGTCGAATATATTTGCGCGAAATCAATTGATATGAGATGAATGACGCTTTTATGTCATATTTTCATATAGACCATTTTCTAATCGACAGGGGACGGATTTATAAAGGAGAGTGTGGTATAATAAATATATACTTTCATTTCTTTGCTATACTCTTTGTTAAACGCCTCAGGAAGGGTGAATTCATGCTGTCTAATGCACAAATTATTGCACTAGGGATTTTCATTTTTGTCTATGCCCTCATAATCACTAGTATACGAGAAAAAACCATAGCTGGAGTCTTTGGACTTGTTCTATTAGGTGCCTTCAGTATTCTCACTGTTGAAGAGATGATTGCATATGTGGACTGGGAAGCAATTATGTTGCTCTTTGGGCTGATGGTAATAGTGGGCGCATTTAGAGAGGCAGGTGTTTTTGCCTATCTTACCGCTTACATCATCAACTTTACTAAATGTGATCCAAGAAAAATGCATTACATGTTCATTGGCTTGACTGCAGTGCTGGCATCATTATTAGACAGTGTAACGGTAGCGTTGTTTATGGTGACCGTAACGATTATGATTTGTGAGGTGATTGAAGTAAATCCCAAACCGTATATCGTTTCAGAGATAATAGCAGCAAATATAGGCGGTACTGCAACTGCGATAGGCAATCCTCCCAGTATAATGATTGCATCCGCAGCCGATTTAACATTTGTTGAGTTTGCTGCAAATATGGCCCCTATAACTATATTATGTCTCATACTTCTCACATTATTCCTAAGATATTACTACAAAGACGCCATGGAGGAAGCCAAAGTGAAGATGGAACGCTGTCCAGTTCCGCCTAGAGATCTTGTTACTGATGAAAAACTCTTTAAACTTTGTATTATCGTTTTTCTAGTTTTCGTTGTATTAATGATCAGTCATAGTTTTATTCATATAAGCCCCGCCATTATTGCATTGGGTTGTTCCGGAGTTATTCTTTTCTTAGGAGGTAAGAAAATGCCACGCATACTGCACAAAGTTGAATGGCCTACGTTATTATTCTTTGGTTCGTTATTTGTCGTTGTAGGTGGTCTTGCGAAAGTCGGTATTCTATATATGATTGCGACAGGTATCGCAGGGCTTATAGGACAAAACATGATTGCGGGAATATTCCTGGTTGCATGGACTTCGGCGCTAGGCTCTGCAGCTGTAGATAACATCCCTCTCGTAGCAACACTTCTCCCAATTGTATTTGATATCTCGCAGATCACAGGACTGGAATTAAAGCCTCTTCTGTGGGCAATGGCTTTAGGTGCATGCATGGGCGGCAATGCTACAATAGTTGCATCAGCAGCAGGAATCGTAGCACAGTCAGCTTCCGAAAAGGCTAAATATCCAATTACCTTTTTCGAATTTCTAAAAGTGGGCATGTTATCAGTGCTTTTAACAGTTGGAGTAGGAAGCGTTTATCTAGCCATCCGATTCGGAGTTTTTGGTTGAGATAAAAGCCTTTAACTGCTGTTGATTTATCCTATTGACATAATCTAATTTTTAAAACCTAAAGAATGAAAGAAAAATAAGAATGATGAGCACAATCGAGGCTAAAAGAAATGTGTCTATCATCACGCATTTCAATAAATTGCGTCCGCCTCCCCCTAGCTTTACATACACTAATTTGTTCATAACAGCGGAGACTACAGCAGCTAGAATAGTTATTACTGCGATATAGTCAGATATTTTGCCTTGCGAAAACAAGACAGAAACTGAAAAAATTACAGCGCCTGATCCTGCAAACCCACCGATTATACCTGCAACGACCAAACCCGTCTCTCCAAATGTTTGTTGTAGTATTAACGTCAAAAATGTAATTCCAACAAATAAGGCAATAAATTGCAATGCTGATTTAAAGGAAAAAGGTGATTCCACTTTAGGGGTTGGCAAACTCATTTCTTTTCGTGGGTATCCTCTTACAACACCAGCCATAAATGCCAGCGCAAGCGGAATAGAGGTATATGCTAACAAAATTGGCGCTAAAATTGCGGCAATTAATAGATTTCGTAAGATCATTGTAGCATTTGTAATTACAATCGCTTTTGAGAATAATTTTCCTTGCTCCTTCTTTTCTCCTGATTTACGTGCAATATTTGTAATACTTAAGACGGTTGCTTCACTATTAGCAACGCCACCAAAACTAGCGAATAGAAACAAGCCTTTTGTTCCAAATTTGTTGAGAGCAATATAGTTCAGAAATCGAAGACTCAATAATAGAATTAAAAGATAATATAACAGACGCAGATTTATAGTGTTAAAAAAGGGCTCAGTTACATTGGGAATTAAAGGAAATAATAGTAGGAACAAGACACTTAACTCAAGTGCGGCTATTAATTCTTCATAGGTCAATTCTTTTACAATATCGCGTAATTCTTCCTTTACACTCAAAATAAGCGTTACAAATAGAGCAACGCTAACCGGGAGTAAAATAAAGCCATAACCAACCAAAATCCCTATTAGGAATGTAAGTCCAAAGGAAATAGACGTTGTAACGCCAGGATCTTTTGTTTGAGTTATTTTATACCATGTATGCCCACTAATAAGGACTATCGCAAAAATTGAACTCACTATCAAAATAATTAAAGCTATCTGTGGAATTAAACCAGCAGCAATAGAGGTAAACGTTCCAAGAAGACTCAATAACCCGAAACTCCGAATACCTAGTATTTTAAAATTTCCTTCCTCTCTAGCCGCTTTTTGTCTCTCGACCCCAATGATAGCTCCTGCACTGAAGCCGATTATTATTCTGATGGCTAGTTCTGCTGAAAGTGATGGTTCGATCTGCACAATGTTCCTTCCTATAATAGTGAGATGAAATAGTTTTAGAAGATCTTTATATTTATTTTTTCTATATCAATAAAACTGGAAGATAACTATAAAGAGGATGGCGCAAACTTATTAGATGGCTAAGCAAACAAATTCCTTTTCTGTACAATAAGAAGCGATTAAATAACAATAAAATTTACAAAAGTTGCATTGTAAAAATAAGTGATGCCAACATAGTAGACGATTTTTCAAAGTATAACTATTCTTCTATATGACTTTAAGAAAAGCAATATTATATCAATTAAAAATCTTAAAACCATAGAACTGTTTAAGAGCCCTTATATGAATTTATTTGTTAAAATCTTTGATATAGAAGTTTACCAAATTCTATATTTCCGCCAACAGGATGGAATGAAGTCTTCGATGTCTATTTTTTCCGAAATTTGTAAAGAGAATAACTTCTTTTTGTCCTGAACTGGAATGACTATATTGTTACTCATCCTTCATCATCAAGAATCCTTTTTGACAATTGTAAAAATTAAACTTTTCAGTTGTATCAATAATTAACACAATTTTGTGTCTAATATGTAGTTAGATATTTAAAAATATTTCCCATTTACTTAGCTAAACTTTACGTTTGTAAATATAAGGTATCATTCTATTGGTCAATTAAACTCTTGGCATCATCTTAGTGCGGTAAAAAGAAATCCACGTGTTCTTGATGCTAATAAAATGTTAAATGTAGCACAAAGACTAATTTTTTCAATCGAGCGGGGCAAGCTAAACATAGTGACTAATGAAACTTATATAACAGCTAGAAAATCTTATCTTCAAGCACAAATTCTTTTATACGAAATCTATATCATTAACCATCAACTGTTGTTTCCCATTAAACAATAAATAATATTATGTGCACACTGCGGTGAATTAAATTGATTAAAATAGCAATAGTAAAAGCAGGTAATATCGCTACATCAACTATTATAGATATTATTTTAGACGAAAGAGCTCACAGAGAAGATATTGAAGTACGAGTTATAGGCTCTGGTCCAAAAATGGAAGTAAAAGTGATTAAAGAAGTCATGGCTATTGCTCTAGCTCTTGAACCAGATTTGTTAATCTATGTAGGACCAAATATCTCGTCAAAAAGAAATATGGAAGTCGCGAAGGTTTTAAAAGACTTTAAAATTCCTATTATTTTTATTGGAGATGCGAAAAACAAGCATATTCTGAAAACATTGGAATTGTATGGCATCGGTTATATCATTTTAGAATCAGATCCTTTACTAGGAGCAAAAAGAGCAATACTTGATTCTACTGAAATGGTGTTATTTAACGCGAATGTATTAAAAGTTCTCGCGGTATCTGGGACAATACGATTACTTCAACACGAACTAGACAGAGTAATTAAAGGTTTAAAACATAATAAGACACTGTTACCTAGACAAATTGTTGATTCTGACCTTGCTCTTAAATACTCTGGTATCAAAAACCCGTATGCCAACGCTAAAGCAAAAGCATCCTTCGAAATGGCCTCTATAGTTCATAAGTTAAACTATAGAGCATGCTTTGAACTTAAGAAAAAAGAAGAATACATTCCTTGTGTTGTTAGCGCACATGAATTAGCGGAAACTGCAGCAGAAATTGCGCAGAATGCACGAAATATCGAAAAGATTAATGATTCTATTTTAAGAGACCCTCACGATCGGTATGGACAAATATTGAGAAAGGAAAAATTGTATGGGGACTTAGCACTCCTTTCAGAACTCTATCAAGAGCAGAACGACGTCTAAACGCTTTTAAAAACACCTTATCTCAATTTTTTAAATACAATACTCATTTTTCTCTTTTTCTATAGTTGATATTTACCTGAAGCCTCTCAAGTGCCATTTTTATTGCGTCTGCATGTTGATCAAAGAACGGGGCGTTGAGCAAGGTGGTTCTAACGTCGTTTTCCTTGTGAGCAAAAAGCCCACTAACGGGTGCTATACTATTTATTACTCTTTGAAAATGCATTGGGTGAAGAAGTTTCTGTAACTCATCAAGGTTGTTCAGAAACCACTGCCACATGTTTTCTACAACGGCTAAATTACCACTGGCACTATTTATCGTGATAGATTTATTCTTTCTGGGAATAGTGTCGAGAGCAAACTTCAAGGCCTCAAATACCTTTTCCTTTGTATTAAAGGCACCCAGAGCGCTTGTAATCATTATTTTCTCTGTTTCAGGTGTTTCTTCTTCCATTACTCTTTTCTTGAAATAGTCCATTGCCTGATCGCTGACTTCAGCTCCGATTCTTAATATTGTAGAGCGAATATCTGCGTGAACATCTTTGCCATCTAAAATACCTTGAAATTTGGCAGCTCCGAATTCAGCTACTTTACCAGATCCAAACTTGAAAGCAGACCACAAGAGAACCGTCCTTGTATCGGAATCCTGAGGCGTTTCATCTTCCTTTGGCTCAAATCCGAAAACTTCAAGTGCATTTTCTGAGATCGCTTTGCCAATGGATAATATTTTTTCTCTCTTGGATTCACTCATCACATAAGCATGCCTTAAGTGCCCGATAAAGGAGTCTAAAGGTAGAGATCTAGTTT
>Ga0180437_10005392_pt1 | contig 17526 bp, 21 predicted proteins | sample SS_ome_4_FD_132410 | JGI IMG/M metagenome (GOLD analysis project Ga0180437, IMG submission 132410) | Hypersaline lake sediment archaeal communities from the Salton Sea, California, USA - SS_3_D_1 metaG | ecosystem: Environmental > Aquatic > Non-marine Saline and Alkaline > Hypersaline >... | reverse complement strand
TGTGCTGCGCGCATAGCGCAAAAGAGAAAAACAAGTTAAAGAAACAAATGATCTCGAAATAAAGAAGCAATTACAAGTTAAAAAATATAAGGTCTATTTGTATCCCTGCACGGGGAGTGCAAAAGAAAAAATCAAAAAAGATAAAATAAGTGGTCTTGAAATAAAATAGCATGATAACAAGTCAAAAAATAAAAATACCACTGTTATACCCCCTGGTGCTACGAGCATAGCGCAAAAATAATAATTAAATTTGTTCCTGAGATCATTTTTTGTATTGAATCACTCACTAATCTGCGGAACTAATTCCCGGGCAAGTGCTTTTGCCTCTCCAATATTGAGCACATTCACAAAACGTTGCATCTTTGGCTCAATAAACTCTTCCTGCTCTTCAAGCTCAAGCAAGATAGTTGAATTGTTCGCAACATCTTCCTTAACGCGCGTGTAAAATGCCAGCGGTAATTGATCCCCGCTAATATCAAGGAAGAATATATAGCGCTCGAGCAATGAAATATAAAGATCATTAAGATCTTCTACATCTTCAATAATCTCATGCTCCACTAAGTCAGCCAAATGATCGGCAAGAGATTTTACCGATTCCCATGTTTTAAATCCATCTTGAGGATGCCATACCAATTTACCCAAACTGATCTCTAAGAATCGAATGAACATCGAACGCAATTCCTCGAGGCTGGCATCTGGAGTATAATATTCATTCAACTGATCAATGAGAGAACGGGAAAGATCCATAAGGAATGTGCGGGGTTGACGCTTAAAGAATGCAAAATTTTCAGAGAATGACAAATATAGCAGTTCATATGCATTATGTACCGGATCATCAATATCCTTATACAACACCTTATGCATTATAGGGTCAAGCAGTTCAAGTACTTCAACAAGCATGTTATCAAACGCATAGGCATTTATATATGGGCAGGAATGTATTTTGTTTTTAAAAACTCTAATAACTCCCTTAGCATGAGCACGAGCTTTTTTTAAGGCCTGTCTGATTTCTGCTTGCTGCAAAGAAGAGTGCGCTGCCTTACACTTAAGCGTCTTTACACTACGCTCAAGCCATTGTATAAAATGAGAAAAATCATTCGGCAAAATCTCCTGAGCATATTCAACACGATTAAAGGTACCTGCAAAAAACTGTTTGATCCCGGATGACGAAAAGATTATGGGAGCATATAGACTCTCTAACTCTTTATTGGTATAAATAGTATAAGTATGATGTTGATTATCTCGAGATTTTACATTATAAGTAGAAAGAAGACAGCACGCTATCAGCGTACAAAGAAAGGAGAGCTGTTGTATCTTCATAAACATCCTTCTTTATTAGATGATACAGGACAGATCAACATTACTACTATCTTGTTTAGTTTACAGAAGATGTCAAGAAACGCAAAGGGGCAAAAATGGCACTCTATTTTTACCGCGCTTTTTCACGGGAAGGTAAAAAAGTAACCGGCTATCTCGATGCCTCATCAACTGCCGCCGTAAAAGAACAATTAACACGGCAAGGATTTTTTCCTGTTGCCATCACACCTGCAACTGAAGAAACAAAAGGGAAATGGTGGCAAAAACTTTTTGAACGACCTGTAAGTACAAAAGATAAGATTCTCTTTACCCGCCAGCTGGCGACACTTCTTGAAGCCGGCATACCGTTAGTACAAGCACTCGAATTATTGAGCGATCAATTTACCGGAAAAATGCGTTCAATTCTCATTACCGTTAAAGATGACATCAAGGGTGGAAAATCGTTTGCCGATTCGATCAAAAAATATCCTAAAGTATTCAGCACCATTTATGTACAGTTAGTTCGCGCAGGCGAAGCTGCCGGAAACCTTGAGGTAATTCTAAATCGGCTCGTCAGCCTGATGGAACGACAACTAGAACTTAAAAAACGTGTGCGTTCAGCGATGACCATGCCGATCATTCAACTTGTTGCAGCAATTGTTGTTGTGGCCTTTCTTATCATCAAGGTTGTGCCCGGCATTACTGAAGCATTTATAAAACCAGGGCAGGAGTTGCCATTCACAACAGGACTTCTTTTGGGCATTTCTGAATTTCTTTCTGCATACTATCTTCCTTTTTTGATTGTAATTGCAGCAATTATTGCAGGAATTATGTATTGGCGTACCACCGACACCGGAGCCCGTGTTATAGATCAAATCAAACTGAAACTGCCGATAATTGGACATTTTACGCAAATGAATGCCATAGTTCAGTTTTGTCAGACGCTTGGCATGCTCCTTGAAAGTGGTGTTAATCTTTCAGAATCTCTTGACATTGTGGTTAAAGTTATAGACAACCGTATTCTTGCTGATGCATTAAAAACGGCAAAAGACAAAATAGTCAAACAAGGTAAAATAGCACAATACCTGAAACAGACAAAAATTTTCCCACCAATAGCTATTTATATGATCAGTACGGGTGAAGAAAGTGGTCAATTAGATAAAATGTTATTAAATGTTGCACAAACGTATGAGGAGGATTTAAAAGAATATGCCGATCGACTAACCGAATTGATAGGACCTGTTATGTTAATTTTCATGGCAGTTATTGTAGGATTTATAGTATTATCTGTAGTACAACCAATGATGCAAATGTTTGAAGGCATTCAAATGCCGGGAGGAATAGGATGATTACAACAAAAAAAACTGCACAAGGTTTCACCCTGTTTGAAATAATGATTGCCGTTGCAATCTTAGGTGGATTGATCGCTCTCTTTTATCCGATGATTACCAGGTATCAGAAACGAGCAGCAATATCGACCGCCAATTTGACGCTGGGCCAAATACAACAGGCAATTAATATGTTCAAAACAGATACTGGTCAATATCCAGCTTCTTTGCAAGATCTGATACGCAAGCCATCGGACCAGAAAATTGCAGCCAAATGGGTATCTGAATATGCCGATGAAAAACTTATCGACAAACCGGAAATGGAATATAGAAGAACTCCGGGAGCCAAACATCCCTATGAGCTTACCTTTACAATCGAAGGGGTGGATGAACCCCTGAGCGTGTGGAAATAAGAATAAGCATGGCAAACAAGGGCTTCACGCTTATTGAATTATTGGTGACAATAGCCATCATTGGCATGTTGGCAGCAGTAATAGTTCCAAATCTTGGCAAGCGTTCACCACAAGAAAAACGTATGGCAACGCTTGCCAAGTTGAACGGCATGGTGCAACTTGCGTGGAGAAATGCCCTTGTTACTAATACAATGCACACAATAAAGTTTAACTTCAAGGAAGGAAAAGTAGCAATCGAAGTTCCAACAGGCCAATATAAAGGGGGAATGCCTACCTTTAAACCACTCGAACGCTCGCATATTAATACAGAAATGGAATGGCCTGAAAATCTTGAGGTCAAACAGTTTATTCTTGAAGGATCAGATGAAATAAAACTTAAGGGAACATCTGATATATCAGTCTACTTTGTTATAATGCCCGAAGGACTTGCACAAGACGTTATTATCAATTTTATAGATACCAAAGACCTGCGCCCTGACGGTCAGCCAAAAACATTTGGTTTAGTGCTAAACCCATTTAATGCTCAGTTTAAAGTATATGATGCATTCCAAAAATAAAAAAAACGGCTTCACCTTAATTGAAGTTCTTTTTGCTCTTGCAATATTGGGCTCGATTTTAACGCCGGTAATTTTGAATCAATCAAAATTATTAAGCCGTATTGCCTTTCAATCAGAGCTGCTTGTAAGAACCTTTGCAGGGCTCCATTTTATGCTTGACTCATTCGTAAAATTTGAACAGAACAACTCACGGCGCACTGCTACCGAAGCTATAGATGATCCTCAAGCGAACTTGAGATTTGGAATCACGCAACCTCGTGAAGCCCTAAAAAAAGCATTTAGGGGCCTTTATAAGCAACAAGTTGCTATAGAATGGGAAGAAGGAAAAGCTAGACTACAGGACAATCTTGTAACATTTATGTTTTTGCCGGAAATAGAAGAGAAATGAAACGCGGATTTACTCTTATTGAGCTTTTAGTCGCCATTGCCATTGGATCAGTAGTCCTCACATTACTGTTCAACAGCTTTTTTCAAACCACCGGCATTATCAATCGAGCGGATGATATTATCAGCATCAATACACGGGCCTCTCTTGTACAACATCAACTCGAAAAAGATATTATGGGTGCTTTTTTACCTGTTCAAGCATTTAAAGAACAAGACACAACATCTACAACCACTACCACAACCGCTGCCACAACACCACAAAAAAAGCCGCCACCCAAAAAAGAAGCTGAAAAAAAAGAAAAAAAGAAACTCACCAAAGCTTTTTATGGAATAAATCGAGGCGCCCTGCTTGACGTTCTGACCTTTATTACCAACAATCCTATAAGTGCCTATTGGAGCAAACAGACCGGCAAAGCAAAACCTAAAATCGCCCGTGTCGTCTATCGCTTAGTTGAAGATAAAGAACAAAAAGGTTCATTTACATTACTTCGTCAAGAAGGAACCAAACTTGAATTTGAAAGCTACACAGCAGGAGAGGGCTCGAAAGGAATTCGTGCCTACCCACTGGTTGAGGGAATTAAAGAGTTTGAGGTAAAATACAAAGTTATTATCGAGCCTGAAGAAAAAAAAGAGGAACCCAAAAAACAACAAAACCAACAACAGCCCCCTAAAAAAGAACCCGAGAAAAAAGAAAAAAAGAAAAAAGAGATAAAGTTCAAAACACTGGATCAATGGGACTTTGAAAAGGAGATGCCTAAAGATATTCAACGTCGCATCCCAAATATTGTTGATGTTAAACTAACATTATGGAATGAACAAGCTACACGAGCGACCTCCTTTGAATTTAGTATCCCCATAATTCCTGAGATCAGCGAAAAGCCAATTAAAAAACCGGATCAGGGGAAAACAGATGATAAAAAAACTGGTAAGCAACCAGCACAACCAGGACAGGCAGGATCATCTCCGGTCCAACGCATGTTGCAGCGCCGCACATCTCCAACGGTCATGAGACAAAATCCAAGTCATTCATATAGATCAAGCCATCGTATCACACAGCATCCTGCAGCTCCGCAGCAAGACGCTCCGCAACAAGATGCACGGTCACAGTTATTGCGCCTGATTCAACAAGAGAGGACGCAATCATGAATAATTACTCAAAAAAGTCCGGCTATGTCATGATTTTTACTCTCATTATGATCTCGCTATTGGCAGCCCTTGTGACCTACCTTGCAAATCGCACTATTCCTTATGTTTCTTATACCGCTGCTATACTTGAACGGGAAAAAGCTAAGCTTCTTGCACTTGGTGGCATTCAAATGGGCCTTAGTCAACTTGCATGGGCAGCTGCAGAACCAGAGGGTAAAAAGAAAAAATCAGCTGACTCAAAAGATCAACAAACCGAAAAGCCTGAAGAACAGGATAAACGCTTTTTGCAAACAATTCTTCCCCACCTGAATCGGTGGCAAAAGTTCTCATTAACTAAACAACAGGACGGCATTGATGGTGAAATTCAGTTCGCCATTATGTGTGAAGATGGGAAACTCAACATTAATGAGATCTATGATTTTGAAAAGCATGCATTTATTGGTAAAGGCGGAAAAGCGGATGAAGATTTCGAAAAAATAATGGAACCGTTTTTCAAGGAGCTTGAGAAAAAAAGTGGAGGAAAAGAGTTATTCAAATCGTTTGCAACCTTCATGAAAAACCGCGAATATAAATTAAATGATGTTACCGAGTTATTAACCGTCAAAGCATTTGAACCATTTAAAAATAAATTATTCTATGAACCCCCTCTGCCTGGAACAAAAGAAACTCCTACCCAAGAACAAAAAAAACCTACTCTCTATCTTGCCGATATTTTTACGGTATGGTCCGGAGGCAAAGAGATACAACCCTGGTTGCTTTCTAATTCAATGTGTGGTTTACTCAATCTTGATGTAGTTAAAGCCGGAGATCTTGAAAAACGTAAAAAAAACATAAAAAAAGGACTTGAGCAGTTCAAACCTCAAGCAAAGTGGGAAGATGATTGGGACAAAGAACTTGCACCTATATATGGAAAAAATTTTAATATCGTGCCAAAATTTATTAAACCACTTCTTGCAACAAGATTTGGACCAACGGTTTTTTCTGTATTATCATATGGGAAGGTAGGTGAAGTTACACAACGCTTTCTTGCAATTATTGAAAAAGGCAGACCTTCGCAAGAACAAGATGGGAGAGCTAACGTAACAATAAGAAAGCTCTATTGGCTTTGATGTAAACGAGGAATTATCTTGCAAATAAAAGTTGAAACGTGGGTTGGTCTTTTTGTTCTGGCCGCTTGCGGTGTCTTGATATACATGGGTTTTCAGATAGGCGCATTAAGATTCGATACAGCACAATATAGATCATATACGATGACCTTTAAAGATGTTTCAGGTTTATCAGGCAAGGCAATTGTTAAAATTGCCGGCGTTAAAGTGGGAAGGGTCGAAGAAATAGACCTTATCAGTGACGGTGATCCACGAGCCGAAGTCAAAGTCATGATCCATAAAGATTATAAACTTCATACAGACGCCTATGGCAAAGTTATGCAAGATGGCCTTCTGGGACCAAAATATCTTGAAATCATACCGGGCGACCCGCTCCTTCCACTACTATCACCCGGCCAAGCATTATCAAAACCGAGCGTAGCTCCTGTATCTGTTGATGAAATCTTGCATCAGGTCAAAAAAATATCGAGCAATGTAGAAAGCGTCACTGCATCATTTAAACAAGCATTGGGAAGCTATGAAGGTGCCCAGAATCTTGAGTCAATCGTCACCAATATAGCATCAGCAGCTGATAAAATAGCTTCGTTTTCTGACCTAGTAGATAGAGCCTTTACCCGCAATGAAGATAACATACAATCCTTTATGGAAATTGGCAGCACTATTCGCAGAGTTGCCGATCACCTGGAGACAAAGATTATACCAACGGTGCGCGACAGTGTAGAAAAGATATCTGATTCACTTGAAGATGCAACCCTGCAGGCACGAGATAGCTTTAAAAACATCAACTCCATCGCTGAAAAAATCGATGAAGGAAGAGGTGTTATCGGAAAACTTGTCAATGATGATGAAACCTGGCGCGACCTGAAAATTGCTGCCCAAGGACTACGCAATTATTTTGCCAAAACAGATATGCTCCAACTCGTTTTCGATTCACACTTTGAAAGCATGCATCGTCCCGCTGAAAATTATGCTTATGAAGATTCCAAAGGGTACTTTGACATAAAACTGTTTCCAACCGAAGATCATTTTTACTTAGTTCAAATAGCTACATCAGAGCGAGGATTTATTACACGAAAAGAAAAAGAAAAACGATATGCTGATCAATGCGGCGACCTTATCAACCCATATCAAAAGTTTGATCCTGCAACACAGCTAGGAGAATATGGGTTATTCAAATATGCATACCGCAGACAAAAAGAGACGTTCCATCGCAACACATTCAAAGTCGGCTTGCAAGTCGGTAAAATGTTCAATTGGATAGCAATGAGATTCGGCCTATTTGACGGATGGTCTGCAGGAGCAGCTATCGATATTGACATTCCATTTGAAAGCGATAGGTTCCGCTGGTTAATGAGCTTTGAAGGCTATGACTTTCATGGGTGGAATCGGATGGATGACAGACGTCCACATCTTAAATGGATCAATAAAGTCTACTTTATGCGTAACTTCTACACCTGCTTCGGTGCTGATGACTTTATCAGCAAAAAGAATGCCAACGTCTTCTTTGGTGCCGGTATAAGATTCGGCGATGATGACGTTAAGTACTTACTCCCAAGTCTAAGCGGCGCCGGTGGCTTTATGCAACAGTAACATTTATTGCTAAATACAACAACGTTTATTTTGGTCCATTTTATATTGTGCCGCCCAGGTCAGAAATACATTTCTCACATAAGAAAGTCTGCTTAAACGCTCAGGAGCCATCGCAAACAGTTTGTGTCGTATAGGAAATAGTATTGATATGCGCAGCTTTTTCAACCAAATAACGAGGTTGCTGTAATATTTGACCTCAGCGACCTCTTTATCAATATCCTTCATAAAAGCCACCAAGGAGCTGACAAAATCAGCAGGAGCATCCACCGAGGTATACCTACGCTGTATTTCAAGAAGCAGATCATGAGAAAGAACATGCGCAGGCATTGCCAACAACTCATCTAATGGAATTTCATATTTCCACATGGCCCATGAATCACGAGAACTGAAGCAGGAGTTGCCTTTCAATACTTCATAAATAAGAAGAAGGTAAATAGCAACTGCGATACCACCACCAATATGATATTTCAGATCATAAATCGACTTGGCCAAATCGCGACTATATTGACGTATCGGAATATCAGGAATTTTATAAAATAATAAAAAGAGATCCTGCTTGATATCTTTGATCACCTGTCTTGGGTTACATTCAATATTGATAGTCAGATTGGAAATATGCGAGATTTTTCCATTTAGTTGTTCCTCAACAGTTTTAACAGTAGAATCATGAGCACAAAGATATCCACCTATGAACAATAACATTAACGAAATGTTGCAATAAGTTGTACGTTGTCCCATACCTGCCCCCCTTGTACATCAATTTTTAATAAAGGTTAAATTTCTGGATTAGGCCTTTACCAATACTGTTGGCACAAATCATTTTACCATTCTTTTGATTTTAGCGGCTAGATCCACCACAGTCTCAGCATTGGTATAACAAAAACCCGCAACAGCCGTTGCTGCAATCGCTACTTTAACCTTGAGCGAAACGCCATTGCGCTCCTCTTGGATATTAACATCCATCTGATCGTTAGAAGACTTCTGAATTACTGTATCCTTGGAAGGCTCCTGCTTTACCCTCTGTTGAATTGTCGCAATAGTTGAATGAACCTCTTGATGAATACCACTAATCTCCTGCTCAGGATTACATTTAATATTAAGATTTAAGTTTGAAATAAGAGCCACATCTTTCGGCTCATCTGGTGAGGTAGTACAAAATAGATAGCCACTCATCATCGCTATCACGAAAAAAGAATAAAAAAATTTATGCATAAAAAATCCTTTCGTTAAAGAACCTAGTTATTAATAGCATTAACCATGAATCTATTCATTTTTCAAGAATATTGAAAAATGTCGGCACTAATGGGCTATACTATTACCATAATTAAAACCGTGAATGAACCTCACTCGATCCTTCGGCAATACTCCCAGGTTTCGCGCAACGCTTCACCGGGCATAGCCGGAGAGCCTTTTATGACGGGAGCTCATGATGTACAACTTCGAAGACATGCGTTCGTATGGTTCGATACACCCGAACCCGCTAACGCATGTCGGGCACTCACCACGAACGGCTATTGGAAAAATTTTTTACACCGTTCGCCCCGAGTGCTGCGTAGCAGTGTATCAAAACCTGTCCCGAGTATTCTCGAGGGGGGTGCGAACTTTTGAATAAAAAAGGAACCATAATGAAGACACGCAAAACACAATATCCTGTTGACTCTGTTTTTGTGAACCGCTGGTCACCACGCGCTATCTCTCCTGAAATGATGAATGATGCTGAATTAATGTCCCTTTTTGAGGCTGCTCGATGGGCCCCATCATCTTATAATAATCAGCCATGGCGTTTTATTTATGCAAAGCGTGGCACCGATTTTTGGAAAACATTTTATGATCTTTTAGTGCCCTTCAACCAAGAATGGGCAAAAACAACTTCATATTTGGTCGTCATTCTATCACGCAAAAACTTTGAATATAATGAAAAACCTTCAAGAACTCATTCATTTGACACAGGAGCTGCGTGGGAAAACCTTGCTTTACAAGCATCAATGATGGGCGTAGTCGCTCACGGAATTGAAGGCTTTGACTACGAAAAAGCTCGCAAAGAACTTAATATTCCTGATAACTATGCTATTGAAGCTATGATCGCTATCGGCAAACATGGCAACAAAGAGGATCTTCCTCCCGAACTTCAAGAACGGGAAGAATTAAGTGATCGTAAAAAGGTTAAAGAATTTATCTTTGAAGGTAGATTTAAGGGGAAAAAATGAAGTATCTCATTGTTCTTTCTCAACTTTTTATTTCTGAATGGATCTGGGGGCTCACATGGGGGCTCTATCATAATGTTATTAATATTTTATTTATGCTTTCATTATTAAAACTATTTTTGGGAATACCTATAGTATCTGCGGTACTCATAGCATGTAGCGCCCAATTGGCAGCATTCATGTTTTTTAATTTATTCGTAATCAGTATCCTCATACTCGGGTTTGGCATAGAATTTGATGTATTACAAGGATGGTCATATGTTCCCGATCAATTTTATGCCATATTTTTTCTTGGATTAATTTTTGCCCTGCTTCAAAGCTTATTCTTTTTTGTTTTCAATAACTATCTTAAGCTACGTTTGTCATGGGTCTTTGTAATCATCATCATCAGCAATTCGTTAACCATCCTCACGCTGAACCTTATGTTGCCGGCACATTTGTAAGGACTACCGTAACAGGTTCTGCACGTATAGCGGCAAAACGGCAGAAGAAAAATGAATTGCAGGATGATAATAGTTAAGGTCACGATTTAATTTTTTGTATCTTGATTCTACCTGCTCAAAAGTAACTAAATCCAAATCAACATCAGAGGCAATCGTGATACTAAACAATCCTCCCTGATAGGTAGGAACAACTATGAAATGAACCTTAACAGATGAAAAAACATTACGTAACCGTCTATTGATTGTGGACGCTAATTCGGGTTGAACCGTCAATGACTCACTTTGAACCGCAATAACTTCACCATTTTTTAAGGCACGTTTAACATCTGCATAAAAATTTTCAGAGATAAGTTCTTCTGCAGGACCTGCAGGAGCGGAAAGATCTAAAATAATCACGTCAAAATAATCTTTGTAATTTTTTCAAACTCTTTGCCGTCCCCTATAATTATTTTTGCTTTTTCATGTTCAAAAGCACCTTGGGAATGGTTTGGCAAATACTTTTTGCTTACTTCAATCACTTTTTTGTCTATCTCTACTAAGCAAACCTCTTGAATAGGATGTTTTAACACTTCCCGAAGAGAACCGCCATCCCCACCACCTATTATCAAAATGCTTTGAGGATCCTGATGGTAAAATAGGGGAAGATGACAAATATTCTCATGATAAATAAATTCATCTTTCTCTGTTGTTTGTACGATTCCATCAAGAATCAACATAGTTCCATAATCAGCAGTTTTAAACAGTTCAATATCTTTAAAATCAGATCTACATGCATATAACTGCTCTTCTACATTAAACAAATATTTAGTATTGACCGCATTACCAGGAACATCACACTCTTTGAAAAATTGCATGTCATCCCAGGTTACTATTTCAGATATGACTTTTGAATTAAAGGCCACCAAAAGAGAGAAGAATATAAATGTCTGCAAGGTTCTGTTCATAAGAATATTCCTTTGCAAATTGTACAATGGCTCTGATTTCATCTGAGTATAAATCTGTTTTATTGTACATCGAAAAGATATTTATGAAAGAAGTTTAGGAAACTCAGTGTAAAATGATTGGATGAGTCCTTGAAGCTTTGAGCAACCCTTACCCCATACAGCTTTTTGAAATATATCTTTTATCATGTCGGGAACAGCAAGACCTACCCCAAACAATAATGTAGTCAGCCGAATTATATCAGGCCTATCACTAAAATACAGTTGCAAGATATTATGCCATTTTTTAACCGAACGTTTATCATGAGGAAAAATCAGCTCATCTTGTACTATGATATCAAAGGAATTTATTATTTCAGGCCATATAGTACAGTACTCATATAACAACATATCTTCATAGAACTTAAGAATATACGACTTTAAACGGTCAGGCGCTGCTATATAGTTATATGCATTATGTTTTGACATATATTCATCATGAATGCGGTCAACCAAGGCATGAAACTCTATTCCGGCTTTGAATGAAGAAGATTCTTTAATAATTGAACTCCACGTAGGATCCGACATGTGAGTCTGTTCTCGTGTTAAAGTACCAAGATAGCGAATATCCGGAAAACTGGTTCCTATTAAAAATTCTTCTTTATTTTTATCAGGAAGCATGGGCAGTATCGAAAGTGCAAGTACAATATGAGTAACAGGAGCAGGCATGAAGTCCTTTCATCTTATGTGGTAAATCTTGTTTGCGTTGGCACTTTTTGGCTAAAGTATAATTAATTATCAACAAAATAGAAAAGGCAATGTAAAAATAATATGAAACTAAAATTTTATCTAATTGTTTCAACACTTGCGGTATCTGCACATAACGTAAAAACAATGGCACCTAAAATGAGAGAGGCTAGCCGCTTAGCCCTCATGATTTATGATCATTATGTTCCGGAATTAGAGCAAGGACGACCTGTTAATATGATAATAAAACAAATATATAAGGACCTTGACACCCTAACCCCGCCTCAGCAAAGAAATTTGGCAAAAACATTATTTGTGGCAAAATATGCCCAACTGCTTGCACAAAAAAATCCTGAACAGATTATTTTTATTGATGAGAACAAACCAAAAGAAAAATGTTATCGCTTTCGTGATGGCAGACAACAGATTGTACGGAATCCAAAAAATTTTAAACTTCCTCCAAAACATCCAGGATATTCACCATGGACAATGTTAAGCCTAGAAGAACTCCTGGAGCACTATTCCCTTAGTTGCAAAAAAGATCTTGCTAATTAAATGTTTTCTTTAAGCTCAAATATCTGGTTTCGTAAAGCTATAGCTTTTTCAAAATCAAGCTGTTCTGCTGCATCCTGCATCTGTTTTTCAAGCATGATGATACGTGTTTGAATATCAATCTCTGGATCCCTTGATTTCTTTCTTGAGCGCTTTTGAGCTGATGCTTGAGCAATAGCCTTTTGAATATTGACGATACTTTTTGTAACATCCCGTTTAACTGAATGTGGTGTGATACCATACTTTTTGTTGTGCGCCTCTTGAAGTTGTCGACGACGGTTAGTTTCATCGATAGCGGCTTGCATTGATTTTGTAATAGTATCAGCATACATGATAACTCGTGCCTCATTATTACGAGCTGCTCGTCCAATAATCTGAATTAATGAACGTTTATCACGCAAAAAACTTTCAAGATCAGCATCCATAATCGCAACAAGAGCGACTTCAGGCAGGTCGAGACCTTCTCGCAATAAATTAACACCGACAAGGCAATCAAAAATACCGAGACGCAATTTTTGCAACAATTCGGTTCGCTGAGGTGTTTTTAGATCACTGTGCAAATAGCAGACCTTTATTTTTTTCTCTTCCAGATGTGTTGCCAATTCCTCCGCCAATTTTTTTGTCATTACGGTTACCAGCGTTCGAAATCCTTTGGACGTAGTTTGTTTGATCTGGTCAACAAGATGATCTATTTGTCCTTCACGTTTGTGATGCTCAATTTTCGGATCAAGCAACCCGGTAGGACGAATAATCTGTTCAACTACAGTGTCGGAGTTTTTAAGTTCATATTCACTCGGCGTTGCGGAAACGAATATGACATCATTAAAATAGCGTTCGATCTCTTCAAACTTTAAAGGACGATTATCATAAGCAGAAGGCAGCCGAAATCCGAACTCTATCAATGATTTTTTACGGGCATAATCTCCCGCGTACATACCACGCAACTGCGGAATAGTAATATGAGATTCATCAATAATTAAAAGAAAATCATCAGGAAAGAAATCAAAAAGACAATAGGGAGGCTCACCCGAACTTCGCCCATCAAAATGAACGGAATAGTTCTCAATTCCTGAACAATAACCAATCTCTTGAAGCATCTCTATATCATGGCTAACCCGCGTCTGCAATCGCTCACGATAAAGATCTTTGCTGATTTTTGGGGCATAGCTCGCAACTTCCTGTTTGATGCTGGCAATAGCTGACTCTTTTTTATCTTCAGTTGTTACAAAATGTTTTGCAGGGAATATCAAGGTATTATCAAGATTCATCAGAACACTGTTATTGAGTTTGCTCACCAGCTGTAATGATTCAATACTATCACCAAAAAGTTCTACCCTGAGCTTATCTTTCATGTAAGGTAATTGAACTTCAATGGTATTGCCCTGAACCTGAAATGTTCCTGAACTTTTATCAATATCATTACGCACATACTGAATAAAAATCAATTTACGAATAAGATCTGCACGGCCTATCTTTTGGCCAACTTTCAGTGAAAAAGCTAATTTCCGATAATCATCAGGGTTGCCAAGCGAATAGATAGAAGAAACAGAAGCAACTATAATCGTATCGGGCCGATTTATAAGAGAAGCTGTTGATTCTACCCGAAGACGTTCAATTTCAGAATTAACCTTGGTTTCTTTTGGTATATACAGATCTTGAGCCGGCAAATATGATTCAGGTTGATAATAGTCATAATAACTGACAAAATAACAAACTTTATTCTCAGGGAAAAAAAGGGAAAATTCCTCATAAAGCTGGGCCGCCAATGTTTTATTGGGAGAAAGAACCAAAACAGGCTTTGCCTGGCTTGCAATAACATTTGCCAGGGTAAAGGTCTTGCCTGAACCGGTTACTCCCACCAGCGTGGAAATATTTCCTGATCGGTCAGATAATTCGGAAATGGCTTTCGGTTGGCTCCCTGCCGGATTGAAAGGAGCCTTTAACTTAAAAATCTTTTTCATGTCACCTGATTCATAAAGAGAAAAAATTGATATATCCTTAATAATAATACCATATATTATTCTATTTGCAATACTGCCGCTCCCATTTATGCTTCCTATTGATCTCTATTGCCTCGTATGTCACACTTATAAAGCTTGCAACTATAAAACTTGGGAGTAACGATGCCAACACAGTCAGACTTATTGATATTATTTTATACCTGGTTACCGGTACTAAAAGCAGCCGGTTTGATAATTATTGGATTGCCAACTATAGTGTGGCTATCTCGATTTCTTCAAAAAAAACTGGCAAAACGGCTAGGCAAACATCTTTCACTATTGATTCGCCATATAGTTTTTTATGGAGGAATTATAATAATTATTCTCATGACATTGTCACAACTCGGATTTAATGTCACCGCTTTGTTGGGAGCTGCAGGTATTCTTGGTGTAACCATTGGCTTTGCATCTCAAACAAGTGTTTCAAATATTATAAGTGGTATATTTATATTATTGGAGCGATCATTTAAAATTGGCGACATTATAGAATGTCAACAAGCTACCGGTACTGTTCAATCTATCGATCTATTATCGGTACAACTTAAAACCAAAGATGGCCAGTTAGTGCGAGTACCAAATGAAATCGTACTCAAAAACATCATCAAAAATAAAACTTTTTATCCTTATCGGCGCCTCAGCTTTTATGCAGTTATTCGCCAAGAGACATCATTAGATGGAATAGTGAAAACTATAGATCAAATCTGCAAAAACAATTCATTGATTTTAGAACATCCAGAAATGTCAATTAATTTTAACAAGCTCTATTCGTGGGGCACAAAAATCAACATTAAATTTTGGACTCATTCAAACTCAACCACTTTAGCAGCAAATAGATTTCTAGAGGCATGTATACAAGAGTTTGCGGACAAAAACATTACGGTCTATCAAAATATATAAAAATTATCTTTAAATTATTTTTTCTCTCGATATGCTATAGAAACATGTAAAGCATATTAATCTCTTTCATCTTAAAGGTAGTACCGTAATGAGCAATAAAAACTACGTTTACAACATACTAACAAGTGTCTTATTTTTGAGCATATCTACAATCTTTACCTGCAATGCGCAGAAAGTTCCGGCTCCTGAAAAGTATATCAATAATCGCACTTCAGTTGAACCCAACAAAACTCCTATAGCGCCAACGCGCTGTGCACTAACTGCAATTTATGAAAATGATTCAACCCCAGAAAATGAAATTCAAAAACGAAAGCAATATGAAAAATCTGAACCAGAAAAAATTTCATATTACAAAGGTAGGGCTCCAACGCCTGAAGAGATAGAACTTGCCAAGGAACCACAACTTTTTACAGTACACTTTTCGGGATTTGTCAAACCCGAATTTTTTTGGGATTCTCGACAAACCGTTGGCAGCCGTAATGATCAGATACTGATCTATCCAGAACCTAAAGAACTCGATAGATGTGGCAGAGATATTCAAGCAACTCCAGCATTTGAAATGATTGCAATAGAATCCCGCGTAAGGGCTGATATTGTCGGCCCTGATGTTCTAGGAGCACACGCCAAAGCAGCTATTGAAGCAGATTTTTATGGCGTCAATGAAAGTACCTGCAATGTTTTTCGCATGCGTCATGCATACACAGTTTTAGATTGGGAAACAATAGAATTATTATTTGGGCAATATTGGCACCCTATATATATCAGTGAGTGTACACCCGATACGATAGCCGGCAATGCTGGAGCTCCTATGGACCCGTTCAAACGAGCACCGCAGATAAGATTTACCAAAAGGTTTAAACCATTCGAATTTACCATTGCAGCATTATCTGAAATTCATTTTAATAATGACGGACCTATTGGGCCTAGCTGTATATATTTACGTGATGCAGTTATACCGGACCTTTCAGCAAGATGCATGGCACATTATAACTCACACATTTATGGCATTGCTGTCGATTTGAAGCGATTGGTCCCTCGAATAAAAACCGATCTCAATCTAAAAGTTGAAGAATCAATCTATAGCGCAGCATGCTCAGTTTTTACCACATTTAATTGGGAATCATTTATCTTACGGCTAAAAGCTACTGTAGCCCAAAATGCTGCTGATCTGAGCCTCTTGGGTGGATATGCGGTCCATTCCATTCAGCCTGAATCGGACAAAAGAACATATACCAGTTTACAAAGTCTTTCCGTGTGGGCAGACTTTAATAGAGCTAACAGCAATATAGAACCTGGCTGTTTTATAGGATTTGCAAAAAATATTGGTGCTTCCAAAAATATCATACCTGCCTTGAAAAAAGATGATGAGTTACATCATTTAACATACGGCTTTGGTACAGAAATTGTTGACTACGTGTTTCGAATACAGCCACGTGTCCGCTGGTTTGTAAAACCGGTTGTATTCGGTCTTGAACTTGAATACACTCGAGCTTCATACGGTCAACCTAATATACGAGGAAAAAATGCCGATCGTCCGTCATATCTGCACCCAGATGAACATCCGATATGTCCAGGCCCTACAGCAAATACGCGAGTTTATTTTGCTGCAATTTATTACTTCTAGAAAGATCAACTCTTTTTTATTTTTAAATTGTTTGACACTGGTTTATTTCAAGATCATATATTTATTTTTCCTTAATGTCTTTTTTGCGCCTCCCGCGCAGGGCCAATGCTTTTGCTCGCCTCAAAAGCATTGGATGAAAATGGCGCATAAGGGTTTCCCTTATGTATCCCTTTAGACGCTCAAACTCGAAGCATTCGCCTACGGCTCATCTTGTAAAACAGGTGAGCGTGAAGGTATTACATGTCTATTGGGCCGTAGGCCCAAATAATGTATTCCGGTAGCGCTCTGAGTGGCATGCGTATGGCTACTGCTTACG
>Ga0180437_10005391_pt1 | contig 17526 bp, 13 predicted proteins | sample SS_ome_4_FD_132410 | JGI IMG/M metagenome (GOLD analysis project Ga0180437, IMG submission 132410) | Hypersaline lake sediment archaeal communities from the Salton Sea, California, USA - SS_3_D_1 metaG | ecosystem: Environmental > Aquatic > Non-marine Saline and Alkaline > Hypersaline >... | reverse complement strand
GCCGCATGGTCGACGGCCGATACGGCGCGGCCAAACGCTCGGGCGCCCACAAAGGCTGCGACGCCTACGAGGACTTCCGCGACGTGCTCGTACGCGGCGATATCGACGCCGTCGAGGTCTGCACGCCCGACCACTGGCATGCCCTGATCGTCCTCGCCGCCGCCAGGGCCGGCAAGGACATCTTCTGCCAGAAGCCGCTGTCTCTGACCATCGCCGAAGGCCGGGCCATGTCCGACGCCGTCGAACGCTACGGCCGCGTCTTCCAGTGCGGCAGCCAGCGACGCAGCGATTTCCACTGCCGACGGGCCTGCGAGCTGGTCCGCAACGGGCTCACACGATCCACTTCCGCCGGATGTTCCGCAGGCTCACGGCGAAGAGGATGACGCAGAACGCCGCCAGCATGCCGAAGGCCAGCGGCAGGGGCAGTCGGCCGGCCTGACGGATCGAGGCGTGCAACACGTCGGCCCCATAGGTCAGCGGCAGGATGTATGACAACGGCCGAAGCCAGACGGGAAGCCGCTCGACGGGGAAGAACAGGCCGCACAGGAACAGCATCGGGAAACGGAAGAAGTTCGAGAACGTCTGGGCCTCGAAGACCTCGCTGACCGACACGGCGATGAACAGCCCCAGGAGCGTCGAGCTGACGGCGATGAGGAGGATGGCCGGGACGAGGGTCAGCCAGTTCACGCCGGACAGATCGGCCAGGAATGCCGCCATGGCAACGGGCACGAAGGCGTTGGCCGCCCCAAAGAGGATCGCGCCGCTGGTCTTGGCCAGCATGAGCAGCTCCAGCGGGATGGGGGCGAGCAGCAGCCGCTCGAACGACCGGCCCTTCTTCTCGAAGGTCACGGTGACGGCCAACACGCTGGTCGTGCCAAACAGCACGGAGACGGCCATCACGCCCGGCAGCAGGGCCCGTATGCTATCCAGCCCCGCCCCGGAGCGGAGGAAGAACATCCCCGTCCACGCCAGCGGAAAGACCAAGCCCCAACTGATGTTCGGAGGCTTGAGGTAGTAGGCCCGCATGTCCTTGGCCAGGATGTGCCAGAATGCGATCCATCCCTTCATGCCCGGCCCCCCGCCTTCTCCTTCTCGCGCTTCATGGCGGCCGCTTCGACGCCGGTAATGTCGACGAAGACATCCTCCAGGGACGGGCGCACCTTGCGGGCCTCGGAGACCTCCGCGCCGCGGCCCTCCAGGAACCGCACCAGCGGACCGACGCGCACCGGCTCGGAAGACTCCACCTGGATCGCACCGTCGGATACGGCCTGCCAGTGAAGGCCGGGGAACTCGGCGGCAATCGCCTCGCACGACTCGCGCGCACCGCCGGAGACGGCGAATCGGACGACGTGCCGGCCCTGCGTCTGAAGCATGAGATCCCGCACGGTGTCGATACGGACGACCCGTCCGGCGACGATGAACGCGACACGCCGGCAGAGCCGCTCGGCCTCCTCGATGTAGTGCGTGGTCAGGAAGATCGTCGTCCCGCCGGCGTTGAGGTCCGCGATGAGCTGGCGGATTCCGCGGGCGCTGGCCACGTCGATGCCGGTCGTCGGCTCGTCGAGGAACAGGATCGGCGGCGAGTGGATGATCCCGGCGGCGATGGTGAGTTTGCGCTTCATGCCCCGGGAGTAGCCCGCGAACTTCCGCCCGGCCGCGTCCGCCAGACCGAAGCGATCGAGCAACTCCTGCGCCCGGCCCTCGCGTTCCCGCTTGCCCATGCCGTACAGCGCCCCGCAGAAGACCAGGTTCCCGAAGCCCGTCAATTCCGGGTAGAGGTTGCTCTCGTCGGGCACGACACCCATCAGGTGCTGGGCGGCCTTGTGGTTGGCCGAGCAGTCGATGCCCGCAATGTGGATCGTGCCCGCGTCGGGCCGGGCCAGGCCCGTGAGCATGTTGATCGTCGTCGTCTTGCCCGCCCCGTTGGGCCCAAGGAAGCCGAACAGCTCGCCCTCGCGCACGTCGAAATCGACGCCCGCGACCGCCTGCACCTCGCCGAACCGCTTGGCGAGCGCGCGGACCTCAATGGCAGGATGGCCGTCAGCCGTCATGCGGTGATGGCCTCGTCCGAATTGCGCACGATCCCGCAATGGGCCTCGAGCGTCCACAGCGGGCACGCGTCCGACTCTTCAGGGTCGCCCGGCTTCAGGCAGGCTCCCCCTTCCGGTCTCCGTTGCCTGTACAGGGGTGCTCCTTCGCATCGCCGTGGCATATGCGTATCTGCTCCGGCGAGCACTCCTCGGGCTTGCCCTTCAGGTTCTCCGGTTTCTGACAGCCTTCTTTCTTCTCATTGGAGCCGCACATCTCGGCACTCCTTTCTTGTCCGTGCGGGCCTCTTGTCCGGGGTGCAGCAACCTGTCGATCTCTTCTCGCCACGCGGCGAGGGTCTGCTCGTTCAGGCGGTAATGGACGTAGTAGCCGCGCTTCTCGTCGATGACGAGGCCGGCGTCTCGCATGACCCGCAGGTGCTGCGAGACCGCCCCCTGCGTCACGTCCAGCCGAGCGGCCAGCGCGTTGACGCACAACCTCCGACCTTTCAGAAGCTGCACGATCCGCACGCGTGTGCCGACCGCCAACACCTTGAACAGCCGGGCCAGTTCCTTCGGTTCGCCCGCCATGTTAGTATCCGCTAATAGACTATCCTATCTGCCGGGACGGCGTCAAGTCATCTCTCGCTGTTGCTTCCCGGCGGGGCGGACGGCCGCGTCCGCTATGGGCCCCACCGGCGTGTCGGGCTTCCGCGGTCCCGGGCCCGGCCTACCCGCCGAACATCTGGGCGAGCACCTGGGGGACCTGGAAGACGCAGAAGTAGGCGAACACGCCGAAGGCGAGGATCAGCCCGACGGCGTGGTACCATCGGGGGCGAAGCAGCGGCCAGGCCTCGGCCGACAGCAGCTTCCGCTGCGTGAAGAACAGCCCGTACGCCACGGCGATCGCCTGGAGGGGCACGAGGACCAGCCCGTCGCAGATCGCCCCGAGCTTGACCAGATAGACCGGACGCTCCTTCGGAAACGCCGCCAGGATGGCCAGGTTCGTCAGGACGAACAGGCAGAGGAAGATGCGGAACTGCCACTTCGGCTGGATCGCGGCGAACGGGCGGCAGACGTTTCGGAAGCAGTCGGCCAGCAGCCTCGGCCAGCCGGCCAATTGCCCAAGCTGCGTGCTGACCATCGCCGCCGCCCCCGCCGCGATGAACAGCCAGCCGCCCGCGCGGCTCCAGCGGTCGGCGAAGATCCGCGACAGCTCCGTGGCAACGGCCGGGCCCTTGGGCACGAGCTTCTGCGGCCCCAGCACGCCCGACCCGGCCAGCAGGAACGCGCCCGTGACCACCGTGCCGATCACCAGCGCGACCGTCGCGTCCCACCCGACGACGCGGAGCCAACCCTTGACCTCCTTCGCCTCGTCGGCCGACAGCTTCGACAGGCGCTGCTCGTCGGCCCGCTGGCCCCACTTCCGCTCGCCCGCCATGCCGTAGCCGGCGCCGAGGACCCAGTAGGAGTACCAGACCTGGCTGGCGAACCCGCCGGCAGCCCAGCCCAGCAGGGGCAGGATCTCGTCCCACGGCGTCTTGACGGCCGGGTCGGCCGCGGTGACCCACGCGGGGATCTCCGGCACGCGAAAGCCGAACAGGCCGATGACGATCTCGCGAATCGCCGGCAGGGTCTGGACGGCCACGTACAGCACGCCCACGATGATCACCGCGACGAAGAGCGTCATCACGTGCTTCAGCACGCCGAACCGCCCCGTCCACGCGACGAGCAGCGCGAAGGCCGTCACCGCCGTCCCCCAGATCAGGCTTGTCTGATCGCCCAGAGGCAGCAGGGCCCCGAGAAACGTCGCCGCCGCCAGCGCCAGCGCGCCGACCGCACAGATTCCCGAGGCGATCTGCCCGAGGAAGACGACCCAGACGAGCCAGTTCTTCGGCCCCGGCACGCGGCTGAAGCAGTCGATCATCCCCTCGCCCGTGGCGACCGTGTATCGCGCACCGCACAGGCCGATCCAGTATTTGAGGAAGATGCCGACGAGGATGGCCCACAGCACTGCCGGGCCGAGCACCGCACCGGTCCGCGTCGCGATGATCACCTCGCCCGATCCGATATACTCCCCGCACCAGATCAGCGACGGGCCCAGCACCATCAGGATGCCCAACAGCCCGGTCGGCGGCTTCTTCCTGTCAGCCATCTGCTTCTCCCGAGTCAGAACAGCACGGAGACGGCCTTGGCGACCCCGTCGAGGAACGCCCGGTCGTCGTCGGAAAACGGCGACAGCTCGTGCGAGTCGATATCGATCTCGGCGACGAAGCGCCCGCCGGCCAGGACGGGCACGACGATCTCCGAGCGGACGTGCGGGCTGCACGAGAGGTAGTTCGTCTCCTTCGAGACGTCCTGCACGACCAACGTCTGCTCCCGCTCGGCCGCCTGACCGCAGATGCCCTCGCCGAAGGCGATGCGGACGTGCTCCGTCGGCGCACCGGCGAACGGCCCGAGCAGGAGCGTCCGGCCGTCGGTGTCGGCGAGGTAGAACCCCACCCAGTCGTAGTGCGCCACGCGCCGCTCGAGCAGGCGGCAGATCGCCCGGAGCGCCTCGTCGCGATCGCTCGCGCCCGCGACCCGCTCCTCGACCCGCTCCAACAGCTCGCCAAACAGCCCGGCCTCGGTCATTCCAATGCCCTCGCCACGTGCCGGGCAATTGTCGGGGCGATCCGCCCACCGAATCAAGGCCGAGCAGCTCAACGGAGGACTCACAGTCCGTCAACCGTCAACTGATGGGTGCCACGGCTGCGGAGTCTGCGGCCGTGCTCTTTCTGTCACCCCGAAGACACGGCCGCTGAACTCCGCGGCCGTGGCACCCAATACGCTCCCGAAGCTCGCGCAGCGAAACGCGGAGGCAGGCAACAAAGCCCGGTCTCCGCGTTGTCCGCGTTCTCTCCGATGAAGGTCCGGCGCGGTCCCTACAGATTCCACGGCTCGCGCATCGGGCGGTCGAGCCAGCGGCTGGCTTCCGGGTCGCCGATGATCTCTTCCTTGACCGGGTCCCACTTCAGCGGGCGCTTGAGCCAGTAGGCGATGTTGCCCAGGTGGCAGTGGGTGGCCGTGCGGTGGGCGATCTCGATGTCGCGGAACGGATTCTCGCGGGTGCGGACGCAGTGGAGGAAGTCGCCGAAGATCCCGCCGCGGCCCTTGTAGTTCGGGATATGGATGTTCGGCGGGTCCTCGCGTCGGCGCCCGGCCCCGCGGCGAGGCAGCTCGCCCTCGGTGCCCCGGAACGACAGGATGCCTCCCCACCCGCCGCCGTGGTAGATCTTCATGCCGTTGGCGAACTCATAGGTCAGCCGCTCGACGCCCTTGCCGTCGGGAGGGGTGATCGTCACCGGCCCGGTCTCGTGAAGCTGCATGCAGAACAGCGCCCCGCCGAAGCCGTGGCAGCCCCAGTCGGTCATCCCGCCGCCGGAGTAGTCGCGATAGGGCCTGAAGCCGCCGCGGATCAGCGTCGGATGGAACGGCCGCCACGGCGCGGGGCCCAGCCACCGGTTCCAGTCCACGTCCGCCGGCGTGGGCACGGGGGGAAGGTAGCACGGGCCGGACGGGCCGCCCACGCCGACCCAGCCCTCCTTGACCTCGCCGATCCGCCCGCCCCAGACCATCCGGTGGAACCAGTTGTAGTCGCCCCAGACCCGCTGGCTGCCGCCGGAAAAGACGCGGGCGTACCGACGGGCCGTCTGCGTCATCACCCGCCCCTGGCGGACGGTCAGCGTCTCCGGCTTCTCGCAGTAGACGTCCTTGCCGTTCTTCATCGCGTCGATCGAGATGATCGCGTGCCAGTGGTCCGGCGTGCCGATCAGCACCGCGTCGATGTCGTCCCGCCGCGTGATCTCGCGAAAGTCGTTGACCGACTTGCAGTCCTTGTTGCCGTAGCGGCCGTCCACCATGGACTTGGCCTTCTCGCGATGGCCTCCGACCACGTCGCAGACGGCCACCACCTGGACGCCCTTGTGGCCCAGGAAGCCGCCCATGTCTCCCCGCCCCTGGCCGCCCATCCCGATGCAGCCCATCACGATCCGGTCGTTCGCGCCGAAAGCCTCGGAGCTGACCAGCAGCGGGGCCGCCCCCGCCGCCACCGCCGTCTTCAGAAAACCACGCCGCGTGATCCGTTTGCTCGACATGCTCGCGTCTCCCTTCCCGGGGAACTACGTTCTCCACCATGGCCCGCGGCCGCCGCTTCCGCCTCCGGCTGCGGGGCCGGCGTCTCCTGACGAAACTTGAACGCCGGGCAGGCCCTGACGGCCCGCCCGCATGAACCAGAGGATACGCCAAGCCGGCCTCAATGCAAGAAGGCGGACTTGACCTTGCCGACCCGGCCGGAAGGCGAAGGAGCACTCAAGAAGCTCACTCGCAGATTGGCAGGCCCCCGGAATCTGCCTGTCCTCGCGGAGGCAGGAGCTTGCTCGCAGACACGGCGCGCTCGAGAGCCCCTGCCTGTTCGGGCTTCGCACGACCACCAGACTCGGTGGTCGGGCATAGTCAGCCATTCTCGAAGGACACTCTCCAATCGACCGTCTTGCTTTTGGGGGTCGTGATCGTCGCCCTGATCAGGCCCTCTTCCGGAGCGCCGAGTTTGATGTCCGCCCCGTCGGCGGCGGCTTCGGCCGCTCTCCAGCTTCCTCTTGCCGGGAGGGCCATCCTCAGCTCGTACGGGTCGTCGCCGACAACTTCGCTCTTGCCCGACAGCGTCTTGTCAGCCCACCTCTCTTCCAGAACGTCAATCAGGCCCTGTGTAATGTGGCGCGAGGTGCTGATCAATTGGGGATGATCGCTCTCCGGCTTCAGGGCCAGTACCCGGCACGTGGCGCCGGGGAGCTCCTCGCAGAGGGAGCCCTTCACCGTGCTCGACAGTCTGTTCCGCCAGTAATCGAAAGCGACGTAGGCCTTCGATTCATCCAGGCCGAGCTTCTTCATGCCGTAACTGATGCTCGCCTGTTCCTTCTGTTGCCAGTTGAACAGGCCGACCAGGTTCATCCGCTCGTTGCCGACCAGCCATATGCGAGGCTTGTTGGTCTCGAAGAGGTCGGCCGGACGAGCGGGCAGTGTGTGTGAGGGCAGGCATCGCTTGAGCAGATCGAGCCTGTCAGCCGGCAGCGTGGAGTACTGCATGCTCGAGGTATGCATCGCTCCGGTGACCGCCAGCCAGGAGCACATCCAGCGGGCCATCTCTGTCGGAATGGTCTTCCGCACGTAGACGGGGTCCGGGTCGTTGTGCCAGACACGGCCGTTCAGGAAGTACAGGTTGCTTCCGTGCCAGGCGCCCTTGGTCACACCGCCCCAGTTTCCCCTTCCGGCGCTGCCGTTGTCCGGTCCGATCCGCATGGCGTCTATCATCCCGAAGGCCGGGCCCATGGAGATCATGTTCTGCGAGACGTTACAGCCGAGTATGAAGGCATCCGGCGCGGCTTTGCGCACTGTCTCCAGCCCTTTGCGATAGGCCTGGACATGTGTCGTGTTCGGGTCGTGGAGCCTGGCCTTGCCCAGGTTCTGGTCCCTGTATGACGTGTGCACGTAGATGTTGTACGACGGGATGCCGGTATGCATGCCGTCGATCTTGAAGTAACGATAGCCCCAGTCGTAGATCCTCTTCGTTCGGTCGTGGACGAATTTCAGGCCCTTGGGATGGCTCGTGTCGACACAGGTGCCCGACCATCGCGCGTCGTGGAACGGCGTGCCGTCGGCGTTTTTCGCGAAGATGTCGTGATCGAAGTACGGGCTGCGGAAGTTCCCGGCGAACGGCATGAACCATATGCCCGCCGTCATCCCGTAGGACGCGATCGTCCCGGCCGTGTGGGCCATTCCGCTCGGGTAGTTGCCCCGCGAGTCCACGAACACCTTGATCGGCCCGGTGTTCCGTATCCTGCCCGTATGCTCAAAGCCCCTGGGAAGCTGGGCCTGCCACTTGTCGTCGATCTGCATGACGCCCAGGCCGAACGGTTTGAGATGCCCGGCGGCAAACCTGGTGTTGGCGGCGATCTGCTTCTCGCTGGACGCGCCGCCGTGGTACCACGTGCAGTAGACTCCCGGCTTGGGCTTGAGCCGGATCCCATAGTGCGACGCGACGGCCGCCGCATACGACTCCAGGCCGATGCGGGCATCGTCGAAGTAGCCGATCAGCAATGTGTCGGTCCGGCGCGTGGCGCCCGGGTTGACCTGGTAGAGGCCGAAGTCCAACTGCGCCTTCAGTGACGTCTTGCCTCCCGCGGCGCGAGGCAGGAGCACGCCGATGCCCCGTTCGTGCGTGAGCCAGGCCGCGACGACGCCGTTGCGCGTCTCGGGATCGGCGTGGGCGTGGAACGCGTAGCTGCCCGGCCCGGCCGGAGCATTCTTCAGCCCCCCCGTGCCGTAGCTGACCAGTTCCCTGTCGCCCAGACGGATGTCCATGTCGAGGACCTCGAGCGATCCGAGCCTCAGCGGCTTGGCCGCGCCGTTGTGAACGGACGTGTGCAGCGCGGCGAAATCGGCGCCTTCGTAGATCCGCAGCGAGGTCCTGGATTCGTCCTCATGGGTGAAGAGGATCTCCCTGCCCTTGCCCCATTGGGGCGATGACACGGCGCGAGCCTCGGTCTTTGTGACGGCCTTCGGCAGACGCGCCCGGGGCACGAAGAGAAGCCCCGTCCCGGCCACCCTCATGCTGAAACGGCCACCGTCAGCGGTTACCGAGAGGCGGCCGGCTCTGACCGTCACTTCCGCCGCGGCGGCCGACAACGTCATTGCGAACAACAGTATGGCGTACGATATTCTCACAGACATGATGCTCCTCTGGTCCCAGGTGACGCCGAACCGATGTACCTCGCAGCCACAATACGCGCACCGCCATCGACATCAAGCACGGAATACACATGGCGAAAGTTTTGGCTTTTTTGTCTTGCGGTTGCCCGGAAACGCTGTAGAGTGTTCGGGTTGGAAGGAGCACCAATGGTACGAATCTGGATCGACAATCCTGGCGCGCATGCCGGTTTCGCCGGTATGCCGTGGCTGTGGTGAGCCGGTTCGGAACGCCATCTTCGCGATGAGACGACCTGCCCGCTCGCCCGGCCGCGAGCGGGCTTTTTCGTTTGATCTGCCAACGGACGCCCGCGACTGCGACGCGGGCGTTTTTCGTGGCGGTCGGGGCGAGCAGACGGGGCCAGAGCCATGAGGAAGCGGCTGAGAATCCTGTGGGGGATGATGGGGGGCCATCGGCTGCGGTATGCGCTGGCGGTGGCGGCGCTGGTGTTGGCGGCGACGTTCATGTACTTCCCGCCGCTGGTTCGCATGTGGGCGGTGGACCACCTGATCGGCGGCGAGCCGATCGAGGCCCCGGCCGCCGTGGACCGCATCGTCGCCGCGGTGGGCGGGCAGAGCGTCCTGTCGCGCAACCTGTGGATCGCGGGGTTGGCGATCGTGTCGGTGACGGCCGTCAGCGGCGCGCTGACGTACCTGAAGGGCCGGTGGTCGGCGATCGCGTCGGAGGCGATCGCCCGGTCGCTTCGCGAGCGGCTGTACGACCACCTCCAGCACCTGCCGTGCCGCTACCACGACGGGAAGGACACCGGCGACCTGGTCCAGCGTTGCAGCTCGGACGTCGAGACGCTTCGGATGTTCCTGGCCACGGGCGTCACGGAGGTCGGGCGGGCGGTGATCCTGCTGATGATCGGGCTGCCGATCATGTGGTGGGTGCATCCGTCGATGACGGTCGCCTCGATGGTGCTCATGCCGCCGATCGCCGCGTACTCGGTGCTCTTCTTCATCCTGGTCCGGCGGACGTTCAAGCAGTCCGACGAGGCGGAGGGACGCATGACCGCCGTGCTGGAGGAGAACCTCACGGGCATCCGGGTGGTCCGCGCGTTCGCCCGCGGCGAGCACGAGAAGCGGAAGTTCGCCGAGTACAACACCGACTACCGCCGCCGCTGGTACCGCGTGGTCCGCCTGTTCGCGTGGTTCTGGTCGGTCTCGGACCTGATGTGCATGAGCCAGGTCGCCTGCGTGCTGGTCTACGGCGTGCACCTGATGATCGCCGGGCGGCTGACCGCCGGCGGGCTGTTCGCCTTCATGTCGTTCGTGCACATGTTCATGTGGCCGATCCGGTACATGGGGCGGGTGCTGGCGGACTTCGGCAAGGCGACGGTGGCGCTGGACCGCATTCACGAGGTGTTGGACCAGCCCCGCGAGGACGGCGGCGACGGCGAGCAGGCCGACGCGCCGGCCGCCGAGGGCGAGATCGTCGTGGAGAACCTGACGTTCGCCCACGACTCGTCGGAGCCGGTGCTTCGCGACGTGTCGTTCCGCGTCGAGCCCGGCCAGACGCTCGCCGTGCTCGGCCCGTCGGGGTCGGGCAAGAGCACGCTGGTGAACCTGCTGCTGCGCCTGTACGACTACGAGACCGGCTCGATCCGCCTGGACGGCCGGGAGCTGGCGGCCACGAACCGCAAGGAAGTCCGGCGGCAGTTCGGCGCGGTGTTGCAGGAGCCGTTCCTCTACTCGAAGACGGTGGGCGAGAACATTCGCCTGGGCAGCTCGTCGGCGACGGAGGAGGCGATCGCGGAGGCGGCGACGGCGGCCTGCGTGCACGAGGCGATCCTGGAGTTCGACAAGGGCTACGACACGGTGGTCGGCGAGCGCGGCGTGACGTTGTCGGGCGGTCAGCGTCAGCGGGTGGCGCTGGCCCGCGCGGTGCTCGCCGACCCGCCCGTGCTGATCCTCGACGACGCGCTCAGCGCCGTCGACACGCGGACGGAGGCGATGATCCTCGACGCCCTGCGCCGCCGGCACGGGCGGCGGACGACGCTGATTATCGCCCACCGCCTGACCACGTTGATGCAGGCCGACCGCATCCTCGTCTTCGACGACGGGCGGATCGTGCAGTCCGGCACGCACGAGACGCTGGTGGGCGCCGAAGGGCTGTACGGGAGGCTCTGGCAGGTCCAGAGCTCCCTCGAGGCCGACCTCCGCGCCGATGCCGGCGCCGCCGAGGCCGCCTCCGCCGGAAAGGACGGGCCGTGACGATGGCCGATCACGCCATGCACGAAGAGGAATACGAAGGCCGGCTCAACCTGCGGCTGTGGCGGGACATTTTCCGCCACGGCCGGCGGCATCGGCGGTACATGCTAGGGCTGGTGATCGCGGCGGCGTTGACGGCGGCGGCGGACGTGTCGTTCACGTTGGTGACGCGGCTGATGATCAACGAGGCGGAGGCCCGCGGCGCCGCCGCGCGCTGGTGGCCCGGGGCGCTGATGTACAGCGGGCTGGTGGTCGCCTTCGCCGCGTGCATCTGGCTGTTCATCTGGATGGGCGGCCGGCTGTCGACGGGCGTGGCGCACGACATCCGGAAGAAGGGCTTCGACCGCCTCCAGGAGCTGTCGTTCAGCTTCTACGACCGCCGGCCGGTCGGGTGGCTGGTGACGCGGCTGACCAGCGACTGCGACCGCCTCTCGCGGATCATCGCGTGGGGCGTGCTGGACTTCATCTGGGGCACGTTCCTGCTGGTGGGCGTCTCGGCGATCATGCTGGTGGTCGACTGGCGGCTGGGGCTGCTCGTGCTGGCCGTCGTGCCCCCGCTCGTGTGGATCAGCCTCGTCTTCCAGAAGCGGATCCTCCGCGTCTCCCGCGTCGTGCGGAAGACCAACTCGAACATCACCGCCTCCTACAACGAGGCGATCAGCGGCGTGCGGACGACCAAGACGCTCGTCCGCGAGCGCGAGAACCTCGCGGAGTTCGAAGGCCTGACCGAGCAGATGAACCGCTCGTCCGTCCACAGCGCCGTCCTGTCGGCCGTCTACCTGCCGATCGTCATCACCCTCGGCAGCGTCGGCGGGGCGGTGGCGCTCTGGAAGGGCGGAGCCGACGTGATCGGCGGGCGCATCCAGCTCGGAGACCTGTACCTGTTCATCTCGTACTCCGCCTGGTTCTTCATGCCGATCCAGCAGTTGGCCAGGCTGTTCTCGGACATGCAGCAGGCCCAGGCCGCCGCCGAACGCGTGATCGGCCTGCTGAACACCGAACCGGAGATTGCCGACTCGCCCGAGGTCGTCGAGGCCGTCGCGCGCCACCGCGCCGGCGGCGCCGGCGGCGACGGCCTGGCCGCCGACGGGCTGCCCGACCGCATCGAGACCATCGAGTTCCGCAACGTCGATTTCGCCTACAAGGAAGGCCAACCGGTCCTCGAGGGACTCGACCTTCGCGTCCGCGCCGGGCAGACGATCGCCCTGGCCGGTCCGACGGGGGGGGGCAAGACGACGATCGTCGGCCTGCTGTGCCGCTTCTACGAGCCGACCGGCGGGGAGGTGCTCATCAACGGCGTGGACTACCGCAAGCGGAGCCTGCACTGGCTCCAGTCGAACCTGGGCATCGTCCTCCAGACGCCGCACCTGTTCAGCGGCGCGGTCCGCGAGAACATCCGCTACGGGCGGCTGGACGCGACGGACGGCGAGACCGAGCAGGCCGCCCGGCTGGCGGGGGCCCACGCGTTCATCACGGCGATGGAGGACGGATACGACACCGACGTCGGGCAGGGGGGCAACAAGCTGTCGACGGGGCAGAAGCAGCTGGTCTCCCTGGCCCGGGCGGTGCTGGCCGACCCGCAGGTGTTCATCATGGACGAGGCCACCTCGTCGGTGGACACGCAGACCGAGCAACTGATCCAGGCGGGCATCGAGACGATCCTCGGCGGGCGGATCAGCTTCGTGATCGCCCACCGCCTCAGCACGATCCGCTCGGCCGACCGGATCCTCGTCATCGAGGGCGGGCGGATCGTCGAGGACGGCACGCACGCGGAGCTGATCGCCCGGCGCGGGCGGTACTACGAGCTGTACACCAACCAGTTCACGCAGCAGCGGACCGAAGAGATCCTCGGCGCGGCGAAGTAGTTGTCGCTCTTGATAGCCGCAGAGGTCGCGGAGATCGCAGCACGGCCTCGGGGCTTCGCCCCTCGGCCGGAACCGAACTCATCGCCGCCGAAGCTCCCGGCACATTCGACCGGGAAAGCTCGATGGGCTCTATCCGCCGCGGGACCCGCTGCCACACGTGGCTCGAAGACTCGCCCGAATTCCGCGGCTGCGCATCGATCTTCCCCTGCGGCGGCTCGCGCTCGACGCCTCGCCACGCCGTTGGGCTGAATGCGATGAACCTGGCTGTCGGCAGGCAGGTCCCGAGCGAAGCAAGTCCTCTGCCGTCCAAACCCGGAAGACCTTCTCAAGAACAAAGAAACGTGACAGGATCGTTGCAGAGCAAGGAGAATAGGGCGCGGGCCTTGCCGGGCTGCGGAGTGTTGAATGCCGAGAGTGCCCGGCGACGGAAGGGCTCGAAGAGGATTCACCGGAACGCAGATGATCCCGACTGAGATCGACGACATCCTCCGACGGACCCTCGACGATTCGCGCCTCGTGGGCGCGTTCGGCGAGGCCTTCGAGCGGCGCTGGCGGGAGTTCGCATGAACGCCAACGGCAGGCGACGGACGGCCATCGTGCGCGACCTGACGCGCCTGATCGCGCCGCTGGACGTGCTGTACACGATCGGCAACCTGATCTACAAGCGGTCGCTGCGCTACACGATGCTGACGGCGGGCATCGCGGTGATCGGCATGCTGGCGCGGGGCGTGGGGCTGCCCGGTTTCACCGTTCGCCAGGCGATCGTCCTGCCGCTGCTGATCGGGGCGCTGTCGCTGGTGCTGGGCACGCTGCTGAAGGTCGTCCCCAGCCTGATCTCCTCGCGCCTGATGACCGTCGCGCAGGCCAGCGACCTGAACCTGATGGAGGACTACCGCAAGAGCCAGTCCGACGAGCACCTGCGGGTGCTCTGGAAGCGGGTCTTCCAGCACGAGTGCCGGCTGAGGATGGCCGCCGACCAGTGCGAGAAGTTCGACTGCCGCCTCCGCCCGGGCGAGACGGAGAACGAAGGGCTCGCCCGCGCCCGCAAGAGCTTCTTCGCCCGCGCGAACCGGGCCCTGACCAGCCACCTGCCGCAGATCAGTCAGATGCACATCGTCGGGCTGGACCTGCGGTACTTCGAGGACTGGCGGGACGGGGCCTACCTCGACCGGTCCGACACGAAGCTCGTCGAGCAGTTCGACGGCAGCGGCACGCTGGGGGCGGCCCGGCGGGCGGCGGGGATGACCGGGTTCGGCGCGACGATGCTCTTCCGCCCCCGGCGGATCGCCCAGCGGTTCTGGTTCCTGTTCGTCACGCGGATGGTGGCCATCCAGGTCGGCTCGGCCGTCCAACGCCTCAACCGCCGCTTCGGGACGACGCTGTTCAACTCGCAGGTGCTGCTGTGGCCCGGCACGGAGGACTCCGACTGGCTGCGAGGCGTGGAGGGCGCCCGCGAGGCCGTCCTCGAGCGCCGAAGGCAGGTCATCCGCCGCGTCTTCGGCGCCGACCTGGTCACCGCGCGGGACGTGCTGGACCACATGCTCTACTGCTGCTACGCCGCCTCGACCGAGCTGCGGATGCGGTACGACCCGGGCTACTGCGACGGGCGGCTCGGCTACGACGTCATCGGCGACCTCGAGACCGAGGGGCGAAACCGCCGCGACTTCCAGCGCGCCAAGGCGTTCGTCCGCGCCGCCGTCGAGCAGCTCGACGGTTTGCGCGAGCACTTGCGGGCGGAGCGGCCGGACCTGCTGGCCGCCGAGAACGTCGAGGCCCTCCGCGCCGTCCGCATCGCCTTTCACACCGACCGCGACGGGCTGAAGCGCCTCTTCGCCCGCCGCGCGGGCGCCGAGGCCGACAAGACCCGCGCCGAGATCGCCCGCGTCATCGACCGCGCCGTCGAGAAGAAGGACATCTACACCCGCCGCCTCGTCGCCGTCCGCATGCACCACGAGCTGACCCGCCTGAGCCGCCGGGGATATCACGAGTTGATCCAGAAACTCGCCTATGAGGAGTAGGGGGGCGGCCCGTTTCTCGGCCTGCACACACGCCCGAGATCAGGCCGGGGCCGGCCGGTCCGGCGGAAGCGGCCCTCTTTGCGGATCGAGGGCGATGGCCTATACTCCGCCGGACCGTTGGCCCCGGACAGGAGAGTGTGAATGGACTCGACGCATCTGGTGCTCGCGCTGGCGATGGCGAGCGTGGCGGCGGCATGGGCGGCGGCAGCGCCGGCGGCGGTGCTGAAAGCGGACTTCGCCCGCGACCCGGCACGGGCCGGCTGGGCGGGCGGCGCGCCGCCGACGCAACGGTTCGACGGCGAGTGGGCCGGCACCGACGAGGCCGGCGGGCGTTACCTGCTCGTCCGCAGAGGATACTGGCAGAGCCCCGCGATCTCCGTCACCCCGTTCGAGTACTACCGCCTTCGATTCCGCGCCAAGGCCAAGACCGACGGCTACTGGGTGGCCGTGTTCTTCGACGCCGAGGGCGCCGAGTCGGCGGCCGACTGCTACGACAGCCTGCCCGGCTCGAGTGATTGGCGCCGCCACGAGCGCTGTTTCCGCGCCAACGCCGGCTCCGTCACGGCCCGCCTGCGATTCGTCGCCCGGCGCAGCCCGGTGGCGGTCGACAACGTGCGCGTCGAGCGAATCGGCCGGGCTGCGGCCGCGAAGTGGGCCGACAAGCTCCGCGACTCCCTCCCGCCGGTCGACTACCGCCCGCCGGCGGAGCGATGGAAGCTGCTGCCGAAGTCGATCGGCCGCCTCCGCGAGGGCAAGACGCTCCGCGTCGTGTTGCTGGGCGACAGCATCGCCAACGACACGTCGCACTCGGCCTTCGACGTGCTGCTCGAGCGAGCATACCCCGGCAGCCGCGTCGAGGTCGTCAACTCCGTCCGCGGCGGCACCGGCTGCGGCTACTACAAGGGCGCCGGCAGAATCCGGCAGTACGTCCTGTCCTACAGGCCCGATCTGCTGATCATCGCGGGCATCAGCAACGGCTACGACGCCGAGCCGATCCGCAGCGTGATCCGCCAGGTGCGGGCTGAGAGCGGCTGCGAGATCATGCTGCTCACCGGCGCGGTCTGTCCGCGGCAGCGGTGCGAGGCCTCCTTCGCCGAGCACGGCGGGCTGCCGGTCGACGAGGCGTGCAGGATCATCGAGGCGTACGCGGGCCGGCTGGCGGCGATGGCGGCGGAGGAGAAGGTCGAACTGCTCGATATGCGGACGGCGTGGGACGATTACGTCCTCGCCTCGCCGCGCCCGCAGATGTGGTTCATGCGCGACGAGGTTCACGCCAACGTCCGCGGCAAGTGCGTGCTGGGGCGGATCCTGCTTCGGTACTTCCAGCCCCGCAAGGAAGCGGCCCGATGACGGACGAGCAGGCCCGCGGCGGGGCGGGCGACGACTTGACGCTCTGGTATCCGCACCCGGCCGAGCAGTGGGTCGAGGCGCTGCCGATCGGCAACGGGCGTCTGGGGGCGATGATCTTCGGCCTGCCCGACCGGGAGCATCTCCAGCTCAACGAGGACACGCTGTATTCCGGCGAGCCGCTGCCGCTGGGCGTGCCTGACATTCAGGGCAGCTTCGACGAGGTGGTCGCGATGCTGGCCGGCCGGCGGTGGGAGGAGGCGGGCGAGCACATCAGGCGGAACTGGCTGGGGCGAAGCCAGCAGTCCTACCAGCCGCTGGGGGATCTGTGGATCGACTTCGCCGGCGCCGGCGGCGAGGCGGGGGCGGTGGAGGGCTACCGCCGCGAGCTGGACCTCTCGACGGCCGTTGCGCGGATCACGTACCGCCGCGGCGGCGTGACGTTCACGCGGGAGGTCTTTGCGAGCTTTCCCGACCAGGTGATCGTGGTTCGGCTGGCGTGTGACCGGCCGGGGGGGCTGAGCTTCGCCGCGTTGCTGTCGTCGCCGCATCCGACGGCCTCGGCGGCACAGGGGGGGGACGCGACGGTCTTGCTGGCCGGGCAGGCGCCGGGCTTCGTCACGCGGCGGGAGCTGGACTGGATCGCCGAGCGGGGCGATCGGCGCAAGTACCCGGAGCTGTTCGACGAGTCGGGCCGGCTCAGGCCCGGCGCGGCGGGCGTGCTCTACGCCGCCGACGTCGACGGGCGGGGGATGTTCTTCGAGGCCCGCCTGCGCGCGGTCGCCGAGGGCGGCGAGGTCTCTGCCGACGGGCCGTCGGTCCGCGTCGACGGCGCCGACGCGGCGACGCTGCTCGTCTCGGCCGCGACGAGCTTCAACGGCTTCGACAAGAGCCCCAGCCGCGACGGGCTCGACCCATCTGTCCGCGCCTCGGGCGAACTGGCCTCGGCGGCGGGCAAGACGTATCGGGCGCTGCGCGAGGCGCACGTGACGGACTACCGGGAGCTGTTCTGCCGCGTGCGGATCGACGTGGGCGCCCCCACCGAACAGAGCGCGCTGGCCACCGACGAGCGGGTGGCGAACTTCGCCGCCGGCGGGGATCCGTCGCTGGTGGCGATGTACTTTCAGTTCGGGCGATACCTGATGATCAGCGGGTCGCGCGACGCCACGCAGCCGCTGAACCTCCAGGGCATCTGGAACGACCGGATCAGTCCCCCCTGGGCCGGGGGATACACGCTCAATATCAACGCCGAGATGAACTACTGGCCCGCCG
>Ga0180437_10005388_pt1 | contig 17533 bp, 19 predicted proteins | sample SS_ome_4_FD_132410 | JGI IMG/M metagenome (GOLD analysis project Ga0180437, IMG submission 132410) | Hypersaline lake sediment archaeal communities from the Salton Sea, California, USA - SS_3_D_1 metaG | ecosystem: Environmental > Aquatic > Non-marine Saline and Alkaline > Hypersaline >... | reverse complement strand
TAAGATGGTCTGTTGTTATGCTGATGGCCGACTTGATGGAGAAAAAAAGGTTTTTAGAGAGGATGGAAAAGTACAATTTGCAGCCACATATAAAAGTGGAATGTTAGAGGGGAAGGTAGAGCATTCTCGAGTAGATGGTGTTAAAGAGATCCAGCACTTCTGCAATAACCACCCGGATGGATTATGGCAGGTTTACTATCCTCTTGATAAGGAACTTGGAAGGGTCAAAGCATTAGAAGCAACGTTTGTCAGGGGCTGCCTAGAAGGAGAGTTTTCTGAATTTGATGAGGCGGGAACAAAAAGCGTTTCTATTTTCTATAAAAAGGGAAAGAGAGAGGGTACTGCCACAACATATGATCACGACGGGCATGTTACCATGACGGCAGAGTATTGTGACGGCGTTCAAGAAGGGTTTATGAGATACTATTACCCAAGCGGGTCTTTATTAAAAGAAGCCATCTTTCACGCTGATCTTCAAGAAGGAGAAGAGCTTGCCTATTTTGAAAATGGGGCGCTTGCTGGAAGGGCCTTTTACCAACATGGGAAGAGGCATGGCCTTATGCAAAACTGGAATGAGCAAGGGATGTTGATGTTTGAGGCTGAATATCAAGAGGGGCTGCGTTCGGGCAAGTTTAATAAATATTATGATGATGGCTCTCCCCGACTTATACAAAAGTTTGAAAACGATATTCTCGTTCAGAAGCAAGCTATGTCGTGAAAACAAAAAGGTCTGTGTCGCCACTTGTGCGCTTTGAGAGAAGAGAAAGACGCGAAAGCGGGGGGAGAGAAAGTTTCGCTTTTCTGGTCTCGACAAGTATTCGGGCTCCGGGCTCTAGTGGAAGGCTTGTATCGACCGCTTTGATGATATCTAAGAGAAGTTCGACTTCTTCATATGGTGGATCGATGTAGACAAAGGAGAAAGAGGTTCCTTTTTGTGTAAATAAAGAAAGGGCCTGTAGTGCGTCTATGGCAAATAAAGAGCATTGCCTTTCGATCCCCAGCTTGTGAATATTGGTGTTAAGAAGGGCGGCTGTTTTGCTCTCTTTTTCAACGAACGTGCAGCTCTTTGCTCCTCTGCTTATTGCTTCAAATCCAATAGCCCCTGTTCCCGCGCAAAGATCAAGAAAAGATGCACCCTCAATATAGTGTTGGCAGATGTTGAAAACCTGTGAGCGAACTTTTGCAGATGTTGGGCGTACAGAGCTATTTTTAGATGCAGAGAGAGAGCGATTTTTTAAAAATCCGGATGCTATTTTCATAACGAGGTGTAAGCACCATAGTGGTTGATAAGGGTTTCTGCAAGTAGTGGCTGTGAAACATTGAGTTGCTCATACACCTCAAGACCCTTGGCATTCTTGCCTTGGCTAAAGTACAAGATGCCGAGGCGCAAAAGGGCATTATAATCTTCTGGATTTATGTTGAGAATGGCTTCGTATTCTTCGATCTCTTTTTCTGGAAGGGAGAGCTCCCGGTAGCTGATGGCGAGTTGGTCGTGGACCCACAATTCATGAGGAGCGAAAGAGCGAAGGATAGAAAGCTCTTCAACAGCTCTTTTCGAGTAGATTTTGCTCTTTTCTTCGAGATGTTTGCGTGTTGAGTGCGAAAGGAATATCTTTTTGTTGGGAGAAAGGGGTCGCATATAGTGGTTAGAGAGCGTAACGTAGAGGTTGGCAAGTGCTGCGTGATAGTTGAGATGTGTAGGAAGAAGCTTTATTTGGGTAATGAGGTGTTCTGTTGCTTTAATGAGAAGGCGCTCGATTAAATTGTGAAATGGTTGCCAGAGGAAGAGCCCGTATATTGTATTGCAAAAGCGAAGACGAGATAATTTTGGAGGCAGATAGGAAATGGAGAGGGCTTGTGTAAAAAGCTCTTCTGCCTTCATATCTGGTGAAGAGGCCTTGATCTCTTTATCTAGTAGGGAAGCTGTTCTAGAGGCATGTTTGAAGAGATACTCCCAGGTATTGGTATAGAAAAAATAGAAGAGAAAGATAAGGGCTATTATGGCGACAAAAGAGAGAGCGATTACAAGCTCGAGACCATACACATACCCAAAAATGATTGAAACAGAGAGAACGATAAAGCTTACAAATATGAGAGAGTAGATAAAGAAGATAACCCGAAGGGTGTTAGAAAAAGCTGCAAGAGGTGCTCTCATTGTTGAAACTCTCGGTTTGACGACCTTGGGAGAAGAACCTCTACAGAACCTTTCTCTACAGGTTCAGGAAGAGGAGCTTTTTCAGCTTCGCGCAATTCTTCATAGTAGAAGATAAGTAATCCTATAAAGGTAATGATAAGAGAGACAAAAAATGAAACAGTGACTACTTCGTTGAGGAAGATCCATCCAAAGAGTGCTGTAAAAATCGGTGTTAAAAAGCCAGCAAGGGCCATAAAGGTGGCCGAAAAGCGCTTAAGAAGGTATCCATAGAGGTTGTAGCAGATGATATTGGAAACAAGGAGGAGGAAAACGCTTGCTCGAATCCAGACAGTATAGTCGCGCACGGGGATGGGGGTCCACTGTTCAACGATTAGAGAGTGAGCCGTTGCAAAGAGACCTCCAAGCAGCATCGAGTAGCCGTTAGCAACAATTGGCGAGCATCTATCATGGGTGACAAGTTGTTTGAGAAGAATCCATCCGGTAACCGTAGAAAAAACGGCACCGAGAACAGCGATCTCTGGCCAAGAGAAAAACCACAACTGTCCGATAGTTACTTCTGCCTGATTCTGTTGGAGAAGAATGGGCACAGAGCCGGCAAATCCCACTAGAAGGCCAATCCATTTTTTCTTTGTCAGGATCTCTTTAAGCATAAAGTACGAGATAAGGGCCGAGACAAATGGACAAAGACTGTAAAGAAAACACGTTTTAAAAGAGGAGAGATATTTTAGTCCCCACAGCTCTAATACATTTGTCAGATAAATATTAAAAAGACTGAGCAAGAAGATTCGGGAAAAAGATGTGCGTGGAACGGCAAGAGAAGAGGGTCTTCTCAGTGCAGCGTAGCCTATCATTAAGAGTCCAGCAAGGGTCATTCTGCTGCCAACGAGAAAGAAAGGATCTGCATAGAAAAGAGCCTCTTTTGCCACAGTAAAACAGCTGGCAAAAAGAGCGTACATGAGAAAGACAAGCCACATAAAAAGTTCCTGTAGGTATCAACAGTAACATATTGTATATCAAAACCGTATTTCGTAGACAATAATTTTTATAATGGAGAAATTATCGGTCGACTTAATTTGTGTTCTGTTGATTTCTTGCACTGTGGATTTCGTTGAAAGGAAACGATTTTTCTTGTACCATTTTTTATAGGTTCTTAATTTTTTTCGACAAAGCTCGTCTCTTTTACAGAACAAGGTGTGGAGTTTCACATGCATAAGCCTAAAATTTTGTTAATTGAAGATGAAGAAGACATCGCTGCTCTGATTAAGCTACAGGCAGAGATTGCGGGATATCAGATTATAGTTTCTTACGATGGTCTCAATGGATATTCTGCAATAGAGAAAGAGATGCCAGATCTTTTGATTTTAGACATCATGCTTCCTGGGCAAAATGGATTGGATGTCTGTCGTAAAGTGAAAGCTAATCCGAAGTTAAGCCATATTCCCATTATCATGATTTCTGCAAAGAGCGAGGAGACCGATGTTGTTTTAGGTCTTGAGCTTGGTGCAGATGATTATGTGACAAAGCCGTTTTCTCCACGTATTCTCTTTTGTCGTGTCAAGGCGGTCTTACGTAGACGAAATGAAGAGAATGAAAAGATGGAACCTGTTGTTGCGTTTGGTGAGTTTGCTATAGATATCGATAAATATCGGGTAAAAAAGGGAGACTCTTCTATACAGCTTACCCTTTCTGAATTTGGAATTTTGCGAAGATTAGTTCAAAATCGGGGGAAGGTGTTTACAAGAAACCAACTTCTCGATGATTTGCAGACTGATGATGCCTTTGTTGTCGACCGCAATATCGATGTACATATCGCAGCACTTCGAAAAAAGCTTGGACCCAACTTTGACTATATCGAAACTGTGCGTGGTGTCGGTTATCGGTTTCTTGAAGAATAATTTTTCAACTTTTTGTTGAACATATAGTCGTCTTTAGTATACCTCATCCTCCAACACAGATCCTGTTTAGGGTGCTTAAATATGAGGAGTTATAATGAGGCTATCGGTTGTTTTTTGCAGTGTATTTTTGTGTTGTGCGGTTTTTGCTGAAGCACATACTCCTCAAACAGCCTTTGCGAAAAAGGGATTTGATTCATGCAATCATTGTGTCTATGGGCGAGCAGAAAAGCAATTGGCTGTTGGACAAACGCAGCCCGTTACTGTTGGGGCTGTCAAATTGGGGCCGGTTGGTCCTATTCGGGGAATACGTTTTGATAAAAGTTCTTCTTCCTTTATCGTAGAGCATACAGGAACCTACGTAATAGACTATTTTCTCCAAGCATACAGCTCAACAGTCTATGGCCTCGATTCATTTATGAGCATCGCCATAAGGGTAAACGGATCCTTAAAGGGTGTGAGAAATCTTGTGCCAATAGATCTTAGAGGTATTGGAGGAGCGTATTACTCAAAAAATTCTGTTATTTTTGAGCGCCTACGAAAGGGAGACAAAGTGAGCTTGGTTGTGACCAAACGCGTTCCATCGAGTATTGAATTTTATAATCCAACCAACCCCCACGAAACGGTTCCCCCTGATACGGTAGCCTATTTGGTTATCCGTAAAATCGGGAAGAGCGGGTAGGTGCGAACAGCATTTTCGGCCTTGCCCTAGAATGAGGTTCCTGCATATGTATTCTCTCATAGCTTAATCGGGAGGCGCATCGCCTTTGGTAGAGAAAGCTGTGTCTAAAAAAGCGGTTGAATTAAACAAAAATCTTTCTTATACGAGGCTTCACAGAAGCCGAGAATCGGTGTATATGCGGTTTTCGTGCTTGAATTTTCCCCGGAAATTACTATGAAGCCGCTCTATGATGATTTTTTAGAAGATACCCTTTCCGCAGATGTGACCTATCCTAAGAAGGTATCTTCACCGTTTCGATGGAAAAAGTCAGCGGTAGTTTCCTTTATAGTAATAACCCTTATTGCAGGATGGTTTTCTCATGCCGATCTTTTCTCTATCCCTAAGGATGTCAGGCAGAGCCGAAATCTGTACTTTTCAGCCAAACGAGAGATAGAGCAAGACCCAATCTATTGGAGAGAACATCGACTTTTTTTTGAAAAAAGATTAGAGCGTGCTCTTCTAGACAAAGACAATAACGAGATATTGCAACTTATCCAGTCAATCACACCGCACACACTCACAGACGTTCTCTCTGAAGAAACCAGCTCCCTCACAATCACCCCAAAACTGACTACTTCTTCTCTTGTGCTTGTCGCTACAAAACCTGAGCGACTATTTTGGCCCTTTTCTACGATGCTCTCTCTTGAAATTGAGCTGCGTTTTGAACAAGAAGGGGTATCGGCACACTTTATCCGACTTCGAAGGGGATCTCAAGAATTCTCACCCACACTTGCGTGGAGCTACTTTGGCCCAGACCTCGAAAGGCTCAAAAAGAGCAACCACCCCCTCCTTTCAAAAACTCCATAAAGGCCTTTTCAACAACGCCATAATTTTAGTAAAATAAAACTCGTTTTTGTTAATGTCTTTTTAATAAACTGTAATAAAGCGTTTCTGTCTAGTTTGAGAATGTACGTGGAAAGGAAAGTGTGGTGAAAGGTTTCTGGTTAGTCGTGGTTTCAGTTCTCGTTTCTGTGGGGTGCTGTCCAAAAAGGGGTGATATGTACGATGGGTATGATGAGTTTACTCAGGTCAGAAATCAGGAAGTTGTTCTTGGTGAGGTACAGTCGAGTCATTTTGGTGATTGTTCTAAAGTAATCGTTTCAGTTGGTAAACATGTCTATAATGGCAAAGAAGGCGGAGAGACAGCCTATTCTGTTCGGTTTGTCACGGCGCAAACAGCCTCATTAGCGGGAAGTTTTTTAGTTAACAACCAAGGAATGGTCATTTTTATAATAGGTGATGATAGATACACATTTCAAACTAAGGATCTCAAAAAGAATAGATCCTTTGGGTTGTTTGGGTACCTATGCGCTTGCGATTTTAGGATCGGCCCTTTACCCGAACCCGTTCTTGATGCAATGCGAGATGGGCAAGAGATCAGGTACAAGATCTTTGGGGAATTTGCCGATACTGAGGGAGTCATCACTTCTTCTGAGCTAGAAGAGGCAAAAAAGATTTTGGAAACACCTCCCAATCGGGTCAGTTCGAGATCATTTTATACCTAAAATAGAGCTGTTTCTTCGAGAGACCGTCGATGATGTCCCTCTAATAACCCGGGGTTTAAGAAAAAGCGAGTTATTCGACGCTCTCAACTTGGGCTTACAGGTGATTGAGAAGGTCTGTACAGCGAGAAGTATCTTCCCACGTAAATTCCGGTCTGCCGAAATGGCCTCCGAAGGCAGTAGCGAGAAAGATGGGGCGCCTGAGATCGAGATCTGAAATGATGGCACCAACAGATAGATCAAACGTTTTATACACAGCGTGTTCAATTGAATGGATGGGAACAGTTTCTGTGTCAAAACAGTTTATAGATAGGGAAAGGGGCTCTTTTTTTCCTATGGAGTAGACCAGTTGGACTTCACATTGTGTTGCAAGTTGTGCGGCAACAATGTGCTTTGCTATCCACCGTGCCATGTAGGCACCGGAGCGGTCGACCTTTGTGGCGTCTTTTCCCGAGAACGCTCCTCCTCCGTGACGAACGGATCCGCCGTAGCTGTCGACGATCTGTTTTCGTCCTGTCAAGCCAGTGTCTGCAGCCGGACCCCCTAATACAAAGCGTCCAGATGGATTGATAATAATCGAAGAAAAAGAGATGTGAAAGTCAGCAGAAACCCTTTCTACCTGTTGAAGAAGATACGCATGAAGCTCTTTTTGGGAGACCTCATCGGAGTGTTGCCAGGAGAGGATAAGTGCGTGCTTATTGGCAGGCGATGTGTCAATTGAGACTTGAGTTTTCCCATCGAGTCCTAAGAACGGCGCTCTGTTTTTTTGGATTTTGGAAACGAGGCAGCGGGCGATTTCATATGAAAGTGGCATAGCAGTTGGAGTATCTGAAGAAGCGTATCCATACATCATCCCCTGATCGCCTGCCGTAAGCTCTTTGGCGCCCTTTTTCCCAACTGATTGAGAGATATCGGGAGACTGATCTTGTATTGAGTGAACAATCTGTATCTTTTCTGCAAGGCATGTATATCCAATTGAGGCAAGTGTTGTTCGAGCAGTCTTTTCAATATCGATGCGGCCCTCTGTAGAGATCTCTCCGCCTATTACCAGAAGGTTATGGGAAATAAGCACTTCTACTGCGACACGACTGTCAAGATCTTGCATGAGACAGGCGTCGAGAATGGCATCGGAGATCTGATCACAGACCTTGTCTGGATGGCCTTGTGCTACGGCTTCGGATACTTCATACATAGTGAATCTCTCTCCTCCTTGCATAGGTTGCAAGCTGAACAGAAGGAATATTTTGCCCAAGAATTGGTTCTGCGAGCTGTTTGAATTTGAGGGGATTTTGTGTAGAGAACCAGCTCGATGAAGAGTGTGAGGGAAAATGAGACAGTGTTGCAACAACTTCTTGTGCTAAGATATGAGCAGGATCCACGATGTGCACATTTTTCCCGAGCTCTTGTTGGATGTATGGGGAAAGAATCGAGTAGTGAGTACATCCTAAGATGAGCGTGTCGACATTGCCTATTATTGGTTGAAGGTAGTTGTGCACAAGGCGCTGTATTTCTTGGCTATTTGAGCATCCGTGCTCGACCATTTGAGCAAGAAGGGGGGTTGGAACAGCTATCAGATTGTCGATATAGGTAGAATACAAACCACTTTGAATGGTTTGAGGTGTTGCTAGAAGACCAACTTTTTTGGTGTTAGAGAGGAAGAGGGCCTGTTGTGCTACAGGTTCGATAATATCGAAAATAGGGATTGAGAAAAGCTGTTTGAGGGTATTTAGAGCAGTAGAGCAGACTGTATTACAGGCGATGACAATGGATTGGGCACCTTCTTCGAGTAAAAATCGTACAGCTTCTGTGGCATATTGAATGATTGAAGGAGTGGGCTTTTCACCGTATGGAAAGCGAGCGGTATCTGCAAGATAAATAATGTCGTAATGTGGAAGAGACCTCATGATCTCTTTGGTGACAGTGATCCCCCCAATACCCGAATCAAAGATGCCAATTTTTGAGTGTAGGGTCATTTAATCTGTAGGCTCTGCCCAGGATGGATATTTGAGTTTTTGAGCTTATTGAGATCCATAAGCTGTTTGATGGTGGTTTTATGAGCACGGGCGATTTTATCAAGAGAGTCTCCTGATTTAACAATGTAGCTATCGCTGATTTTTTCTCCGCCCATGGCAAGGGTAATAGCGCGAAGAGCTTGTTCGAGGTCTTTAATAGAGCGACTATTTTGTCGCTCACTCTCTTTGATTTCTTGAATATTCTTAGAAAGGGTATTTACACTTGCGGAGAGGTCATTAGAGTGCTTTTTAAGTGTTTGTAAATCTTGCTGAAGTTTTTCAACAGTCGAAGAAAAGCTCTTTTGTTGCTGTGCAGATCCTTTTTGGTTGTTGTTAAGCGTTTCCCTTGTTGCTTTTAGAAGCTGAGAGACTTCCCTTTGGAGGGATTCTCGAGCCTGTTCCTGAGTTGATATGCTGTTTTTAAGCATATCAACTTCGATTTCACAATTGTGGAGCCTGTTAGAGAGGTTTTGATTGGCAGATAGAGAAGACGCACATAAGAGCGCGAGAAAAAACCGTACCATTTGGAATCACCACAACTATTATTTTTCGTAAATTTTAAACTGTCCTCGACGGTTTAACCGATGAAACTCTTCACCATCCTCGTCAAACAAAAGGCGCTCTTTTCCATAAGAGATGGTAAAAAGGCGATCTGGAGAAGCCCCTTCACGAACAAGTGCTGTACGAACGGTATTGGCTCGATTTGCTCCAAGGGCAAAATTATAAGCAGCAGATCCCCGTTTGTCACAGTGACCCTCTATGAATATAGACATCCTCGGATGTCGCGCTAGGTACGAGACAATATGGTGAAGAATCTGCATATTGTCGTCTCCCTTGATGAGGCTGGAGTTGTAGGGAAAATGAATATGCTCAAAAATTGCCGCCATATCCGGATCGAGAGCTGGATCTTTGAAAGCTTCAATGCCGGGAATAGAACTTCCTTCATCTCCAGGGGACTCCATTGGAGCGGGAATGGCTTCTGCATCGCCAACGAGAAGCTCCTCTTCGTCATCTAAGGGAATAAAATCTTTAGGTCGTCTAGCAACACGCTGTCTTTCTTCAAAATCACCCTGGTGGGCTATTTGACGAGATGTTCCGCGCTTTCCACCAATTGAGTCTACTCCACGACTCATGTGGCGACTGGCCGTCTTCGTGTCGTTCCATACATCGTCGGCAGAACGCGAACATCCCGTGCATCCTAGAATAAGTAATGATAGAAGAATTGTTTGTACCTGTTTCATGGAACATCCCCAAAAAAATTGAAAAGGATTTACAAGGCCCATTTATATATCAAGAGGCTCCCACACTGCAAAGAGTTTATCACCTGAGCCTGAAGAAATCTTCACGGGTTCTGGTTGATTAAGGTTGATCATGTATATATCACATCCAGCGCTTGTATAGGCGTGGAAAACAAGATGAAGGCTATCGGAGGCCCATGAAGGGCTTTCTTTGCTTCCCTCTCCCGCTGAGACCTGCTCTTCGCTTCCTTTTTCTATATCGTATACCCAAATTTCCCTGTCGCCACTGTTTCTCGCACTATACGCAATCTTTTTACCATCGGGAGACCAACAAGGAGCAGTATTGTTGCGACACTTTTTTGAAATGAGAGCCGGTTTTAGATCTGTCGACTTCGTGCCGATTTTTGGAATATCCATCATGTAGACGCGAGGGCAACCGTCTTTGTTTGAAACGAAGGCGATCTTTTTCCCATCTGGAGAAAAGCAAGGACACGCCGTTGCTGTTCCTCGAACATGGAAAATTTGTCGAGGTTTTCCGATGGCACCGACACTTGTTTCAAATTGAACGAGATAGAGGTCTGCAGTTCCCGTGATATCGGAGCAAAAGGCAAGTTGAGAGCCATCTGGTGAGATAGTTGGCGTCAGTTGATTTCCCCTCATTGTAGAGACCCTTTTTGGGGAGCCTCCATAGAGAGAGAGAGTATAAAATTTTGGTTGTCCGAGTTGGTATGAGACATACAGAAAGTGGTTGCACGTGTGATCGTTGGTTTTAAGCAGTGAAAGAGATCGCTTTGGAATCCAGAGGGGGGTAGCACACAAAGAATTGGTGTGGGTGAGCTGTCGACAATTTTGCCCATCATAGTCGGCTTCATATACTTCTGAAGCGTATTGAGGTTCATTTCGCACACTTGGAAGGCGCTGCTTTGAGACAAAGAGAATTTTGCTCGAAGCAATACCGGGTTTGCCAAAAAGAGCTTGATGAATCCTGTCTGCAAGAGAGTGAATTTTTCGTCGGTCTTGAGCGAGATTTCCGCTACATTCGATGGGGCCAACATTTCGACTTGTAGAAGCTGTTATCTCGATGATTTTGGCGTATAGATTACTGCCTCGCATCTGCAGGCGGATGAGGTGGGCAAGTCCGGTTGCTTGCAATGCTTTTATGTTGATGTTTTCTTGAAATTTTGGTTTTCCTAGAGCTGTTTGAACCGACTTTTCTTCCTTTTCTGCCACAATTCTATTCATGCCGTTGTGGCCGATATCGAAACTCAAAATGGTTGTAAGTTGTTTTGTGTATGCCTCCCCAAACTTGGAAGCATCTAGTTCTATCTCTTCGATGTAGGTAGGAAAAAGAGAGGTCTCTTTCCCGAGAAAGACGAGCAGCTCTTCAGATTCTTGAGAGCAGAAAAGGTGAGTTGTTACACAAAGGAAAAGACAAAATGCGCGAAACATAAGAAAACGGCCTACAACATATGCATATTCAAAGGCAATAGTAGTCGAGAAGAGAAAATCGTTCGAGAAGAAAAAAAGATTACCATCCAAACTCATAGTAGGAAAGACCATTTCCAAAGGCCATAATCGCTTGCTTGACATAAGGGACCATCTGTCCGGGTAAAGATGAAGGGGCAAAAAACTGTATTTCTTCGCATTTGTGAGGCTCTTTGTTTGAGATCTCTCCATCGTAAGAAAGAACTTCGAAAAAAAGATTCATATAAATCTTGTCTAGAAAATTGTTATGCATAGTAATTGCATGTCGTAGACTTTCTTTTTTTAGATCGATACCAATTTCCTCTTTAGCTTCTCGTATGGCCGCTTCAAGGGCACTTTCGTTTTCGTCAACGTGTCCAGCGGGGAGACTGTAATATCCATCCATATGCCCGGAGTTTGCTCGTTTTACCAGTAAGATTTCAGAGTTCTTTCGTAATATCAAGTAGACAGCACTTGGTGTTTTAAACCTTTCCGACATGGGGAATCCTCACATTGCTTTTAGAGAAAGAGTAGTCGAAAGAGAGTATTTTTGGGTTTGAATTCTTAGAAATTTCCAAAACTGGACGAAAATATGTCCACTTTTGGGCAAAACTGGACGAAAATATGTCCACTTTTGTATAAAAGTGGATAGAATAAAGTCCAGTTTGGCGAGATAGGGGTGAAAAAATGCAAGAAATTATCAAGTCGATTGTGGTGGACTTCCATGAAAGTGATCTTGCAACAGGGGTTCCAAGAAGTCTGGCTGTTCAGCCAACACCAGGCAAAGCAACAGTATGCATTGGTGTTCGAAGAAGCGGCAAATCTACGTATATGTTTCAAATTATGCAACGCTTACTCGATAAAGGTGTGTCATGTCACAATATTCTTTATATAAACTTTTTTGATGACCGTCTTCATAATTTGCGGCACGATGGTTTGGACAATATTTTAGAAGCATATTTTTCTCTTTATCCCGAAAAGAAAAACAAAGAGGAGGTATACTGTTTTTTTGATGAGATCCAGGCTGTTTCCGGTTGGGAGACTTTTGTTGCTCGATTATTGCGGTCGGAAAAATGTGAGGTGTATATTACTGGATCTTCTGCCCAGATGCTTTCTAAAGAGATTGCTACACAGATGCGAGGGCGAGCACTTTCTTGGGAAGTGTTTCCGTTCTCATTTTCCGAATTTTTGGACTATAAACAGATCGATTCAAGAACGTATTCTTCAAAGAATCGATTTTTGATTCAAAATGCATTTGGAGAGTATTGGGAGAGGGGTGGATTTCCAGAGGTGCGGGATGTCGATGAACATCTTAGGGTCAAAATTCATCAGGAATATTTCAATACGATTTTGTTTAGGGATCTGGTTGAGCGTCACGATATTTCACATCCAAGGGCCGTTAGTGATTTAGCACATTGGATGATAAACAATATATCGTCTCAATATTCGATAAATAATCTTTTTCATTATCTTAAATCTTTAGGACATAAGCTTACAAAGAGTTCGGTCTCAGAATATTTGGGATGGTTTGAAGACGCCTATTTTTTCTTTTCGGTTCCCATTTTCAATGCTTCGGTGATAAAAACCAGCATTAATCCCAAAAAAATATATTGTATAGACCACGCTCTTGTTCCTTCTATATCATCTCGAGTTCTTATAAATTCCGGACATTTGCTTGAAAATCTTGTTTTCCTCTGCTTGAGGCGGAAGTTTTCCTCAATCTGTTATTATAAGACTAAAAATAACCGTGAGGTAGATTTTTTGGCTCAGAAACACGATCGTTTTCGAGTGCTTGTTCAAGTATGTGAATCATTGTCAAACAGCAAAACACGAGATAGAGAACTTTTTGCACTACGAGAGGCTATGGCAGAGCTTGACCTTTCTGAGGGTATTATTGTTACCAAAAACGAAGAGGAAGTCACTTCCTGGGATGAAGGAAAAGTCAGTGTGGTTCCCGCATGGCGCTTTTGTTTGCAGGAGTTTTAACAAAAAGGGATAGAAATGGAAATGCTCATCGTTGTCGATGAAAATGATCGAGAGATTGGTCAAATGGAAAAGATGGAGGCGCATCGAAAGGGCGTGCTTCACCGAGCTATTTCTGTCTGCCTCTTTGACGATGCCAATAGATGGCTTATTCAGCGCCGGGCGCTCACCAAATATCACTGTCCAGGGCTGTATGCCAACAGCTGTTGTTCTCATCCTCGATCTGGGGAGAGTACAATAGACGCTGCTTCGCGTCGAGTGTATGAAGAGCTTGGAGCCCACAGCGCTCTCTCTTTTCACTCCTCTTTTATGTATAAGGCAGATGTTGGCGGGGGTCTTACAGAACATGAATATGACCATCTCTTTGTCGGCCGCTGTACAACCTCTCCGCAGCCCAATCCAGAAGAAGTAGATGCTCTTTTTTGGTGGACAACAGAAGAGATTGAAGAAAAGCTTCGCACAACCCCAGAGATCTTCGCCCCATGGTTTCCTTTGATTGTTGAGAGGTTAGGAAGACCAGACCAGATCGTTTGAAAGGCGAAGGAGAAAGGTGTGTTCGCGCTCTCGTGGAAAGCTATTTCCAAACGGGGAAAAGGTGAGAGCGGGCAGTTTTTGGTTGAGTGTCTGCTTGATAGAGGCGCTTGTACTGTTTGTGACGATAACGTGTACCGCTTTTCCCGAGCGGTTGATAGTTATCGAAACGCTTGCTTCTCCGTGTTCTGGAAGTCTGATTCCCAGCTGCAGTCTCCTGATAAGGTCTGCTACGTACGATGTTTCAGCAGAAGAAGGTTCCTTTGTTTTGTCAATGAGAGCTGTGTCCGTGTTCAAAGAGGTGATGGGGTTTACAGAAGCGTGTTGTCCTTTTGAGTGGGAAACGGATGTATTCGATGATCGATCAAGATGAGAGAGCGCTTCTGCAAGTAATTTAGAATTGTCTGGCTTGGATTTTTTTGGTGTGTCGTTCTTTTTTGGGGGCTGTTTTTTCACCTCTTTTTTGGCAGTAGGTGTCTTTTTTTTCTTAAGAGGAGGCGGTTTTTGGGGTTCGCTCTTTGCTACAGGCTCTTCTTGGTGCGTCTCTTGTGTGACCATGGGAGTAAGCTGAACGGTTTGAACGCGCAATCGTTTGTGGGATGTTACGGGCACAGAGGTAAAAGAGACAGAGAGAATCACGAATAAAGAGAAGTGCAAAAGGGCAGAGTGAATGAAGGCCTTTTTATGGTGCACGTGCTGTTTCCTTACATCTTCTAAGCTGGGGCAAGAACGATATCCATCTCCTCAAATCCCGTCTGTTCTAGGCCGTTTTTGAGCTTTTGGTACGTTCCAAAATGGGCTTTTTTATCGTGGAGAACCTGAGGTCGAGCTTGGGGGTAGAGCTGCCGTATTTTGATCAACTGAGGGGTCAGATCTTCAAAGGCGACGACGACTCCATTGAGAAGAAGCGTATTGTCTGCTCTCACATGAATCTGAATAGGACTTGAATCATTCATAGAGATAGATTCATGGTGTACTCCTGCTTGAGCAAGCTCTACCTGTTCTTTTTCAAGTAATGGTGCGACGATAATAAAAGCGATGAGAATGACAAAGACAACGTCAATTAAAGGGGTAATATTGATAACAGGCTCTGTCTCGAGACAAGAGCGCCTTCTCACGAGTGACATTTACACCTCAACGGCTCGGTAATGCATGGTAAAGGAAGAGAGCACTTCTGTCCCAAACCTTTCCATTTCATGGTCAAAGTCAGAAATACTGTTTTTTAAATAGTTATAGCCGATAAGTGCGGGAATGGCATTGAGCAGGCCGATAACAGTTGTTGTAAGCGCAAGGGAGAGTCCCCCAAGGACTTGCTGATTGCTTCCCATGGCATCAAAAGAGACCCCTGAGAAGGTGATTAAAATGCCATATACCGTTCCGAGAAGGCCGAGAAAGGGGGAGAGGGTGACGATAGTTGAAAGAAGATACAGATGACGCTCGAGACATTTTGTGATTGCTGAGATGGTTGTAAGTGCGTGATTTTCTAAAAGCGTGATATCTGCGGATGCTAAAGAGCTATCATCTCGAACCTGCTCATTTTTTTTGAGCAATTCTGTTGCCTTTCGTTGCAGGACATCGTAGAGAATATAAAAGGCATTAGGAGAGTTGGGGTTGTTTTTGGCAACAAAAGGAATAGCTAGGGGATCTCCCCTATGTTCAAAAAAAGCCTTTTTAAAAAGAAGAGACTCTTTATGGACCTTGGAAGCCATTTTCCATTTGTGAAATAGAATAGTCCAACTAATAAGGGAGATGGCAAGTAGCGCCATGAAAATGAGCTTACCGATGAAATCAGAGCTTTCCCAAGCGGAAATAAAAGGATTTTGTGCGGAACAGACAATTATAGAAAGCATACTATACTTCTTTTTTTAGATTGGAGCTTTTGTATAGTCTATCCCATAGGCTTTTTTCAAGTCTTGGGGATTTTTACCCTTATGCAGGAGCGTATTCTTCTTCGTACGCCTCGCTTTGTTGGAACTGTTGTGCTGAATAGTTGGCAAATTGAGCGAGTTCCTTGCGATAGGTAAGGTTGATATTCCCAACTCCACCGTGTCTGTTTTTGGCGACAATAAGTTCTGCCTGTCCAGGGCGATCGTATGGGTCGTAATACTCTCGACGCAAGAGAAAGAGAATAACGTCGGCGTCTTGTTCGATAGAACCAGATTCACGAAGATCGCTCATAATGGGTCTGTGGCCTGTTCTCTCTTCAACTCGTCTTGAGAGCTGTGAGAGACAGAGCACTGGGATATCGAGCTCACGGGCTAACACTTTTAGCATTCGAGAGATTTCGGAGATCTCACTTTGTCTGTTTTCAACATTTCGTGCTGAGCCGCTGATCAGCTGCAGATAGTCGATGATGAGAAGGCCGATATTATGGCTTTCCTTCATGCGACGAGCGCGAGATCGAACATCGGTAATTTTAAGTCCTGGCTGATCGTCGATGACCATGGTCTGTTGCTGCATCGTGTTGACGGCTTCGACAACTTGATGGAACTCTTCAGCAGAAAGCGAGCCTGAACGAATTTTCTCTGACTCAACTTCAGACTCGGAACAGACAACCCTATGTACTAGTTGTTCTGCTGTCATCTCTAAAGAGAAAATACCGACAGGAATATTGCTTTTCATCGATACATGTTGGGCGACATTAAGGGCAAAGGCGGTCTTTCCCATTCCAGGTCGTGATGCGAGGATGACAAGATGGGAGTTATTAAGACCGTTTATCATTTTATCGAGATCGACAAAATCTGTCGGAATGCCGGTGATACTGGTCTCTTCTGGACCAAGGCGCATAAAGCGCTCTTGCTGGGCCTCAAGTGCTTTGAGGAAAGGCTGATCGGCCTTTTTTCCTGAAAGAATATCGCTGACAAGGATTCCTGCATGGGTGTTTTTCGCCTGTCCTATTTGAAAAAAGAGCTGTTGGGCCTCGTCAAGACTTGCTCCTACATCTGGGGGCTCTTCAAAACCGGTCTTTTCAACCTGCTGGGCCGCTGTGATCATTCGACGAAGAAGGGCTTTGTTTTTCACAATCTCCGTATATTCGTCAATGTACGAGGCGGTACCTGCGTATTGGGCCAGCGTTGTCAGATAGACAACGCCGCCTACTGTCTGGAGAGTATTTTGTCGTTTGAGTTCTTCTGCAACGAGATGGATATCTGCGGGTTTATCACCCTTATACGCTTCATACAAACATTGAAAGATTATTTTATGTTCTGAGAAGTAAAAATCGACATCTGCAAGGTGTTCTGCTGCCGTGTTTAAGCTGTTAATGGAGGTCAGCATACAGCCAAGCACCATCATTTCGGCTTCTTTTGAGTGAGGAGGAACTTTTGGTTTCATGTTTTTAAGCTCGTAACAGTTGCTGCGAAACTGTACCATATTAGACCACTGTTAGGCTAGACGCTTTCTGTGATCTCTATTGTGCTGCTCCACTATTTATGCCCAAAAAACGCTGAACAAGGCCCACAAGGGTTCCGGGTTTTTGGGGATCAGGTCCTTGCCTTTGTACCGGCGGAGATGAGGAGGCTTTTTCCTTTCCTTTCCCTTTCGGATCGTTTGGGGTAATAATGCCAAGCCTTTCAAAAAGAATGACAAGAGGATCAAATCGAGGATTTCCATCTTCATCAAAAACATATTCGCTAATGCATTCCATCTGCTGGTGGTTTTGAATAGCGGCAACCGGAGACTGACCTTCTATCCTTATAATATCGTAGGTTTTGAGAAAGGCATCAGTGGCATCAAAAAGTCTCTGTTTAAGCTTTTGAGTGGCATCGTCTGTAATCGCACCCTCATTAAGAAAAAGATTTTCGATACTGTCGATTGCTGAAATGTCTTTTGCTTGTATTTCGGGGGATTTGCTAATGGTATCAACGATAATCGCTTTAAGATTGGTACGGATCTGGGCATACTCTTCTTCCTTCCAGGGGGTAAACTCTTTGTGGAGGTCGATGTAGAGTTCTCGACTAGAGGCGGCGCTTGTTATTTCAAGTAGGAATCTATTGGCAAGAATATTTTCAGGGGTATATGTCGAAAAGAACTCTT
>Ga0180437_10005386_pt1 | contig 17536 bp, 7 predicted proteins | sample SS_ome_4_FD_132410 | JGI IMG/M metagenome (GOLD analysis project Ga0180437, IMG submission 132410) | Hypersaline lake sediment archaeal communities from the Salton Sea, California, USA - SS_3_D_1 metaG | ecosystem: Environmental > Aquatic > Non-marine Saline and Alkaline > Hypersaline > Sediment... | reverse complement strand
GGAGATCAGTGAGGACTGGATTGCAGGCAAGAGGTATTTGGATATGAATGTAAGAATGGAGAACGAAAACGAATCTGCTGATTCAAAAGAAAAAAGAATTTACAGAAAAAATGTTGCATGATCGATTATTGTTAAATTTTTGTTAATACAAGACATAAATGGCTTAGGTCCCCTTTTTATAAATCTAAGCCTTTTTTCAATCATCTTTTATTTTTAAGACATTACCAGAGAAATCTTAATCATTATCTAACCTAATATTAACAGAATAATAGCTAAATTCGAACCCCATCTAAATACTCATTGCCGAATATATACATAGAGAGTTTATGTAAAATAATTGGTTAAGCTTGAATGCAAGTGATGTTTTGGAGATAGAGATATCGAATCAGAAAATAAGATTTTTGTAATCAGCGACCTTCATATTGGGGACGGCTCAGGGAAAGATAATCTTCGTATTGCCAACAAGGAACGGGAGTTCATACGCTTTTTAAACTATGTGGGCGAGCAGGCAGGTGAACTGGTCATCATCGGAGATTTTCTGGAACTATGGCGTTTTCGACTTCCGGATGTCCTGGACGAGCACTGGAGGCTGCTGGACACATTAACGGAAATTAATTTCACCTATGTTCTCGGTAATCATGACTCTGATTTGAAGCTTACGGAGATTCAGGAGCAGGCGTATCATCCGATATTCGATCGTATTCATCAGCCTTTTGTGCGTTCAATTGGCGACAGGGATTTTAAATTTATGCACGGCCACGAGGTAGATCCCTTTTCCGGCGATTGTTTGAAGAACTGGTGTAAAATTCTCAATCCGCTCTCAAGCGTTTTGAAATTCGGCGATGGAGCGTGTGTGCTGACGAATGACACCTTAGTTCAGTTAATGCTTGAGGTTGGTGAAAATGTGCTCAGAATGTGGCGGGGGGTAACCCGGTTTACAACTAAGACGATGGAGCAATGTCATTTGTTCGTTCCTGACGGTAGCCTGGAGTATAGCCGGCGAGGCATTCGAACCCGGCAAATGCTTGCGCGGTATCATCAGGACAGAAAAGAGGGATTGTACGATGTGGCCATCGTTGGGCATACACACAAGGCCGGTCGATGCAGCCAATGGTATTTTAACAGCGGTTCCTGGACAGGGAAAAAAAGAAATTTTCTGTGTATTCTGCCCGATGGAGCAGTGGAAGTGTGCCATTGGGACAAAGATAAATCCGTCATGGACAATACCATCATTGCAGATATCAAAGGCAGTTTGAATTAAGAATTCATCTCATAGTGATTTGAAGTGTATAATTCATTGAAATCTTAAGTAGCCTTGTAAAATCCAATCATTGCTATGCATAGGTGACATGTTGTCAGGGTTTTTCTCAAGAGATTTTTGTAGATTGAAAATATAACAAAAATATATTCTGGAGCTTTTTTAGCATTGGCGTATGTTTAATGATTACCATTTTGCTTGATTTTATTATGAGTGCAGGGTAATCAAACTGACAAAAAGTCAATTAAGAATGTTAAAATATTCTCTATGTCTCCATTTGCCAAGATAAGAACTATTTCAATCTTATTCGACGTTTTTATAATATTCAGCCTCCTTTTCTGAAAGTCGCTTTTGATCTATCATTTCTTTAACACGCACTATATCTACGTTCCGTGGCTGACCCGAAGCGGGTAAAGTCGTAATGGTTTCTCCGAATCGGGCTGGAATTACCTCCAAAAACCGCTTTAGTGAAACTGTTGAAACAGCCAGTGCCGTAATAATTACGAAAAACAGGAATATGTTAATATTCTTCTCTTTTTTCTCACTTGGTGTTACAGCCTCCTCAAAACGGCACTTGTCACAATATATGCAATCCATATTGTCTTTATGGCTTAATCCGTATTCACATCGATTAAACCATTTCACCGGAATATATTTTCTCAATAACCTTATATTATTAAACAGTGACAAAAATGCTCCTACGGGACATAAATAACGGCACCAGAAACGTCCATAAAAGAAAGCGCCAAAGAACGCTGCTGTAGCGACAACTAATATAGCTGGAGGGTAATTCTTAAGGTTGGCTGTTGTATATGTACGTAAGTTAAAAAATGATATTAAGGGGTCTATCCTCAGCGTTGTTCGGTTTCTTGAAATGAAGAACACAAAAATGAATACCAAAAGCACAAGGTATTTAATAAACCTTGCTGTTCGCATTTCATTGGTTGATATGTAGGGCTTACGTTGTTTTCGGATGGTATAACCTGCAAGTTCCTGAACTGCTCCGAATGGACAAATATAGCCGCAGTAAATATTACCGAAAAGGAGAACAATAACCGGTATCCCAACTGCAAGGATAAATACTCCTGTTAATTGTGCGGAAGGGAGTTGGCCGGATAAAATACTTACCATTTGTTCGCTGGAGTATTGCATATTTAATAAAAAACCGCCGACAATAAGATTCATAATCAAAATGACCAAACGACTCCAAAATCCTCCCTTGTAGATAATAATCAATGTTGCCACAATTACGAAAACCAAATAAACTCCTTCTGTGTCAAACGGCATCCGGATGGGTGCTGATTGTGTTGCGTCTGCTTGGATTGACATTTCCAGGATATCATCCGCAAATCTGTTGCCGGATAGAGTTAAGGCTTCGATAATCGCTTGACTGCTTATCGTTGCACCAGTCACAGCATCAACATCAAGACCATCTGCTGGAAATAATCTTTTTCCCTTGAGGTTGTCCCGCCAGGAATTGAGCATTTCAAGGTAACCGGGAGTTTCGTTGGATTTCACAATATGAAAGTCGATTAATTTTCCTTCTTCATCTACGTAAACTGCAACATTGATCTGTCCGCCGAAGCCGCGAACTTCTGGTGCCAAATTTTGCGAACTAAAAATGTACCCTGCCAAGTCCTCGTCCTCTCCGTAAACTTTATAATAATTAATTTCGTCCTCTGCTGTTTTTGAAACATGCTTTAATGTTAGTCCGCCTGCTAGTGATTTTGCTGTAGATAAAGGCAGGCTTTCCCTAAGTTCAGATCCTTTGAACAGAAGATAATTTGAGCATAGTACCAGGCACAGGCCTGCCCCAAATATACTATACCCGATTCTACGAAAACGCATGGTTTGTGAAATTGAATAATTGAAAGCTTCTTCTTTGAATATCCTGATCAATGCTAAGGGTATATTTGCCAGTAGTAGCCCAATAAAAAACAGCAGTGTTGCTTGTGTTCCAAGAACCGGTACGAACACAAGACTGGTAAATAGTCCTCCGACCATAGCGCCAAAATGGTCAGACATTTCCAGTCGGCTGCCGATTAATCTTGTATCGAAACCTTCAATAGTAAGTTGTTGTGCCGCTAAAGGAAAATAACATCCCGCACATAGACCACTAAGCACAAAAGCAGTCGCAAAATGATAGTGTCTCCACGCTTGAAGCGGCCAGCTAACAATCAAAGCTAACAAGGCGGTGTGTACAAAAATTGTACCAAATAATAAAAAGTTTACGCTCGTTTTGTTTTCTTGAAGATATCGAACCGTTATCGCTCCAATTGTCAAGCCAACCATGAAAAGCGAAGATATAATCCCGATATATAGGTATAAGGACCCAAAACTCGTCTGGTATAGATACATCAGAACAATTTCTGTGCCTATTGCCACGATACCGGCAGAAAAAACCAGTAAATACCTTTCAAACCCGCTTCTTTTTCCTTGTTTTGGAGATTTCAGGAGGTAAGAAATTCTCAGGGCTGTAAAAACCACGATTGGAATAATAAAGGTGAGGATTCCCCCGACCACTAAATGCTTAATAAACCTCACTGTAGGAGTTCCCGATTGCTTGGCTGTCAATAACATGCTGTAAAGATATGTTAGGGGTTTGGAGTCGGTATTTAGAAGATAACGCTGCGGCAGATTCACACTTTCATATTGTTCAAGTGCAAAATCCGACCGCTCCGGTAAATACACACTCAGTAAACCTTCAGGTGGAAACAATTTGTTTGCACCTTGTATTGATGCGAATCGGTCACGACAAATACCTGGTTCCGACTGAAGTGAAGGTGAATCTGAAGCGATAAACCAGCTTTCTTCACCGGGCACTAAGACCAAATTGGTAAATACCTTTTCAAGGGTCAGCTTTACTGATGCTCCCAGGCTTGTTAACTCGGTGCCCATGATATTTTCACCGCTGGCCACGCCTATTATCAACACCCCTTTTGGACCGATTGAAGTCTTTAACTGCTTGTAGAATTCCAGCGTATAATAACGATTTAAAACAGAACTTGTAGTCTCTGGCATATGAATATAAACCAGGTTGAAGTGTTCTTTTTCTTGATTTAAAAAGGTTCGTACATCTGTATGGATGGTTTTGTAGCGCTTATCATTAATATTTAAATGTTCTGGGACGAAGTGATTGATTTTGTTTATATATTCTAGGTCGTAGTGAGCCCACATCACTTCTTCTATCTGCTCAAGCTGCAGAAACGCTTGGCTTAAACCAAGTCCTGCGCCGATTATTAGAACTCTTTTTGCATCAGGCCTTTGGCTTAGACCAATCGCTGCCAATCTCCCGGCGTTTGCTTCATCCGGCAGCGATTCTATAACACTTCCCTGGCTTACAGCCATCCACTGTTCTTGGTATTCACCGTAAAGATATTCTGCCTGAGGGGTGTGAAACGAACCCGCGTAGCCCTTGATAGGTAACAGCTTGTCCCATTTTACCTTGCGTACGAATTGTGTCATTGGCTTATCGAGGCCCGTCAACAGAAACACCAGAAAAACAACGGGCACCAAGCATGATAGAACAGCTTTGGTTTTAGCCTTAATATCTTTTTTAAATCGACAAAAATAAACTACAGAAACCGAGAAAGACAGGATGAGACTGATAATCAAAAATGTGCGAATATGACTTATCCCGAATCCTAAAAGAACTGTAACACACAGTCCGCCCACAAATGAACCTGCGGCTTCCAAAGTATAGACTCGCCATATAACAAATCGTTTCTCTTTTTTCATCCATCGGCATGCTGTCGGAAAGAACATCCCGGTAATAAGACTAATAGGTGCATTCAGGACGATCGATAGAAGCACAATCGAACGTATCGTCCAAAGCTCGTAAGATTCAATCCCTGTTAACTGCCGTGCTTGGACAATAAGAAAAAATTCTATTATAAAAGCCGGAATATAGGCTAGGAGCAGAACTTCGATATGCTTAAGGAGTGAATCCGAGAGCGGTTTGAATTTCGAGACCAAAAATGCTCCGAATCCAACCCATAAAAACCAGCAGGCGAAGAATACGCCCACACTGATATCATTGCCTTCAAATGCTGTGATAAATTCACGGAATAGCAGACTTTGAGCAGCTATTGTGAACAGGCCGTAACAGAATAAAACAAGACCTCTCGAAAACCTCATTAATGTTCACCAAATACATCTGCTTGAAATACCAGAAAACGAGCACCCTCCTTCCACGCTTCCTCACTTAAGCCTGCCTTTAGGGACAAATGGTTTAAAGTCGTCTGAAGGTCCCATCCCTGCTCCCGTGCCACCTGTGGCAGGAAGACGGCACGGCTTCCCTCTTTTTGCAACACCACACCGTCTATCCCAATCTTTATATCATCCACACTTTCAACATAATTCGGAGGTGTCAACACCGATATTTCGATTGTGATATCTTTCATCTCGTCGATTGTCACCGGCTGGAAACGTCTGTCTCTAAACGCAGCGTTTATCGCATTCTCAATGACTGATTTGTACAAAGGCTTTGTGGGAAAAATATCACCCACACATCCTCGAAGCTGTCCCCGTTGAGGCCCGACAGCATCTTTAGCCAGCTTGTGAAGCGTCACAAATGCACCGCATATTTGTCGCATTGTGTTATTTATCTCCACCTTTAAATCCTCTTCATCAGGTATCTTGTGATGCTTCAATCCATAGTCTATTGTCTCTCGCGCTAGAGACAATAAGTTCTCTTTGTCTTCTCGTAATAAAAACTGTTGCTGCTTTTTAACCTTAATATTTTGCCCTTTCTTCCATTTGCCGGTAAATACCGCCGACAGGTAGCTCACTGAGTTGCTGTAATCCCCCGTAATCTCACCGGAAGTAGTGTAATGTGCTAAGTGAACCTGAGCTTCCTCCGGCAGTATCGATACAACTACACCTATGGGCACAGCTCCGCATATGGTTGCCCCCGTCCGTTGCTTGTACTTGATAAAGCCTTTCCAATCCTTCTTAACGATATACTCATATGCCCCCATGTCTATTTTTTTTATTCCTTCGGGTACATTTTCTTTCACGGGTATGTATCCGAACTGGGGCCCGTAATGGACAAAGTCAGAACTGGCTACAACTAAAGTATCTTCATCGAGCATGCTTTTTAAAATGGATCCGGCTTTTTCAATCGTATCGATCGAACACTGACCGGCAACAATGGGAATCAGCTTGAATCCCTCGTTCATAAATTGCATCATGGGTACCTCAATTTGAACGCTGTGTTCCCCTTCATGGGCGTAAGGAATATTGGTAAATAACGGATATTGCGTAAGCTTTTCGATAAATTCCTTATCCAGCGGTACCTTCCCCAGCGGGGTTTTATAAAAGTTAACACGGGGTACACTGAAAACTTCCTCCATAGTCACACGATGGGTTGGTCCGATGATAATAATACGTTTGTATTTACGCTTGACGGCTTTTGCTCCGTAAGCAGCTGTTTGTCCGGAATATCGATATCCTGCGTGAGGTAATATCAAACCAATTATATTTTCTTTTTTTTCGACCTTTGCGTTGGCAAATAATTCTCCCAACTGTGCTCGCAGCGCATTGGCGTCAGCCTCATACCATCCTCGCTCGGCCAATCGAGATTCAAGAACTGCTTCTTTCATCTCGTAACCTCTACGGTTTAATTCCGCATTTATAGGTGCGGTTGGTTCGAACAAAGTAATTCTGTACAAAACCAAAACGGCTAAGAATATACCAATTAATAGAAGGATAGATTGTCGTGTCTTTGTTCGTTTCGCTTGCTGTCCCATCTCAACCGCTCCATTTGCTTTGGCTAAACGTCTTCGGCAACTTTTTATTTTTGCCTGGATAAGCGGCCCGTCTGGCTCTGAGATAGCGTTTTGGGCCGGCCTTTTTGACAAAGCACCACAACCCCAAAAGGACTCCCGAAACCGAGTTAAAAAGCCTTCCTAAAAAACATCTTCGTGTCATTTCCAAACTCCGTAAATGTTATGACCGCATTCAGGACATTGACCTTCTTTAAGGTTATTCTCTAATATCGTATAACCGCTGCGCCTGATCAACAATCTATGACATTTTGGACAATAGGTATTTTGTCCTTCCATGCTGCGGATGTTTCCAATATAAACATAATGCAAACCTTCTGCCATCGCTATTTGGCGCGCCCTGTCCAGCGTACTCGATGGTGTGGGCGGTAGATTTCGCATCTTGTAACGCGGAAAAAACCTTGAAAAGTGCATTGGGGTTTCCGTGCCTAAGTTTTCCGCCACCCATTTGCACAGCTTTTGAATATCATTATCGCTGTCATTAAGCGTTGGTATAATCAGGTTTGTCACCTCGACCATGACTCCCATAGCCTTCGCCGTTACCATTGCATCCTGTACCGGTTTCAAGGTTCCCGAACACACATTAACATAAAAATCATTGTTTATGCCTTTCAAATCTATATTGGCTGCATCTATAAAAGGCAGTAGCTCTTTCCAGGGCTTTTGGTTGATATATCCTGCGGTGACCAGGACATTCCGAATTCCGGAATTCTTTGCCAGTTTGGCTGAATCATAAGTGTATTCATAAAATATGACAGGGTCAGTATAGGTATAAGCGATTGATGGATACTTCTGCTCAATTGCAGCTTTTACCAATGACGTCGGCTCCAGCGGGTAGGCTACGCTCTCTTCCGGATTCGCCTGTGATATCTCCCAGTTCTGACAGTTCCGACAGTGCAGATTACAGCCGACGGTCGCAATAGAAAGTATTTCCGTGCCTGGAAGGAAATGAAATAACGGCTTTTTCTCAATGGGATCACCGTAAATCGAACAAGGCCGCCCATACACCACGGTTCGCAGTACACCATCGATGTTGATACGCACTCGGCACTCTCCGCTCTGTCCGGGTTCTATCAAGCACAGCTTTGGACATAATTCGCATTGAACCTTCAATGGTTGTCCCCGCTTAAATGTTTATCAAATCACTATAATTATAACAAATAATCCCTGCTCATTATCAACCAAAAACCGGCTGTTCCAAAATCTTTTCTTGTCTAAATCGATAATTTGATTTCCATCTTATTTATAGTTGGAACTGATATCAATTGGATAAATTGAGTTGGATGACTATTGTAACTTGCTTAAGAATAGAATGACCGGCTGCATCGAAAAAATCCAGTGTTATATATAGGGTTCCGGTTTTAAATGAATAGGTCGTGTTGTGGAGCTTCGTATTTTTACTCTTGTTCTTCTAATACTTTTAAAATTCGCTCCCTGTGTTCGTCAACAACCTCCGCCAGGCAGTACTGGACTTGTTTAATCTCCGCGATGTCACCGACAAAGAGATCGAAGTACTTATTCTCTAATATACTCTCCTCGAGTTGCATCGCAAACTCCAGAACATCCTTTAGAAAAATATCCGATTGCCTCAACTCTTCAAGCTTTTTGTTGATTTTTCTCAGCGACTCTTCAACTGCCTCCGACCTGAACTGTTCTGTGTTGATATAGCCGCAGCCTTCCTTTTCTATCCGTGCGTTCAATCGGCGCAGCCAGTATGCATGCTGCGTTTCCTCTGCGGAGAGCTTGGTCCAGAAGTCTTTCATTCCTCCAAACTTCTCCGCGAACTCCTTATAAAGATTGCCGATGGCTTCTTCGTGACTTGCCAGCAGTTCCGCAATACTCACTTTCTCTTTATTAGAATGTACCATTTGTTTTTCTGTTCTTTTTTCTTAATACGTCTGTCGGCTTAATGGACAAAGTTAAATCGTAACGATTTCTCATACAATGTCGACATAATTACTTCTTTTTTTTCGTGCTTATGTGTGTATTTATAAATTATAAACAATTACAAATCCTTGAAATAAAGTACAGATTCATAAAAACTTTTTCAAAAAAATCTTTTAAAGAGCAAACTTTTTTCGCATTCTTCGCAATTTTTTTATGCCTTTCAGACCCTCCGGAGTCACTCTAAAACCTCATTTTCGTCCGATAAAGGCACTTTTTTTCATCCTATTTCCGGTCCTTGTTAAAATAGGCCTGTAAAAAAACCCCATTATCAGTATTAAAAACGGCAAAAATTTTAAAAAATACTCAATTTTTTTCTTTCCTCTGGGTAGATTAGCACTCTATAATTCTTAATCAAGAAAGGCGGTTACCTAAAAGCCTTTTGAGAATTTTAACGCGGAGTATGAAAGTGTCCTTTTTAACCGGATTCTCTGGGATTAATAAATAAGGAAGAATCCATGATTTATAATGTAATGATTTGGGAAAGGCACAAGATTTTTTAAGGAGGTGATAGGAGAATATAGATTGGAAGAGTCAAATCAAATAATGGAACTACTAAGAATAATGTTTTGAAATATTCGTTAATATGGAAAAAGATGGCAAAATAGGTAAGTGTTATTGAACTAAAAAACCAAAAATGGTACATTATTGAAGTTAAGCATAAGATAGAGAAAACCCTCTAAGGCGTGGCCTGAGGGAAATCAACCTTTCTTAAGCTTTCTTTAATAATGGACTGGAGAAAAGTTGCTCAATTAAGGAGGCATATTATGTGCACTATGAAAAAAACTTTTGGCTTAGTGTGGACTTTACTAATAGTTGGGGGTTTTCTGGCGGAGACTGCGTCTGCAAGGTTTCTCTTCTTTGGTAAACCAATGACACCTGAAGAGAGAATGGAAAGATACCAGGAACTTGAAGCCCAGAAACAAGCTGCGGAAAGAGAGAAACGTGAAGCTCGTGAAGCCGCAAGGGCACGAAAGGAAGAAGAGGCCAGAATTAAAAGGTTAAGCTCGGAAGCAAAGAAACAAGCCAAGGAGGAAATAGATGCACTCGAAGGACAACTTAAGGAGGAAAAAGCCCAGGCCAAAGCTGAATACAAGCAGTCCCTGGCTGGAGCTTCCAAGGAGGAGAAGAATTTCTCAAAATGCAATACAAGGAGGAGATCGCCGAAATCGAACAGCGTCACAAAGAGAGGGTGGCAAAGGTTCATATGTCCGTGAAACGAAAGATAGCAGATGCGATGGTGGAATCCCTCGATTTGCCTGTTGATACATCCACTCGATACACGGCCACTGATATTCAGATAAGCGGCAATAACCTGATTAGTACGGCTGAATTATTACGCGAGATGCCTTCGATTTACAATGCCTCCGATATGCCGATAACAGAAACTGAAAGTGTAAACCTGTATGACTTAAGACCGGTTCAGGATGTCATATTAGAACCCGGTCAAACCCATGAAGTTTCAGCAAGAACCATCCAGGGCCTGACTCAATACTTGCTGTCGGTCTATCAAGAGGAAAATTACGCAGGTATTTACGTCTATGTGCCGCAGGACAGGATAGTTCAGAACAGACTGGTTGATAATATTCTTCATATAGAAGTCCTTGAAGCCTCTGTAAGCTCCATCTCAGTTGATGCGTATGAACCCAATCAGACACCCAAAGAGAAAGGGTATCTGACAAGTACGGGAATTATTGCCTGGTCACCCGTGAAGGTAGGAGAGGTCGCAGACGAGAAAGCTCTGAATGATTTTGTGAATTTGCTGAATCTTAATCCGGACAGATATGTATCGGCGGTTGTGAGCAGGGGAGTAACGCCCGGTTCGCTGTCGGTCAATTATGACGTGTATGAAGCGAATCCCTGGCACTGGTTTGTCCAGGTGGACAACGCCGGGACCAAGGACAGGCAATGGAATCCGAGAATCGGTCTGATTAATACCAACCTGCTCGGATTCGATGATACCTTTACCGCGGTGTATCAGTCGGCCTTTGATAAAACCTGGGATGAGGAATACTCGGTGTACGGCAGCTATGACTTCCCGATCATGGGGCCGAAGACACGTCTTAAACTCTATGCCGGTTACAGCCAGTATGAAACCAAAACAACCGGGATTACGGACTTCTTTGGAAAAGGATATTTTGCCGGCGGCGAGGTCAGGCATAATGTTCTCCAGCATGAAGGATGGTTCTTCGATGCCAGAGGTATGATGGAATACGTAGAGAGCGAAGTAAAGGATACCGATTTGTTTGGTTTGACAGATTCCGCTGTACATTTCACGATGTGGGGTGCTGGACCGGAACTGCACCGCAGGGATGATAAACAGCAGAGCACCGTTTCATTCACTTTCTGGAAGAGCTTGGGCGGTGGTTCCGATGGTACCGCGTTCAACCAGGCACGCAATGGTGCGGATTCCATATTTGAAATTTATGATTTCTATGCCAACCACAGCCAGTTTATTGACCCGAATAATGTGCAACGAGTCACCGGAACATTCCGGTGGATTGGTACGGACGAGCGGGTGGTTCCAGCAAGGATGACCTCTTTCGGAGGCATGTACACGGTAAGAGGTTACGATGAGTATGAGGTTGTTGCCGATGGCGGTATTCTTGCATCGGTCCAGTATGAATACGATATCGTGCAGGCTATGAAGGCTAAAGAAGGTGTTCAGCTTCAGGACCCTGAAACAGGCGAAACGCCTTTTGTCCGCAAAGTAGCACCATTGACATTCTTTGACTACGGCAGGTCGGCAGTAAGACACCCCCAACCCGGCCTGGGAGAAAAAAGACATGTGGAGCTGATGTCTGTAGGCGGCGGAATTATCACCGAGCTTGGTGATAACTTTACCGGAGCGGTTTATTACGGTTATCCGCTCAATGCCACTGATGATACCAGGGAAGGTAAAGGACGGGTCAATACCAGCTTATTGTTTAGATTTTAAGAAGAAAACCGGCATTTTGCCGGGATTGGACGGTATAACGTTAGAAAAAAACGCTATTCATAGGCATATTTAAATAGTTTGGTCTTGACAGGGATTGTTAAAATAGGTAAAATAGTAAAGCCATGTAATATGCTTGTCGAGGGAGCGAAATGACGAGAAGCAAATGGAAATGCGGAGATACAAATGAATAGTGGGGACATAACATTTCAATATAAAAAACATGGGATAAATAAATGTATCTATGTAAGGGGAACTGAAATGAAAGCGATAAGAAAAGTTGTAAGAAAATATTACATCAGACAAGTCGTTGCCTGTTTTCTCTCTGCCTATATGCTATTGGGCATACCGGTGCGGATAGCACAGGCTAACCCGAACCCTGCTCCGGGGGCGCTGCCAACCAATCCTAACGTGGTCAATGGCAGTGTGGGGGATTTTAATTATGCAGGAAACAACCTTAACATTACGGATGTAGCAAACAAAACGATAATTGAATGGGATACTTTTGACATCGGCTCTAGCGCTGAGACCGTGTTTGGTCAGGCGAGCAGCAGTGCTTGGGTTTTGAATAATGTACAGGCTATTGATGGTTTGGCATCCGGCATTGCCGGCAAGCTCTCAGCCAACGGTAATGTCATATTAATCAATCCGTTGGGTATTCAAGTTGGTCCGAGTGCTATGATTCAGGCTCGTAACTTCATTGGCTCAACACTGACGATGACGAACAGTGATTTTATTAATGGAGTCATGCAATTTAATAATGGAGTCAGCGCCGGGGATATATTGAATGAAGGTGATATTATTGCCGAGGAGATGGCTGCCCTTGTCGCGAAGAATGTTACGAACAAGGGTTTCATCGCCGGTGAGTATGTTGTGATGGCTGCCGGTGAGAGTGTTCTTATTACCAAGAACAGCCCGGTTACAGTTGATGTTTCGATTGCCGGTAATCCGTCCGATTATACAGTTGATAACGGAGGAGATCAGGGAACGGGAAAGGGCTGGATTGGTGACAATGACGTGGATACAAAGCATATCGTTCTTGCGGCCGGTGATATCTGGTCAACAGCTATCGAGGGAGTTGAGACCTTCAGGGCCGAAGCGAAAGGCGATATCGATGCCGAAGATTTAGGTGAAATCATTGTGGAGGCGGAGGCGGCTTCGGATGCGGTTGCAGGCGTGACGATTGTCTCCGGCGGCAATGTGACAATTGACGATAAGGTAGAAGCTGATGCGTCCAGCAGTACCGGCGACGCCGCTATAGCAACGGTTGACGTCGAAGCTGAAACGGGTTCAGTTACCCTGGAAGATGACGGACAATTAATAGCGGATGCTGAAACAACCGCGGGGGGTGATGCCACCGCGACGGTCAATGCAAAAGCCGGTGAAGATGTCACGATAGATCAGATAAATAACAATGGAAACGTCGGTATGGCGGCATACGCCAACACAGATTCAAGTGAGAATACAGGCAACGCTGCCGCTACCGTGAATGTTGAGGCCGGAGAAGACGCCATTCTTGACGGCCAGTACAGTAACATCGTTGCTGATGCTGATGCCAGCGGACCAGTAAGCACCGCTGATGCGGTTGTTACTGTGGATGCTGAAGGAGATGTTGAATCTCTTGACAGCGGCGATATTGAAGCTCATGCCGATACCTGGTTAGGTTCGGGTGATGCCGAAGCATTAATAGATATTGATGCCGGAGGTGAGGAGGGTTCTAACAGATTCTTCTTGGATGATGTCGGTGACGTGGAAGCTCACGCCAAAACACACGGCAACGAAAGTGATGCTACAGCTACTGTTGAAATTGATGCTACCGGTGAAGTTGAAGTCGATAGTGATAGTAAAAGCGAGGAAGATGTAATTCTGGCTGAGGCTACGACGGAAAATTGCGATATGGAAGTCGGTGATGCTACGGCCACGGTAGATGTTGATGCTGGCGAAGATGTCACTCTAAAGGAAAGCGGTAATGATACGGCCTTAATCAAGTCTTATGCCCGGGCCGGAAACGAGTCTGGAAATACTTCTGCGACGACCAAGGTCAATTCGGGTGAAGATGTTCTGGTTAAGAGCACCGGTGGTAATGCCTACCTTAGTGCTGAGGCCGAAAACGGTGCCAGCAACACTGCTGAGCTTGACATTGATGCAGAAGGGGACGTTAAAGTTATCGCTACTGGCAGCGAGGCCAAAGCCTTAGCCGAAGCAAGTAACGGTCAGGATAATACAGCTGTGGTTACGGTAAACGCCGGCGGTAATGTCGAAGTTAAGGCAGCAAACGGCAGTGAAGCGAAACTGGAGGCAGAAGCTGAAGACGGCAGCAACACCAATACGGCGAGTACAACCGTTCGCGCCGGCAAGAACGTCAAGGTGATAGCAGACAATAGCAGTGGAGATGATGATACTACTTCTTCGGCGATATTGGAGGCCCACGCCAAAGGCGGTGGTGTATCTAACAGTGCCGCTGTCGATATTGAGGCAGCAAAGAATGTTGAGGTAAGTGCCAGCGCCGATTGGAACAACTGGGCCGATGCGCAGATAGATGCGGATGCTGAAGATGCCAGTAACGATAATACGGCGGATATGAAGATTGTTGCTGAGGAGAATGTTAAGGTAAATGTTTACCACGGCTCAGCCAAGATCGAGGCCGAAGCCAAAGGCGACAGTGTAGCCAATACCGCGAATGTGGATGTATCCGCCGGCAGAAACGTAAAAGTCGAAGCGGATGTCCAGGAATTCAGGTCGGCTACCGCGAAGATCGCAGCAGAAGCCGAAGACAGTCTTGCCAATACAGCGGATGTGAAAGTGGCTGCGGGTGAAGAAGTTAAAGTTCGTGCTGAAAATGGCGCCGAAGCCAAAATAGAAGCCGAAGCCACAAATGATGATGAGAAAAACATAGCATCTATTGATATTCAGGCACACGATGTTGTGGTCAAGGCCGTTGATGGCGGAGATGCAAAGATTGAGGCTCAAGCTGAAGAAGGCGTTGATAATGAAGCATCCGTAGAGATTGACGCCAGCGGTGACGTTATGGTAGTGGATATTGGCGGAAACGGTGACACAGCCTCGATCAGAGCTGTCGCTGAGGATGGGTTTAATAGTAATACAGCAAATGTTGATATTACCGCCAATAATGTCTTTGTATTTGCTGCGGATGGCGGGCACGCTGAGATACTGGCGGAAGCAGGACCGGGAGAAGAAATAGGTGAAGTTATAGAACTCTCATCTCCTGAAGAGACACTTGAAACTGAGAATTCAGCCAGCGTGAACATTGAAACGTTCACCGTAGAGGTTGAAGATGAAGAAGAAGCAGAAAGTATCGAAAAACTCCAGATGCTTGAGCAAGTACAGGCAAGTGATATTGGAGAAGCTCTTGGAGATATCCTTGAAGCCGGCGGTCATGTCGTTGTTGCCGGTCTTGGAGGTTCCGCCGAAATAACATCAGAGGCTTATGTCGGCAAAAACAACTACGCAAGCACAAGTATCGATGCTCAGGGCAGTGTTCTTGCGGCCGCGGCTGGTTGCGAATCTGATGCTGACGCAGGTATCTATGCCTATGCAGAGGAAGCGACCAAGAGCAATACCGCTGCTGTTGATATCAAGGCTAATAATGTTCTGGCTCTTGCAGCAGGCAATGCTGATACGAGGATAAAGGCCCGAGCAGCTTTCGCTGGGGGAAATGGTGTAGCAACGGTTCAGGAAGAAATCGAAGTCAAGCCTGAACCAGAACCAGAACCAGAACCTGAACCTGAGATAGTGGAAACTGAGAATAATGCCAGCGTCAATATTGAAACTTTTGCGGTAGATGTCGATATAGAAGAAGAATCAGAACCGGAGCCTCCCACAGACTTAATAACGTCTTTGGAAAGCGACGGCTTAGAAGAATTGGCTGAAACATTGATTGAAGGCGGTCACGTCATTGCGTTAAGTCTGGCCGGTGGTGACACCCAGATAGAGGCTATAACCTATGGCTCCACGACTAATAACTCTGATGTACTTGTTTGTGCTGAGGGTATAGTAGGTGCTCTGTCACTGGGTATTGGTCAACGGCCTAATGGTGGAACCAATGCAGAAATCAAGGCTTTGTCTCACTTCGGTGAAACAAACACTTCAAGCGTAGGCATTGGGGCCCGGTTAGGTCTTGGAGTGGCGGCACTCGGACCTCAAAGCCATGCATCAATATCATCTCAATCTATGTATGGCTATATGAACGAGGCCGATCTTGTTGCCTGCACCGGAGGCCCGGCGGGAGTATTGGCTATATGTGGCGGTGAAGCCGAAATATTCACGGAAGCTGCTTATGGCTATATGAATAATGCTTCTACTGCTGTTTGTGCTGACAGTTTGGTTCTTGTTGGTGCCTTAGGTGAAGAAAGTGATGCTGTAATAGATTCCTACGCAGGTAATGAAGGCGAGGGCCCACCATTAACAAGCCAGGCTGTTGTACTCCAAGAAGAGAAAATGGAACCGTCTTCGGCTAACGCTGAAACTATTGTTGTCAGCAAAAACAGCGGTGTGGCTGTTGTAGCCGTAGATGATGCACAAGCTGGTATCGCCTCTTATGCTGAAGGTGCTTACAATAACGACGCTTATACAGGCGTCTGTGCCGAAGACCATATCGTTGTGGCAGCGGGTATTGAGAACGTGCTGTTTGGTAGCAGTGCCGCAACATTATCGATTGATGGTAAAGGTAGCGGTGGGAGAGCCTATATATCTTCTCAAGCAGGCGGCTACTCGATGGATCAGTTTGTCGTCCAACAGGACGTGGAAGGTGATTTTGAACCAACAACTTCAAATGCCGAAACCGCAGTCGTTTCTAATAAGGGCAGCGTATTGGTGGCAGATTTTACGGGCAGAGGTTTAGGTGATGCTGCTATTATGTCAGAGGCTTTTGGCTCTGAGCTAAATACCGCTTACACCGGTGTAGCAGCAGCAGCAGATCTTACTCCGGCTTTTCTTGAGCTGGACATTGAAGGTCCTTCTGAAGAGCCTGAAAGTATCTTGGGATACATAGAGCAGGCATATCGTGATTTTCTCCCTCAGGGTGATGTCATCGTTTTTGCGTCAGGGCCGGATAGTGACGCCAGAATTATTTCAGAAGCTTATAACGGCTTTGAAAACAGTGCTCTTACGGTCGTTTGTGCTCCAGGCGAAGTTAGTGTCGAAAGTGAAGGCCCTGGAAGTATCGCAAAGATTAAATCATGGGCACGAAATGGTGAATTTAACACAGCGACTACCAAGGTTTACGCAAGTGAGGTTTTTGTTGATGTTGAAAGTCTCAAACGAGGAAGCGGAATAGGTGCGTGGGCTGAAGGCGATGAGTGGGTACATGTTGACCCTGAATTCGAATGGATTGCTGGAGAAGATTTACCCTTATTCGAACAAGGGGAAAGTGGCGATTCAACCTTGATTGTAGACGACTATGCCAGCAGGGAGGATTGTCCTGACTGTCCGGATTGTCCTGACTGTCCATGCGAAGAAGGACCACTTTTAGGTCAAGCGGCTCCGCTGCCTGATGAACGGTTCCCGAGTATGGAAGGCTGCCCCGTCCTGACAGAGGCCGCGGCAAGCGAAATTGGAGTTACTGCTGATACCCTTCAAATGCGTATGTCACAG
>Ga0180437_10005385_pt1 | contig 17537 bp, 39 predicted proteins | sample SS_ome_4_FD_132410 | JGI IMG/M metagenome (GOLD analysis project Ga0180437, IMG submission 132410) | Hypersaline lake sediment archaeal communities from the Salton Sea, California, USA - SS_3_D_1 metaG | ecosystem: Environmental > Aquatic > Non-marine Saline and Alkaline > Hypersaline >... | reverse complement strand
TGCGGATGGTGTCAGCAGACAGCGAGCCGGAGGCAGAACTGGCACCGCGCTCGATAAGAGGGAAGGATTGATGACCGCCTTTGCCCGACTTGCGAGTATCGCCCTCGCCATCGCCGTCGTCGCGTTCGTGGCGTGGCGGGCGTCAAAGGACAACCCGACGTGGTAGCACGGCGGATCAGCCAGCAAGAGGAGGGAAGCGATGAACCCACATCCGATCCTGTTCGATGGTGAGGCAGTTCGTGCCATCTTGGAGGGCCGCAAGACGCAGACGCGAAGGCCGATCAAGCCGCAGCCCACAGCCACTTACAACAAAGATGGCGTGGCGCTGCATATTTGGAAGGGCACCGACTGGGGCGATGAGCTGTCGATGGCTTGCCCCTACGGGTTAATTGGCGACCGCCTCTGGGTCCGCGAGACGTTCACCTATATTACCCTGGCTGAGAACGAATGGACCGGAGCTCCTGATCAGCGCCGGTGGCGTACCGGTCGCCATGCTGTACCGGTCGCTATGCTGTACCGGGCGGACGCTGAGGCCGAGGGCTGGCGGATCCCCGCTGCCTGGACCCCCTCCATCCACATGCCGCGCTGGGCCTCGCGCATCGACTTGGAGGTTACGGACGTGCGGGTCGAACAGCTCAATGACATCTCACTGGCCGATGTTCACGCCGAGGGCAAACCAGAGAATATCTGGCCGACCGAGCTTGAGTTCGTATGGTTTCGGAAGCAATGGAACGCCATCTACGCCAAGCGCGGCCTCGGCTGGGACGCCAACCCGTGGGTGTGGGTCGTCGAGTTCGGGAGGAAGAAATGACCGCCACCCAACTCGCCTTAGCGGCCTCGCCGTCTGTCACAAAACGCTACCCGCGTAAGTACACCCCGGCGCACGAGTGCGTGGCGCTTGGCATTTGCTACTGGTGCGGTGCGCCGGTGGAGGTCGAGCGGGAGCCGCTGCCACACATCACCGCGCCGTATTGCGGGTGTAGACGGGTGGAGATGAGAGAGTGAGGGTGGAGAGATGATAGCAATTCTGGTGTCTGTTATGTTGGGTATCGCGATAGTTGTAGGCGCATTCGCCTTTATTGCCCTCGTTGCCTGGTTGGCCGACAGAGGGCACGAATGGATCATCCTGGCTATAGTTGGCCTGGTTCTCGTAGCCGCGTTTGCGAAGTCGTTCTATCCAGCCATACTCACTTGGCTGGCGGGATCATGACCACCTTCACCCTTTGTGATCCCCTCGGCCCGCCTGGACATTGGATCTCTGTTGCTGCCAGCGAGACGCCGGATGGACCACACACGATGCTGATAGGACGCATCCTCCGCGTCTCCCCCCACGAGCTGCTTGTGCGCGTCGGGGGCCGGGCGCTGGCGTTCCAACAGCACGACGGGGAAGGAAACGGGTGGACATGGAGGGAGTGACCAACTCCATCCACCAAGCCCTCGCCCGTTACCGTCGCCTCTCCTACCGCCATCGCTACGGTGGGATGGCAGAGGACTACCGCCTGGCGCAGGAAGCGTTGCGGGAGTGGGAGCGGAAAGAGCAGCCCCACCAGCCCCCACTGTGGCAAGGGGCGGGGGAGGGGGGGGAGTGAGACTACTGGATGCCTACTGTGGCGCGGGCGGGGCTGCAATGGGTTATCGTCGGGCAGGCTTTGAGGTTGTTGGTGTGGACATTACGCCACAACCACGCTATCCGTTCGAGTTCCATCTGGGCGACGCTATCGAGTTCATTCGTGAGCATGGGCGCGAGTTCGACGTGATACATGCATCGCCGCCGTGTCAGGCATACTCGCGAGCGACTGCATGGCGGGGTTCGAGAGACAGTCACCCCGACCTGATAGCGCCGACACGCCGGGCCTTGTTGGCTGCCGGGCGTCTCTACGTTATCGAGAACGTCCAGGAAGCGCGGGCGCTATTGCATGCGCCGATTATGCTATGCGGGACGATGTTCGGGCTTCCGATTCGCCGCCATCGCTACTTTGAGGTGCCAGCACTGGGTCTCGTGCTGACGCCAACCTGCCAGCACGCTCCCGGCGACTACGCACATGACCACGGCGGGAAGCAGACCGAGGCCCAATATCGAGACGCGATGGGATGTCAATGGATGACGGTGCTGGAGGCGCGAGAGGCCATCCCGCCCGCATACACCGAGTGGCTTGGGAGAAGAATTGTGCACGCCGTCCAGGGCGTGCTATTCGGGAGCACACACACAAAAGGAGGGTGACATGACCGAGCAAGCAGACCGCGAACTGGAGCAGAGAATTGAGGCTGCTCAATTCTATGGCCTACTGATGGAGCAGCGCGAGCTATTAACTCTCATTTTGGAGCAGGACACAGCCATCCATGCTCGCCTGCGCGTTATCGCCGGGTGGGTGGCGTTCATGGGCGTGGTGCTGCTCGTAGGCATCACGCTGACGATGTGTGGCGCGGTGTTGGGCGTGAGTTGACGAATGGCGGGAAGTGTGGTATGATGGGGAGTGAAGTCGCCAAATCTGAGAGCGGGTGTCTTTTTTGCGGGCACCCTTCACAATCGCATACATGGCTTGTGAGCAAAGAGCCGCAATCTACTGCGCCCGCCTCAGGTTTGGCGACCAAAAGGTGTCCGCTGTAGGTTGCGGCTTTTTGCGTTTACACGGAGGGCGAGACCATGGCAAAGCGGAAGTCTCTCAGTAAGAAGCTCCGATTCGAGGTATTCAAGCGCGACAGCTTCACTTGCCAGTATTGCGGGCGCTCCGCGCCTGATGTGGTATTAGAAATCGACCACATCGAACCCGTCTCAGAAGGCGGAACAAATGACATCCTGAACCTCATTACCTCGTGCAAAGACTGTAACTCCGGCAAGAGCAATCGCTTACTCTCCGATGATGCGGTCATCCGACAGCGCAAAGAACAACTCGACGAACTCAACGAGCGCCGCGAGCAACTAGAGATGCTGATGAACTGGCAGCGCGGCCTGCTCGACCTGGACGAAATGGCTGTCACGGAGCTGGCGGATTTGTGGAACGAGCTAACCCCTGGCTTTAGCCTCAATGAGCATGGCTTACAAGCCCTGCGTAAGATCGCCCACAAGTATGATCTACTGGAAATCATCGATGCTATGAAGACATCCGCTGCACAGTATCTCAAGTATGAGCGGGATGATGCGGACGGTACGATGGTAACTCAGGAAAGCGTGGAAAAGGCGTTTAACTACACTGAGCGCATCATCAAGTCCAAGCGTCGCATGGCCGAAAAGCCGTATCTGAGGCGACTGTATTATTGTCGGGGCATTCTACGCAATCGCCTCAGTTATCTCAACGAATGGAAATCCGTCCAATTAATGGAGAAGGCCCACTTGGCGGGGCATAGCGTGGATGAAATCGAACTGTTCACAAAGGAAGTGTCCAACTGGACACAATTCAGAGAAACAATGGAAGAATGGGCGGGAGTATAGGCTATGGCAAAAGGCAGGATGATTCACACGCGTATCTGGCGCAGCGAAACGCTTTGTGGCTACGGGTTCCGCGAACGGTTGCTATGGATAGGCCTCGTGACGATTGCGGACGACCAGGGGCGGGGCCGAGCGCACCCCGGCCTGGTGCGCTCTGACGTGTTCCCTCTGGAAGATGTGGCATTAGAGGACATCCAGGCCGCCCTTGTCTCTTTCGCCCGGGATGAAATGCTGATCCTCTATGACGACGATGGCAAGCAACTCTATCAGGTTGCCAACTGGTGGGGCTATCAAGGTTCGATGACGTGGGCGTGGCCTTCTGATTATCCACCGCCCGACGGGTGGACGGATCGCGTTCGCTATCGCAAGGGCAACAACGTGATCGAAGAGAACTGGCAAGGCATTGGTGGCATGGACGATTCATTAGAAGCTGAAGATGAGTCCACCGCGAGCCCACCGCGAGCCCAAGATGAGCCGGAACCGAAACGAGCCCCTAACGGTAACGGTAACTCCAACGGTATCTTTAACGGTAACGGTATTCCACAAGGCGCTGACGCGCCCTCCGGCTCGTCCGTTTCCGTCCCTACGTGTTGGGATGACTGGGAAGAAGCCTACAAGACATATAGCAACACGCCCGCGCTCATTCGACGTATGGTGGAAGTGCTCTATCCTGGGCTTGATCCACCTGACTATGGGCTGATCGGGGCGATTGCGAAGAAGATGGGCCGGGGCAAGGCTGGATACCACCGCCTTATGGATCTGCTGTGGAAGCAGTCGGCCAGTCCGCCGAAAGGTGATCTGTTGCCCTACCTGCTGCGCGTCCACCTGGGGCAAGAGCGCGACAACGGGCAGAAGCCCGCCGACGAGACGACCGAGGACCGCAAGCGCAAATATGCGACCTATGCCGTCAACACAGAGGAGGAGCCATGACCCACCACCACGACGACGGCGCAGCGATATGGTATCGCACATTCACCCGCCAGGGACGAGGCTGGCGCGGCAAGCGTCGCGCCGACATCGTGTGGCACCGTCGGCCTCGCCGCGCACGCTTCTGGCCTGGGCGCCAACACCTACGCATCCCGCCGCGTGGCTGCCCGTCATTGGCGCTGCTGCTGTGGCGCATACGAAGCGGGTACACCACCGAATGGGACGGGGAGCGGGTGCTGTCGCTGGCGGAGCGGCTGGACGCGGCGCTTGACGCGGCGAGGTCCTGGGAGGCGCTGTGGGAGGCGGCTAATCGACTGGCCGACCGCTACCGGGCGCTGTGGATGGAGACGTGGGAGGAGGATGACGATGCTCACCCTTGAGTTCCGCAATGACGGCACCGGCAATGAGGTTGTCGGCAGCTACGACGTGACGGCTCGCGCCAACCGTCACGTCCTGTGGCGCGGGCGCGTCGAGGGTCACGAGCGCGGCGACTGGCTGGCGCTGGTGGACGAGATGGTGGACGTGGTGACACGGGAGAGGATGGAGGCCGACGATGGATGATGAAGACGAGATCGTTGGACTTACCAATGACATCCAAATCCGAGTGGGTCATTTGGAAACTCACATCATAGCACTCCAATTCGAGAACGAGCGGCTACAGGCATATCTCAGGCTGTGCCATCGGGACATCGATCCAGCGTGTCCATTTGAGAAGTGGATAGAACATCTTGAATGGATACGACAACGGGAGGCCGACGATGAGTGAGAGAGTGGCACGGGCGCTGCGCCTGTCTATCGTGCGCGGCTACTATCTGGATGGATTGCTGTCGAAAAGGGATGCGCAGGAGTTGCTGCGGGGGCCATTGTCGCCGGATGACCCGGACAGCGTGGTAGATGATTCGGCACTGCTGCTGGACAGTGAGGGTGCGGCGCGGATACTGGAGGAGGCCGACGGTGAGCCGTGAACTGGACGTGAGGGTAGCGAAGGCGTTGGGGCAAGAGAAGCCGCCGACATGGGGAGAGGTATCTTATGACTGGCGGGCTGCGAAGGAGCCGGGTACATATGAAGGAGAGGAGTGGCTAGACACGCGGGCCTACCGTGTCGTCTCCTGGCCGCCGCTCTACAGCACCAACATCGCCGCCGCGTGGACGCTGGTCGAGGGCTGCGAGGCGCGGTTCTATTTGGAGCGTGACAGCACCGGTGTCTGGGCCATGTTCGGTGACGACCTCGTCGATGGGCGTCTCGCCGATACCGCCCCCGAAGCGATCAGCGAGGCGTGGCTGGCGTGGAAGGAGCACGACAATGAAACGGAGTAGCCATCTCGGAAACCCATGTATCTACTGTGATCAGGAGTGGGATGCGGTGGCTGTGGGACCGTGCCCTGGTCGTCCTAGACTGGACATGGAGGCCGACTTGCAACTCACACTGGATGCCGCGCTGCGGATGGTGGATGAATTACGAGAGGCATACGAGGAGGCCGACGATGAGTAGAGAGCTGGACGATCTGCGCGAGCAGCTTGCCGCGTGGCGGCGCTGGCAGCACGCGTGGGTCTACGGTGGCGAACGGCAGTGGCCCGGCATGGAAGGTGTGGTAGACCCCTATGACACGGTGGAGGATCTGGCGCGCGAGATCGACGAGATGCGCGGCGAGCTTGCCACCCTCCGCCAGTGCCAAGACGAGCACTACGGCAACCTGATGGCGGCGATGAGCGAGAACACCGACCTGCTCGCCCTCCTGCGCCCGATCTGGGAGCGCACGCACGCCGAGGCATACCGGCCCGAGCTGGACAGGAACTGGCGCATGGTGGCGATGCACGTCGCCGAGCTGCGCGCCATTGCCGCGCTATTCGTGGAGGACAAGCCATGATCGTCTGGCGGAACTGGATAGAGAGAAAACCCGTCAACCATCGCAACAGCCCTCCCGGCTACGAGCTGTACTATTGCGACGGGTGGTTCCTGTTTGGCGTCATCCCGCTCTACATCAGGCGCAAGAAGGCGGGAGCCTAACGATGGGTGAGATGATCAGCTTCGGCGCGGGTGGGTAGCGGTAAGGGGGGCGAGACGGTGCCACTAAAGGAGCTGACCCTCTGGGGCGAGCGCGACAAGGTGCAGATCGCCATCGCTCGGCTACGGGAGTTCGAGCCGGAGGGCGGGTACTACCTAGCCTTCAGCGGCGGCAAGGATTCCATCACCATCTATCGTCTGGCAGAGATGGCGGGGGTGAAGTTCGATGCACACTACCGTGTGACGACGGTGGACCCGCCTGAGCTGGTGCGATTCATCAAGCGGCACTATCCGACCGTGGCGCGAGACAGGCCAGAGATGACGATGTTCCAACTGATTCTGCATGAGAAGTGGCCCCCAATGCGGACGAAACGCTACTGCTGTCGCGTTCTCAAGGAGTGTGGCGGGGAAGGGCGGCTAACCATAACCGGCATCCGCTGGGAGGAATCTCCCCAGCGCGCCAAACGACGATTGATTGAGCAATGCTACACGGACGGATCGAAAACGTATCTGAATCCTATCATCGACTGGACGACGGCGGACGTGTGGGAGTTCATCAGGTGCGAGGGGCTGAACTATTGCAGCCTGTACGATGAGGGATTCGAGCGCATTGGTTGCATCCTGTGTCCCTTGGCGCGAGCGCCAGAGCGCGATTCGGCCCGTTGGCCCCAATTCAAGAAGGCGTACATCCACACCTTCGACAAGCTGCTGAAGCTGCGGCGCGAACTGGGCCTGGAAACGAACATGAAAACAGGGCAGGAGGTCTACGATTGGTGGATACAACGGCACACATCGCCCGCGCCCCAAGAGGCGCGACTGTTCGATTAGGAGGCTGAGATGGAATCTCTGGCAGTGGGCTACACTTGGCTTGTTCTCGTTGTTCTGCTTGTCACCCTACCGGCCTTGCTCCTCGGCCTTCTCTGGCTTACTGGCTGTGGGCCATGCTCATTCGTAGCGCGGGAAGAACGGAAACAGCAGAAACGGATGCATCACGATGGCCCGACCTAAATACCGCGCCCATCCCGACGGCAACCAGGCCGAGATCATCGACGGCCTGCTGTCCTGCGGATACGTGGTCGTAGACGCCTCGCAGTGGGCGGACGTGTTCGACCTGCTCGTCTACGGCTGGGACAACCGGCGTGGGTTCAACCGCTGGCAGCCGGTTGAGTGCAAGACAGCCACGGGCCGGCTCACCGAGAGCCAGGAGGCGTTCATGGACGCCTATCCCGGCGCTATCGTGGTGGCGCGCTACCTGGCTGACGTGCTGGTGGCGTATGGGAGGATGGCGTGACCCACACCACCACCTATCAAGGCTCGCCGCCGTGGGCGTGGCACAGCACATCGGACGGCTGGGCCAGCCCGGAGCACCTGATCTGCGAGCTGACCGACCGGGATCGCGTGTGTTTCAACTGCCCGCTGCCTGAGTGCAACCAGGCGAGCGAGTGGTGCCCGTTCAACGACAACCGGACCAAGGCGAAGCGGGACCGGACCACGGAGAGGCGGGTGTATCGGCTGGCGCAGCGCATCGTGGACGAGGAGCTGCAGGCGGCGATGGAGGCAGCGAATGGCGATACTGCGTGACATCCTGGCGGTCCTGGCAACCGTCGGCGTCGTGCTGATCCTGGCGCTGTGGCTCATCTGGCGGCACGAGCCGGACTATTTTAGGCTGGACGATTCACGGAGGCGCTGATGATCGAGCCGGGGCGAGCGGCTTGTCTGTGCGCGGACGAACGAGAGTATATCACGACTGAGCGTGTGGCGGTCATCGTGTGGCAGCTCGCTCACGGCGAGGCGCTGTCCACCGCGCAGGTCGCGGAGATAGCAGGCATCACGCAGCGCGGGGCGCGGCAGATGCTTGAGAAGCTGTCCCGCGTGATCCCGATCCTGCCGTTCGGCGGCGAGTGGATGCCCGCTGTGATGGCCGAGATCCTATGTCCTGACGAGTTCGGTACAATCTCTCCATAAAAGGGAACAGTCTGTTCCCCTCCCCATGGTAGCCTAATCCTAGGACCACTGTACCATCCGCGTTCTAGGAGGAGGCTATCGTGAATCCCATCGCTGGGCTGCTTCACAGCCGGAAGTTCCTGCTTCTCATTCTCGACACCATCATCTCACTGACCCTGTATTTCGTGGGCAAATACGCCGCGCCGAGCTTGGCAGAGGATGTCAAGTTCATCGTCGCGGCGTATCAGCCCGTGTTCATTGCGGTGATCGCCGGCATCGCGCTAGAGGATGCCGCCGCCAAGCGGAGTGGGCGATTGCCGTACCAATAGCCGTGAGGGGCGCACGGGGATTGCGATAATGCCAGTTGACGAAAGCAATGGGCGTGTGACGAACGCTATTCTAGCCACCAAATTGGATGCGCTGATCGACATGGTGCACCGGCAGCTCGTGGACGGCGACAAGCGCGACTCACGCATCTCTGTTCTGGAACGGTGCGAGGCGGTCAACGAACAAAAGTGGGACAACCATAAGGATCTGCATACGCGAGAGCGCGGGCTGCTCGGCGTCGGCTCATTCGTCGGCTCCCTGATTGCGGGAGTCATCGGCGTGTTCGTAGACCGTCCCTAGATGTCCAAAAGCAAACGGCGCAAGGCCCAGCGCCAGGTGGTGGTCCTGGTGTCGGACACGCACGCCGGCCATCGCCTGGGGCTGCTGAACCCGGCGACGATTCTGCTCGACGAGCACGGGGAACCCTACTCGCCGGGCTTGACCGATACACAACGCTATCTGTGGAAGCTGTACCTATCGCACATTGACAACGTAGCAGAGCTGGCTGGGCGCGACCCGGTGCTGCTGATCCACAACGGCGACGTGACGCAAGGCGACCATTACCCGTCGCACCTGTCGCTGCCGCTCATCTCAGACCAGATCATCGCCGCGTGCGAGAACCTGCGGCCCTGGTTCGAGGACAAGCGGCTGAGGGTGACGGCGGCGCGCATCATCACCGGGACGGCGGCGCACACGTGGGAGAGCGGGTCGGAGGTGCTCGTGGCGCAGCGTTTACAAACTGAGTTCCCGAAGGTGGATTGTAAACCACTGTACCACGCTTCTATTGCGCTAACTAGACAAAAAGGTCAAGTTATTGACCTGGCGCACCACGGGCCATTTCCGGGCGGGCGGGCCTGGCTGAAGGGCAACAGCGCACGCTACTACCTGCGCTCGGCGATGATGGACGAGCTGGTGGACGGGCACGCGCCGCCACGGGTGTACGCACGGGCGCACTATCACGAGTGGCTGCGCGAGACGGTGCGGGTCCGGCGCAACGGGCAGGACGTGGTGAGCGACTTGGTGATCACGCCGTCCTACAGCGGGATTGATGATTACGTGCGGCGGGCCACGCGCAGCAAGGCGAGCATCGACCACGGCCTGGTGGTCCTGGTGTTCGAGGACGGCCTGCGCGAGATTGTGCCGCTGTACCAGGAGTTGGACGTGCGGACGAAGGAGGAGTGGTGATGGTCGAGCCCGACCTTGACACCATACGCGCCGAACTGAAGCAGTACGGGATGCCCGTGACGGTGCAGCCCGGCGACATTACGACCGCCGACCTGCTGGCGATGCTGCCCTATCAGCGCACCGCCTGTATCCGCTGGGCAGAGGAGCACCTTGAGGCATCCGGCGCTTATGTCTCGTTCGAGGCATACGATGAGGCGGCACGCGTCAATAGGCGTGTGTGGCGCAAACGGTGACGGGGGAGATGCTGTCGCCGAGGTGGGCGGAGGGCGGGGATACGTATAGGTGTGACTGTAGGCGACAGCATCCACACTCTCCTCCTTTCTGTACCGTGGGTGGCCGGGGAGGTCTGGGCAGCCGATGATCCGGCCCCCACGGGGAGGGTGACCTGATAGCAGGAATAGAACAGTGACCCCAAGGAAGGCAAACGGACAATTCGCAAAAGGGCACTCCGGCAATCCGAGGGGGCGGCCCAAGCGCAGCGTTGAGGAGAAGTATCTCGCCGCGCTCTATCGTCGCGTCTCGATTGACGACTGGAACAAGATCATTGACTCGGCTGTTTCTCGCGCCAAGGCTGGTGACAGCACGGCTCGGCAGTGGCTAAGCGACTATCTGCTGGGCAAGCCACTGCAGCGCAACGAGCTCAGCGGCAAGCTCGACAGCACCTTAACAATTGAATTTTGCAACGACTGGAGAGTAACCACGGAGGACTAGATGGCAGACTATCACATCAGGGCGGCGGATCGCTACGGTAACAGCTTTCAGATCGTGATGCATTTCCCTGTTCCCAACGCGGCGAACGAGGCGGGCGTGAACTATCGTACCGCTATCGTCCAGTGGCAGGGCGGCGCGCCGATCCAGTCGCAGCTACCCGAGATCGGCACGGAGCAGGCGCAGCTCGATGCGGGCGAGTTGTACGAGCGCGGCTATGAGTTCAACAGCAACCCGCAGGAGACGCCCGCGCAGAAACAGGCGCGGCTGGATCAGATGTGGAGCGAGAAGCGCACCGTGGTTCAAGCGGAGCTGCTCAAGGTTCTGAGCTACTGGGGCTTCGAGCGGGTCATCCCGTAGGAGTAGACTATGGCATCAGTCAATCAGACACAAGGCACGACTCTCACCTGGACATCGGCGGGAGGGGATGAGACGCTGACCCTGACCTCGTTGGCCGACGCCGCTGGGCGAGAGGGCGACGAGCACGACTTCGGAGCGACCTTCCCGCAGCTCGTCCGCATCGAACTGCTGGTGGACGTGAACGTTGCGCCCACGGCGGGCGAGGTGATCGAGGTGTGGTGGTCGTCCTCAGACGACGGCACAAACTACGACGGCGAATGCACCGGCTCGGACGCGGCATTCACCGTCGCGGAACGTTATCGGCTGCACTACGTTGGGGCACTGTACTGCACCAACGACACCGACCCGCAGCGCCAGAGCTGGCTGTTCTACCTTCCGGCCCGCTACGGCCTGCCGGTGGTGATCAACGAGTCGGGACAAGCCCTGACCGCCACAGGCACGGATCAAGTCGTGACCGTCACGCCGCTTGTGGGAGACATAACGTAGGATGACACTGGGCGGGCATCCGGCTTGGAGCGTACCTGCAAATCAACGCCTCTGGTATAATCTGCCAGGGGTTGTTGCTGCGTATCAGCCTCTCGGCGCTCCTGGTTCCATCCCCGCCCGCTGGAACATCGCCCAAAATCGACGCCTGATCGGTCGCTACACGGCAGCTCTAGGCACTGCGCCGTCGTGGTCTATAGGCCACGGCTGGACGTTCAACGGCACCGATCAATATCTGGATACTGGCATCGTACCTACTGCCTATGCTCGCTACACGCTGATTGTGAAATACAGCAACAGCGGCAGCTCCAACGGTCAGGGTCTAATCGGCCTGCTCCCTGCGGCTGGGAAAGCCATCGCGCTCGGATCATATTGGTACGGTGATCAAATCTATTGCGGCAATGGTGTTGAGGCCGCGGATGCGCCAGCGCAGTTAAGCGGAACGCTGGCTATGGCGGGCCTCAATCTCTACCGCAACGGCATGTACGACTCAACCCACTCCTCTACCACAGGAACAATCACGCCCAGCGTTACCATCGGCGCGCTCAACCAGACTGTCGGTCCGGCATTCTGGTACGGTGGCGATATTCATGCGGCAGCTATTTATGCGCGGGTGTTGTCCGGACCGGAAGTTGCACTTGCATCCCGCCAAATGGCCCATTTGGAATCGCGTCGAGAATGGAATGCGTGGACACCCGTCGTGCGCTGGTGGCAAGGGTACACGGCGGCGGGCAGTCCCAGCGCATCGCCGAGCGAAGGCACTCCATCAGCCTCACCGTCGGAAGGCACACCCAGCGGTTCACCGAGCGAAGGGACGCCGTCCGGTTCGCCTTCGGAAGGGACACCCAGCGGATCACCGAGTGAAGGCACTCCATCGGGCAGCCCTTCAGAAGGCACGCCCTCAGGTTCGCCGAGCGAAGGGACGCCGTCAGGAAGCCCGTCAGAGGGTACACCAAGCGGCTCCCCAAGTGAGGGTACACCGTCTGGTTCGCCGAGTGAGGGCACGCCATCCGAGTACACGCCGTCAGCGTCGCCGAGCGAAGGTACGCCATCAGCCAGCCCGTCAGAAGGTACGCCTTCTGGCAGCCCAAGTGAGGGCACCCCTAGCGGTTCGCCCAGCGAAGGGACACCATCAGGCTCGCCATCCGAAGGCACGCCAAGCGGTAGCCCTAGCGAGGGCACGCCTTCTGGCAGTCCGTCCGAAGGCACACCTTCAGCTAGTCCGTCAGAAGGAACACCATCAGGCAGCCCATCGGAAGGGACACCTAGCGGGTCGCCGTCTGAAGGTACGCCTAGCGGCTCGCCGTCAGAAGGGACACCTAGCGGCTCACCATCTGAGGGCACACCATCAGGCAGTCCCAGTGAAGGGACGCCGAGTGGTAGCCCATCAGAGGGAACACCATCAGGTAGCCCGTCTGAAGGTACGCCAAGCGGGAGTCCATCGGAAGGTACGCCATCAGGATCACCATCAGAGGGAACGCCATCGGGGAGTCCCTCAGAAGGAACGCCATCCGGGTCGCCATCGGAGGGTACGCCTAGCGGATCGCCTAGTGAAGGAACGCCCAGTGGGTCGCCATCCGAAGGGACACCATCGGGAAGTCCGTCGGAGGGTACACCGAGCGGCAGCCCATCTGAGGGGACGCCTAGCGGGTCGCCCAGTGAAGGCACACCGTCGGGAAGTCCAAGCGAAGGCACGCCGAGCGCCTCGCCGTCACCATCGGGGGGCGCGCCGCCGTGCAGGACGTACCCGATAGCCGCCGAGATTCGCATCCTGCCCGTCGAGTTCGAGGGCCGGGTGTTCGTCATCCCCGCCGAGGTGCGGGTGAGGCCGATACCGTGCGACTGAGAGGAACGGTCTTATGACTGACTTGTCCGTGATCATTCCGGCGCGCAACGAGCAGTACCTACAGCGCACCATCGAGACGATCCTGTCCGCTATCGAGGCGGATACGGAGATCATCGCTGTCTGTGATGGCTACTGGCCCAACCCGTCGATCAAGGACCACCCGCGCGTCAACTTGATCCACCACAGCGAGGCGCGGGGCCAGCGGCAGGGCATCAACGCCGCCGCCAGGATTGCGCGGAGCAAGTTCTTGATGAAGCTCGACGCACACTGCATGGTCGGCCCTGGGTTCGACCGCATCCTGATCGAGGACTGGCAGCCGGGATGGACGATGGTCCCGACGATGTACAACCTGGACGTGGAGAAGTGGGAGCCGAAGCGACACAAGCGCACCGAGTACATGTACATCGGCTGGAACGACAAGGACGAGATGAGGGCGCAATACTACTCGGGCGCGGACTGGAAGAAATGGCACAGCCGCACGGAGGAGATCGGCGAGACGATGTGCTGTATGGGGCCAGGGTGGTTCCTGTCGGCTGAGGACTTCTGGAAGCAGGGCGGGTGCGACGAGGAACACGGTAGCTGGGGCCAGCAGGGGATCGAGGTATCGCTCAAGGCGTGGCTGTCGGGCGGGGCGCTGATGGTGGACAAGCACACGTGGTTTGCCCATTGGTTCAGGGGCGGCGGCGGGCCGGGGTTCCCGTACCGCATCAGCCAGCGCGACATCGACCACGCCCGCCGATACAGCAAAGAGCTATGGATGGGCAACAAGTGGGCCGGGCAGACGCGGACATTGGAGTGGTTGGTTGAGAAGTTCAACCCACCCGGATGGGAGAGAGTATTGGTGGCGACAGACGACAAAACGGCGCAGCTCAACGAGGCGCTTTACGAGCACATCCACAAGCACGGGCACGAACCGTCGTGGCGCGGGGTGAAGGTGGTCAAGCAGCCCGGCGACCTGATCCTCTACCAGGAGGTGATCTGGCAGCACAAGCCACGCTGGATCGTAGAGTGCGGCACCAAATATGGCGGGAGCGCACTGTTCCTGCAGGACATGCTAGACGTGGTGGGCGAGGGCGGGCAAGTCGTGACCATTGATATAGACCCGAAGGTAGCGGCGCCGGACCCGCGCATTACCTACATCACCGGCAGCAGCGCAGACAAGGCAGTGGTCAACCGTGTGCGCGGAATAGTCGGCGACGACACGTGTATGGTGGTGCTGGACAGTGACCACCACCGCCGGCATGTCAAGTGGGAGCTGCACTACTACGCCCCGCTGGTCACGCCGGGCCAGTACCTCGTCATCGAGGACTGTTACACTCGGGGCACCAAGCCGTTTGGCCCACTTGAGGCGCGAGACTGGTTCCTGCAGGAGACGAAGAAGGGGCGAGACTTTCAGCAGACCAACCTGGAGCGCAGATACCTGATCGGCGTGTGCAATGGTGGATGGTTGAGGCGGAGAGAATGAAGGAGGCAGAGAGATGATCGCGGCTTTCCTATGCGGTGTGCTGTATGGATGGCTGGGCTACAGAGCTTATGTCACCGCGCACAACCGGCGCGTGCTGGCGGAGACGCTGCCACCGAGTCAGGCAGAGGCGTGGGACTATGTCCGCTATAACGCGAACAAAGATTTGTGCCCTGAGCCGACCGGCGAATATGTCAATCCGTGGCCTCACTGCGCGGACCTGACCAGGGTCACCATCGACGGTAGGCCCTACTACGAGTGGCTGCACCGGATGCGGTCAGAAGGGTCGAGCGTTGCCTGATGTGTCCATCTTCATCCACATCCCCAAGACGGGGGGTATGAGCATATCGAAGGCGCTGAAGATCCAAAAGTTCCGCGACCGCCGCCGCCTGCGGCCCGGCGCGGAGTACAGCGGCATCGTCACCTTTGGGCACGAGCCGCTGCCCTGGCTGCAGCAGCACGACCTGGCCCCACGGGATGCGTTCGTGTTCGCATTCGTCCGCAACCCCTACGACCGGGCCGTCTCGCTGTGGGCGTTCAACAACAAACGCAACCAGGCGGGGCTGACATTCGCCGAGTTCTGCCGCGCCCTGCCCCGGCTGGGATGGCGCATCCGCAACCCGCAGATGCGATGGTTGGAGGGCGTGACGTTGGGGTTCCTGGGGCGGTTCGAACGGCTGCAGCAGGACTTTGAGCAGCTATGCGGCATCCTGGGTGTAGAGCGGCGCAAGGCGCTGCCGCACCTGAACGAGGGCGAGCGGGGGGTGTGCAGCGACTATTACGACTGGCAGACAGCGACGATTGTGCGAGAGCATTATGCCGTAGATTTCGAGAGGCTGGGGTATGACAGTTCAACTATTCCTGGGTGACTGTCTCGACATCCTGCCGACGCTTGAGGCGGGGAGCGTCGATGCGGTGGTGACGGACCCGCCGTACTTTCAGCCAGCAGCACACTATTGCCCTACGCGGGAAGACGGCATTGCGCAAAAGAGCATCGGGGACATGTCCATCTTGGAGCACTTCTTCAGGGCGTTCATCGCCAGCAGCATGCGCCCGTTGTCGATGGAGGGGTTCGCATACGTGTTTTGTGATGGGCAAAGTTATCCAATTGCCTTTACGGGCCTGTATCCACATGTCAAGCGCGTGCGCCCATTGATCTGGGACAAGAAGGTTTCATACAACGGATACACTTGGCGGCATCAACACGAACTGATCGCCTTTGGAGAAAGAGAGGATGCACCGCTGATTCCAACGGGCGATGGCGACATCATCAAGTGCCGGGCGGTCAGAGTCAAGGAACGGTTGCATCCCGCCGAAAAACCGCTGGATTTGCTATTGCGGCTGGTAGGAAAAACACGGGAACATGGTGCCGTCCTCGACCCCTTCATGGGCAGTGGCACGACCGGCGTCGCCTGCGTCCAGACGGGGCGTAACTTTATCGGCATCGAGATCGACGAGGGCTATTTCAACATCGCCAAGGAACGGATAGAGAGGGCGCAAGCAGAGATGGTACAGCAAGAGATGGTGTTATGCGGACCATCATCTACCTGACTGACAACAGTCTCGACGGGGAGATAGCCGACCTGTGCCGGCGCGTGCTGCTCGACGCAGCGGGTGACATCCCCATCATCAGCGTGTCGCAGAAGCCGCTTGCCTTTGGGCGCAACATCTGGCTGGGGGAGATTGGGCGCTGCTGGCTGTCGCTATACAAGCAGCTTGTAGCCGGATGCGAGGCGGCGGATACCGAGTGGGTCGTCATCGCCGAGCACGACTGTCTCTATACACCGGAACACCTGGCCTACACGCCGGACGATGGCAGCCTGTTCTGGTACAACAACAACCGATGGCTAGTGCAGTGGGGCGGCAACCACCCGGAGCTGAACGGGATGTACTCGTGGTGGCCGGGGAGCCTGGCGCTGTCGCAGCTCATCAGCCGCCGGGAACTGCTACTGGAGTGCATGGCGGAGCGAGTGGCGATACTGGACGGCGGCGGCAATGCCGGGCTGTTCGGCAAGGCCGAGCCGGGTGTCGTGCCGAAGGGTGCGCTGCAGAAGGCGCGCTACTACGCCCGGTCGGGCAAACCCGTTTGGCTGCGCGACTACCTGGAGGGCCACCTGAGCAAGTACGAGCACAAGACGTTCAAGACGCGGCTGCCCAACCTGGACATACGGCACGGCACCAACTTCACCGGGCCGAAGCGGGGCAACCATCGCCGTTACGAGATGCCCTACTGGGGGCGGTTCGAGGATGTGATAGCAACCCGAGAGGAGTGCTGAGATGGAGACAAGCGCAGTAGTACGGATGATGCTTGAGGATGCGATGGCGGGCTACCTGGCGATCTCGTGGGGCCACTGTTCTGGGCACACGTATTGGTATGCTTATGGCCTCCTGTGTGGGATGGGAGTGGTATTGCACTTGTTGACACTCCTGCACCGGCTATGGAAAAAGGTAAGGCGAGATCATGGCACAATCTGAGTGTGCCGAGCTGAAGGAGGCGGATGGTGCATAAAGGCATCATGTCTGCTGACGTACTGCGGATGTGGGAGGCACACAAGGACGACCCGAAATCCAAGACGTGGGCTGAGTTCTGGGAGAACCAGGCATCATTCCGTGCATTCATCGCCAGCTCTGTGTTGGATGCGCTGACATACGACGCAGACGAGGAGCGGCGCATCCTCTACGGCGATGGTAGTAGGGAGATGCCGACGGGGGTGCTGGACTCCCGCAAGGAAGAGTGAGCTATGGCACAGTCTGAGTGGATCAAAGACCCCGACGCCGTGCTCGACTACAAGTTCGACTGGGCGGCGCTGACCAACGGCACCGGCTCGTCAGACTGGCTGGGCGCGGGGGAGACGATAGCGGA
>Ga0180437_10005383_pt1 | contig 17543 bp, 15 predicted proteins | sample SS_ome_4_FD_132410 | JGI IMG/M metagenome (GOLD analysis project Ga0180437, IMG submission 132410) | Hypersaline lake sediment archaeal communities from the Salton Sea, California, USA - SS_3_D_1 metaG | ecosystem: Environmental > Aquatic > Non-marine Saline and Alkaline > Hypersaline >... | reverse complement strand
TCTTGCAACAGCTTCACAGCACGGATTCTGCGTTGCTCGAGCTGTTTTTGCGTTCCTATTGGTCTCATGCATACTATTATCGGTCATCGAAGCCTCGTTCCTTTATCTTTTGAAAGGTCAATAGATTTGTTTTCCTTGATACAGATTGGAGCGAACGCCATCAATGAGTTTTGCCAAGAGTAGTAGGTCTCGACAGGTAAAAGCGTTGCACTCCTTCCAGTTCTCACCAAGTTTGTAGAGCTTGGAGAATACTACCCTGGGGCTTTGGCTGCCATCTTTTTTGTCGTTTTCCCAGATAGTTGCCTTGATTCTTCCAAGTCTTATTTGCTTTGGTCTTTGAGTTTTCATTTTCTTTTCCTCCATTGAAAATGTTTTGCTTGTTCATTCACTTGAGGATGGTGAAGAAGCCAAACAGTAATGGAGGAAAATATAAGCCATATCTGGTGGTTACATTACGGCCCATAAGATAGCAAGGCCAGTGACAGACCGCAGGGCTGGCATAGCCTTGCTTGTATGGACATCTGTGTTGAGCCAGTTGGCTGCAACAACATGAAAACGCGAAGCACGAAAGCATGGAGATTGGAGAATCTGGCAATGATGGAAATAGGCAAGCAAGGCAGACAGAAATGCCTTCCGGGTAGTGACTAAAGGTTGAAAGTTAGGTATGCTGGCTCAGAGTAAAACGATGTTTTACTATGGCCAGGAATGCAAACGCATATCTTTTGGCAACATCAATGTGAACTCCGACACTTGGTAAACCTGGCAGCCACGGTCATTCAGCACCTTGACCGTTTCGATTAGCGATTGGTGTTCCAGATAAAGCTCGAAGATGGCTCTGACGGTTCGGGCCTCGTCTTCATTGACCAGCAATCGTCCTCCCTGCAGATCGACATCATAGCCCAGCATCGGCATCCCGCCGGACCATTTACCTTTTCGCCGGGTGGCGGCGATCTTGTCGCGGGTGCGTTCGGAAATAATCTCCCGCTCGAACTGGGCAAACGAGAGCAGGACGTTGAGCATCAGCCGGCCCATCGATGTGCTGGTGTTGAACTGCTGCGTGACCGAGACGAACGCGACCGAGTGCTTTTCGAAGGTCTCCATGACGCGGGCGAAGTCCAACAGTGACCTGCTCAGACGGTCCACCTTGTAGACCACGATGCAGTCGATGCCGCCGGCCTCGACATCGGCCAGGAGACGTTTCATCGCCGGGCGGTCCATGTTGCCGCCGGTAAAGCCACCATCGTCGTAGCGGTCCGGCAGGCAGACCCAGCCTTCGGACTTCTGGCTGGCGATGTACGCCTCGCCCGCTTCACGTTGGGCGTCCAGCGAGTTGAATTCCTGTTCGAGCCCTTCGTCGGTGCTCTTACGTGTGTAGATGGCGCAGCGAATGGTCGGCTGCTTGTCGTGGTTTTTGCTCATATGCGTTTTCCGTTCTTGCCCAGGTTAAAAAAGTGATACCCGTTCCAGTGCTTGCCGGTGACGGCCTTGGCCACCGCCGAGAGCGTGCGGTAGATGTCGCCTTCGCACTCAAAGCCCTTCGGCAGCACCTTGACGACAATGTCACGGTCCTTGTATCGGCGGGTGATGAAGGAGCCGGGCAGCGGCACGCGCGGGTCATGGTCGAACGTGACCGCCGCCGTTTTGGTAATACCGGGCTGATTGCTGTTCTGGACCTGCTGAGGTGGGGCATGCGTTCGCAGGTCCGCGTCGTTGGCCAGTTGCTCGGCCCGTTGGCGGGCACGCTGTGAAAGGTCGCCTTCAGCCTGGGCCTGGGCCTGGAGCCGCCAGGCGATGCGTTTGATCAGGTAGTCCTTGTGGCTGCTGCGGGACTGCTCGCCAAACACCTCGACGTGTCTGGCCCGCAGTTGCTTTACCGTCATACGTTTCAAGGCGGCGACTTCTTTGCCTACATTTAATGCCATGTCGAACTCCTTCATGTTCTCGTGGTCGTTAACCAGCGGGGACATGAGGGCTCGTTTTCGCCCCCTCATCAAGGGAATCCCGGCAAGATTTCGAAGCTTTTTCGGGCGTCCGAGATTCGCCGGAAACTGGCGATGTTTTGGCACATTGACGCAGGCGAAGCACGCCTCGAGCGAGGATGGCGGCGACTTCGCGTCGGCGCTGGTCCGGGGTCATTTTGGCGGGGTCTTCCAGCATGTAGCGCATTGCGGGCTCCTTGCGGATGTGCCCACAACGGCTTTCGCTTGGCGACCAGCACGCTGTCCGGCGGGTTTCGATTGGCCTCTATTAGTTACTTACCCCGTGGAAGTTCGAAACGTCGGACTGGGGTGCGGAAGGAACCCGGCTGTTCACCGGTGTTTGCCAGCAAAAACAACTTGATGGTCGTGGCAACACTCGATATATTGGTTTTTGGCTTTTTGAAGGACGCCACCCTGGCCTGCGGGAAGAACCGAGTTCACCTTCATAGGAAGACTATTGAACCTTCTTCCTGCCCGACATTGCAGGCTGCGGGCACGATAAGATAGGAAGGTTTATCATGAGTCGCACGCTTCCACCCCGTCCGGATTTCACCCAACTAAAACACCAGGCTAAGGATTTACTCCGCGCTCATAAGCGAAAGGATGCCTCCGTCTGCGGTGTTCTGCGTCGGCTGAGGCGCTTCGCCTCCGCCGACGATGCGGAAATCCTTGCCAGCCCGCTTGCGCTGCATGAGGCGCAGTATGCCTTGGCAATGGAATACGGCTTTGCCAGTTGGAACGCCCTCAAGCGTCACGTAGAGAAGGTCACTGGCCGCTCCAGCCCAGTCAGACACGAAAAGGGCCGCACATATGTCACCGGTTTGGAGAAACACGGCATCGGCTGCAAAGACGCGCACGACAATTCAATGATTGCCTCCATTGTGGGCGTTATGCAGACCATGGGTGAAGAGGAACTGACCTATGAGTATCTCATGGGTGCTAGCGGTGCAGCGTTTCGCGTGCAGATGGCAGAGCCGACATGGTGCCCCAGTGCCGCGTGCGCCGGTCCCGGATACAACTGTATCCCCGGGGCAATGGCTGTCACGGGCTATCGCCTGACGTGGATTGACACCCAGCGCGATAACAAATGGCTGACCAATGGGGTAAAGAAAGCTCTGCAGGCGGTGCCGGCAAGTATTGACCGAGGCGTGCCTGTGATCGCCACGGGCAAGGAGAGTAGTCTCGTTGTAGGCTATCACCAAGATGGCAACTTGATCATCCGTCCGTACGAACTACACAAGGACGGCTACCAAGACATCGAAGTGCTGGATGCAAGCGGTAAGCCCAAGTGGGTCTTCGGCGATGGCAAGTGGGATGACTGGGTTTGGACGGTCGCAATAGTCGAGCCCCAAGACGTTCCAATGGATCGCCGCGAGGCTGTTGTTAACTCGCTTCGGCTGGCGGTCAAGCTCGCCAAGACCGAACGGTTCGGCCAGTACCTCAGCGGCTTTGCGGCACTTCAATACTGGATCGATGGTCTGTTAGATGATTCGCGGTTTGACACGCTGACAGAGGATAACTGGTACGTCATGGCCCATGCCAACGGATACTGCTATCCCAGCTTGTGGTCAGCTAGATTCAACGCCGAAAAGTACCTCCGCAAGGTGGCGAATGAATTTGATGAGCCGGTCCATTTTCGCCTGCTGGAATTGGTCGGACTATACCAGCGTATTCATCAAACCCTGTCCCGCACGAAACCGGAGTTCGATTGCATCTGGAACCTACAGCCGTGGGTATTGAAATCACCGACGAACTGGACACGTGCGATTCGGCAAAAGGAGGCGAATCTGCTGCGAGAAGCATTGGCCATCGAACGCCAGGCTGTGGCGAAGATCGAAGCGCTGCTACCGTTGCTGGATCAGCCGGACGAGCGAAAGCAGGAGGCTAAATTATGACCAAGACCTTTGAACAGACAGACGTCGTCGATTGGCTCATGGAAGGTGATCCAGCCATTCGCTGGCAGATGATGCGCGATATTCTGTGCAAACCTGCGGCTCAATGGAAACGCGAGCAGCGACGAGTAGCGACGGAAGGTTGGGGCAAGCCTCTGCTGGACCTGCGCGATGCCTGCGGGATATGGGGCGGAGGAATCTACACACCCAAATGGACCTCTACCAACTATACGCTATTGCTCCTGCGTGACATGGGATTGCCGCGCGATAATGAAGCCGGTTCTGTTGGCGCAAGCCTGCTGATAGAGAATGATTTCGGGACAGCGGCCAGCAAGACGTTCGCGTACAGATTAGACCGGATGGATTTGTGTGTAACCGGAATGTATCTGGCGCTTCTGGTGTATTTCAATGTACGCGATGAGCGGGTGGAATTGATTCTGGATTATCTCCTCACTCGGCAGATGGCTGATGGCGGGTGGAACTGTAAAGAGCGACGACATAAATCGCTGCATAGCTCCCTGCACACAACGATCAACATTTTGGACGGCTTAGCTGACTATGCCGAATATGGGGGCAAGAAAGCGAAAGGTGCGGTCAAGGAATCGATGCACCGTGCCCACGAGTTCATCCTGGAGCATCGCCTGTTCCGTTCCGATAAGACAGGTGACGTGATTCGAGAAGCCTTTAAGAAATTCTCTTTCCCGCCGCGATGGCACTGGGATGTGCTCCGCGGATTGGATTACTTCCGCAGGATTGATGCTCCGCGTGATCTACGTCTGCAAGACGCCATTGACCTGCTGATGTCCAAGCAAAGAACCGACGGCCGATGGAAGCTCGAGAATCACCATCGGGGCAAGGAGTTCTTCAAGCTGGAGAAACTCGGCCAGCCTAGTCGCTGGAATACACTGCGAGCACTTCGAGTTTGTCGGTGGTGGCAGTCGCCTTGTTCTTAGCTGCCCAGCCAGGAGTTCGAAATCACCGCAGGGTCCGAGATGGACGGAGTTGTTAACCCAGCGGGGTCTGTTCAACAGAGAGTCAGAGAGTTCGCAGCCAGATTTCCGGACACCGAGGCGAAACGTGTATGGTTTGCTTCGGACTCCGCTTTGGGGCCTGCGAAATAGAGAATTTGGTTGTCGTTCAAAATTGGCCATAACCTTTTGGTTCCAATAGGTTACAGAAAAGCCCCGGCTTGCTGGCAACCGGGGCTTCCCGTTAACTATATCAGCGGGGAAGTTCCCCGAAAAAATTTAAGCTCCCCGAGTAGGACTCGAACCTACAACCTAGCGGTTAACAGCCGCTCGCTCTACCAATTGAGCTATCGGGGAAATATTATTCACTTTCCAGCTTCTGCGGCGCTTACGCGGCTAATCGCGACCCGTCGGGATTCGCTCTACCAATTGAACGGTCAGGAACCACTGCCACGTAGCGACGCACCCGATTCCATGGGCCGTTTCGGCCGATTCAATTGTGCGAATTATCAAAAATTTACACAACTTTGTCAAGGCTGATATTTTTCTGAGCCGAATATTACAAAAAGCCGCCCTAATACTGGACAGATAAGCCGTTCTATCGTATACTAAACAATTTAGGGCGTTTGGGTTAATTCGTTTCGGACTCCGCCGAGCATGGCCCGCTTTTTTGGGCCATTGGCGGAAAAAACCTGCAACTTTTTACGCTGTTGCGCGTCTTATAAAGCAAATGGTTGTCTTACTTTGAGGACTGACGGATTATCGTGTAATCCGCCTTTGTGTTGAAAAAGAATGGCTAAGGACATACTTGACATAGGTGGTTTCAGCATAATTAAGCGCATCGGCACTGGAGCGCGCAGCACCATTTATCTGGCAACCGACAATCAGGACAGCACCGAGGTTGCGCTAAAGCGCGTGATTCACCAAAGGCCTCAGGATTCGCGCGTCTTCGAGCAGGTCCAGACCGAATACAAGGTGGGGCGGCGACTAGACCACCCATACGTCCGTAAATGTTTGAAACTGAAGAAGATACGCAGCATGTTCAAGGTAAAGGAACTGCTGCTCTCTATGGAACACTTCGACGGCAAGAATCTTGAAGACGGCCCCGCGTTGAGCCTTGTAGACGTGTTGCTCGTATTCAGAATGATAGCAACCGGCCTGAACGCAATGCATCAGCAGGGCTACGTGCACTGCGACATAAAACCAAATAATATCCTGATGGACAAATCCGGTTCGATAAAGATCATCGACCTCGGCCAGAGCTGTCGAATCGGTACCGTCAAGCCACGCATTCAGGGAACCCCGGATTACATTGCACCGGAGCAGGTGCGACGCAAGCCACTTGGTCCAAGGACCGATATCTTTAATTTGGGGGCTACAATGTACTGGGCGCTGACGGGAATGAACGTTCCGACGTTGATAACGAACAAGGATGAGTTCGGGTTCCCCATCCCGCAGGAGCGTCAACAGCGACAAACACCACATGAGTTGAAAAAGCAGATTCCCGTAGGAATTTCGAATCTTGTGATGGATTGCATAAAGGACGATCCTGCACAGCGCCCCCGTAACATGATGACCGTCGTATCGAGGCTCGACCTCATGGTGCACAGTTTATTGGGTGACAGAATAAAAACGAATAGAAATGCCTCAAGAAATAATTGACTTGCTCGCCGATGGCACAGATGCCAACAGACGCGATAAGTTTAGACACGGCAATGTGATTTCTCCACCGGCAAACGGTATCCTCATTGCCACCGGCGATATCCACGGACACCGGCGCAATTTCGAGAGGATAAGAGATTTTGCGGACCTTGCCCAAAACCCGAACACACACTTGGTGCTGCAGGAAATCATACACGGTGGAACTGAAGATTGTGAGGGAGGTTGCCTGTCCTATATGCTGCTCTTCGAAGCCGTCCGATACAAGCTTACTTTCCCGGACCAGGTGCACATTTTGATGGGAAATCACGATACGGCTTTTATCAACAACAATGATGTGCTAAAAGACGGTAAAGAGATGAATCGTGCGATGCTTTCGGCCTTGTGTCGGGAATTCGGCCCCAAAAGTGACGATGTTAAACTCGCGATGAGGCAGTACCTGTTCTCGCAGCCCTTGGCAGTCCGAACTGAGAGCAGGATATGGCTGTCGCATTCGCTTCCCGGAGACTCCCAGGTTGGAAAGTTTGATCCACAGATTATGGACAGGCAGTTGAAAATAAGCGATACGGTGCGCCCGGGCTCGGTTTACGCTTTCACCTGGGGCAGAAAGCATAGCCGGCAAACGCTCGACACAATGGCCGGGCTGCTTGACGTCGATATGTTTATTCTGGGGCACCAGCCACAACAGAATGGGTGGAAAAAAACCGGCGACAATCTTATAATCATAGCATCGGACCACAGTCACGGATGTTTGCTGCCAATCGAATTGGCGAAATCGTACACCGTCCAAGAGCTGGCAGAGGCGATAGTGCCGCTGGCCTCTATATCCTGAGCGGCCGATTGCAGGGGCACACGCGGCGTGGGGAAAGCAAAGAGATGGAATGGTACTATTACATAGCATGGGCGGCGATCCTGTCGCAACTGGTTTTCATGGTTCAGATGTACCGCAACCACAGGTACGTAATGAGCAGGTACCGCAAGAGGCGGACGTCATATCGGCCGCGCACCGTGCTCGTTGTGCCGTGCAAAGGACTGGATTCGGCATTTGAACAAAATATAAGTTCGTTTTTCTATCAGGACTACGATAATTACCTGTTGAGATTCGTAGTTGCCGACAAGTCGGATCCTGCCTACGCTGGACTATGCACACTGAAAGAGCGGCTCAGCGAAAGCTCGAAGGCAATTGACGTGGAAATACTCGTGGCCGGTCAAACACAAACGTGTAGCCAGAAAATCCACAACCTGCTCTACTGCTACAATAGAATCAGCGATGACGTTGAGGTTCTGGCATTTGCCGATTCGGACGCCTGCGTTCGCAGCGACTGGCTCAGCCACATAGTCCATCCCTTAAGAAGGTCCAGGTACGGTGCCGCAAGCGGGTATCGCTGGTTTGTGCCCGAAAGGAACAACCTGGCGACGCTTGCCTTATCGGCGGTTAATGCAAAGATTGCCCAACTCCTGGGCAATACCCGTTACAATCATGCATGGGGTGGCTCCATGGCCATCCGCGTTGATGTCTTTAGGCGGCTGGGTCTGGACAGAATCTGGCAAAAGACCCTCAGTGATGACTTGTCGCTTAGCGGTGCGGTAAAGAAGGCAGGGATGAAAGTCGCTTTTGTACCTCGATGCCTGGTCGCTTCTTATGAATCCACAACATGGACAAGACTTTTCGAATTCGGACGGCGACAGTTCCTGATTACACGCGTTTGCGCACCAAGAACATGGTTCTTTGGCTTGTTCAGCAGCTTGTACTCAATACTGGGCTTGTGGGGTGGTTCTGTAATGGCGATTTACGCAGCGCAAAGAGGACAAGAGAACATGGTCTTCCTTGTAGCCGTGCCCGTACTGTTTTTTACAAGCTCATCGCTCAGAGCCGTGGTCAGACAAAGAATGATAAGCAAATTGCTCGATAAGGACCTGCCAAGGATGAAACCGGCCATGGCGGCGGATATCCTTTTGTTTTGGTTGTGGTCTTTTCTGCTGCTTTTCTTTATCGTTTCCTCGGCTTTTGGCAGGACCATAGTATGGCGAGGCATACGTTACAAGCTGCTCGGACCTATGGAAACGGTTGTGATTGCCGATCAACTACCCCTGGCTCAATCTCCTCCACACGATGTAATACGGCAAATAGCTGCCAATAAGAAATCTGCAACGGCTGCCAAACCCGGCGCGGACAAGGTTCCTTCTCGTCTATAAACCTGCCGGTCTCCAAGAAAATCCTCTTTTCGGCTGCGGGGTTCTGTCTGTCTTTCGCCGCCTGCAGATTTACCCTTGGCGCTGCTCAGTATGCATCCCTTTTCTAAGATGAATATCCGCAACGCGTGCTCGTCTTATCGCCGCGATTGAGCCGCTAATAACCTATTGAAGACTGGCGATGTTGTTCTTTGGCTTGCCCACGAGATAAATCCGATTCTTCCCGCTCCGCTTGGCTTCCAGCAATGCTTTGTCGGCCTTTTCGAAGACCTCCTGCATTGACGAACCGTCACCGGGGAAGCTGGCCAGAGCCCCGCTGATTGTCAGAACACCTTTTCCTCCCGGTCCAAGAGGTGACAGCTCCGCCGTTTCCAATTCCCTCACAAATCTCTTGGCTATTGTTATTGCCTCTTTCGGATGGTCGGCGAGCGTGGAACGCCTTTCGGTTTTGTCCGAAGCAATTTTTATCTTTGGGTCATCCCAGAAGATGACCGCAAACTCGTCACCGCCGATCCTGCCCACAACATCGTGCCGCCTACAGCTCCTCTGCATCACGACAGCGGCCTTCTTGAGTATTTCATCGCCGATGCTGTGCCCGTAATCGTCGTTGTAACGTTTGAAGTTGTCAATATCGAAAACCAGCAGCGTCACACGTCCGTTCTCTTTTCCCGCACGCGCTATGACCTGCTTGCCGAATTCCCATACGTATCTTCTGTTCTTAAGGCCCGTTAGGTCGTCTTCGGTCGCCAGTTTTTCGAGAAGCCGTATTCTTCTGTCTTTCGCCGCGTTGGCAAAACCTCGATGCACCGTTTCGGTTACCGAAGGCTCTTCGCCCAGAACCACCGACCTGCAAAATCTGGCCCGGTCTATCGGGCAGATCATATAGTCGTCTGCAAGCGGCGCACCATTGGAAAACGAGTTAACAAGCCGAATCGCAACAGGTTCTTCATGCATCCGCGCAAGAAGAATAATTCTCACGCCGGCGCTTGTTTGCCTGAGCGCCTTCAGAGCAGAACCAAACCTCACCGGGGCTCCCGCCATTACGATGGCTATCGCGGAAAAGCTGGTGCGAGCCGCTGCATCGACCGCATCAAGCATGTTCGGGCAAACTTCGCAGAAAATCTCTCCACACGCCTCGACATTTGTAAAGGCCCTGGTGATATCGCCCACCAGCAGGATTTTCCGTCCGTCCTTATCTGGCCCAAGGTCAGCGCTTTCCATCGTTTCAGACTCCAGGCAATCTGTCCAGTTCAGCTTCGGCAGCTTCAAATTCGTCTTTGCTGAAGGCTGGCTTTTCCCATATTCACCCTTTTACCTGAAACACGGTCACAGCAGGGCGCAAATACCGCCAAAGCTAAGCTAAATTACCACATCTGATATTAACATAACTCCCCCAAAAGTCAACCCCTAATTTCGCCGGATAACTGATACCCCATGTTTGAGGATTGCAGGCGACAAACGCAAATCCGCCTCATGGAGAAGCCGCAGGCAGACTCTCGAGGTTTTTCCTGACCTGTTCCGTGAAGATGCCCTCAGGATACATAGTTATGAAACGTGTGAGCGTGGCTTTGGCATCGACCAGATACTTTTTCCTCTGCTTCTTCTGCTCGGCGTCGGACTCGCCCTGCAGACGCCATAGCTGCATCTTCAAAAGCGCCAACTCGTACAATGCCTGCATCCCGGCGTCGGTATCATGGAAATTCTCGTGCAGTTGGCTGAGCTTCTCAGCACGCAACTGCTCGTCGGGAATAAGCTTGGTTCTGGCCAAAAGAACGTTGTCTCGCAGCAGGTCCTTCTCGCCCATCTGCTCAAGCAATTCATCAAGTGCTCCGGCGTAGTCGGCGTCGTGAGGATTGAGCATGATGAATCTGGCCAGACGCTTGGCTGAAGCCGCGCTGCTGGGCCTGTTTTCCCGGCCGATCAGCGAGTATAGCTGATTCAGTTTCCTCTGCAATTCAGCCAGCCGAAAGTCGGTCACTACCGTATCAGCCGGGGGCTTGAACATGTCGGAAAGCGTGCCTTTTTGAGGTTCAGCTCGGTTGTTACTGACCTGCTTGAGCTTCTCGCTGAGCATTGTCTGGGCCTCCGTGACAAGCTGGTTGGCCTTTTCGAACTCGCCCTGACCCGCCAGGTGCATCGCAATTCGGTACCGCGCCTCAAGCGATTCGGCGCTGTCCCCGAATTCGTCGTAAAGCCTGTACCATGTCGGCAATGTCTCACGATGCGGATAGTCACTGTAAAAACGAAGTTTTTCCTTCTGACCGAGCCACGCAATATCCGGGCTGTACTCACTCAGCAGGGCCTTGTAGTAAAGTGCTATCGGCATGCGCCTGCTCTTGGGCCGCCGCGATATGAAAAGCTCATATTGCGCGAGAAGCCAGTGACGCTTTGCTTGGTATCGTAAATGCGGCGGAGCCGCAAACCAGCTTGGCCACCGATCGAGTGTCAACTGAACCTGGATTTCCTTCTTCAACTCCTCTCGAAGCGGTATCGGCTCGGCCGGATAGAAAAAACCCGCGAGATATTTCCGGAAAGCGGGGTCCGTGATGGTTTCGTCAAGTACCTCGGTAATGCTGTGCTCGTGAAACTCCTCGATTTGTTCAGGGTCGTTCTTGGCAACGTAAAGTCGATAATCAAGTTCGCCAAAGCCGATGTTCACGTTGAAGACAATTGCGGCAGCCAAAAAAACCAGCACTGTACAGGCCCAGATCAAACCCGGACGATACCGCGTATAATGCCCTATCCCCAGAACCAGGCCCGCTATTGCCAGCGCGATCACCCACGCGCTGATCCACGGTGTAAAAGCAAAACCCCATTTGATAGGGTCACCGCCTCCGGTGCGCCCGAAGTAACCCCAGTAAAGCAGTTGTGGAGCCGTGCACAGAGCAATTGCTGTGAAACGCGACCGAAAGCGCAGCGGACGACACGCTGCGCCGAAACAGCTTACCAAAACGCAGACCGCAAACCCCGGAAGGTTCGCCAAAAAAAACACCGCTAATATGAAAGGCAGACTGTAGCGAAAGCTCAATAGCTGCGATATCAGAACCGGACCCACCGCCAGAATACCCATCAGAAGCCCCAGCACGTGAATCTGCGCGGGGTATTCGAAGATACTCACCCCGGTCGTGACAAATCTGCCCAGGTCCCAGAATTCCACAGAAGCTGCTGTTTGGTAGTCAAACGACCAGAATGAGCCGGTCACTATCTTTGACCAGAACAGACACGCCGCCGCAAAAGCCGCAAGCGCAAGCGACCAGCACCATATCACGCCACGACGGTCATAACCCAGTGTCGGCCCCGCTGCCATGAAAGGCTTCGAAGCCGAATCAACTGTCTTTTCCTTATCTGCCTGGTCCACCATAAGCTGGCATATCCCTTACCTCAATACATCGCCGCCCATTATACCGCCAAACCCGGATTCAACACAGTGAAAAAAACCAATTTCCTGCCGAATGGCAAGGGCCTCGCTTGACCCTAAAGCCCAATCATCAAATTCACACCGATACAATAAACCAAGGCACGACGGCAAAATGTCAAATACAAAATTCGAGATGCGAAATTTGGGGTTGTTTTGGCGCCTGAAGGGCGGATATACTATAGCTTGCATTTGTCCGGATGTAGGAGAAGCCGAGGCGGAAGATTCCTGACGGGTAATGGGTTGGGAAATTGCGGCTGGATTGAAAAAGAACGGTAAAAATGAAGCTCGAATCAACACTAAAATCAGGAGCAGGACCCCAAAAAGGGCCTTACACGTCCCATGGCGAGAACAAACTAACCGATTTACAGCAAAAGGAACTCTGCACGAAAAACATTTTGCGATTTGGTCTTCTGTTGATGCTGCTTACCTGTTTGGTAGGTCTGAAATCAGGATGTAAGAAACTCCCGCCCAAGGCCGCTTCAGCAGAACTGCGTCGAGCCGTGGCACTCGGAGATTTCTCCGCAGCAAGAATAATGCTGTGGAAAGGCGCCGAAGTCAACGGCGCAGACACAAGGGGGAGAACTGCTTTACATTACGTCGCGGTTCAGGGCCAGGTAGACATGGCCAGGTTTCTGATTAGCCGGGGCGCCGACATAAACGCCGTGTGTGAAGGATATACTATTCTGCATCTTGCCGCAGTTCAGGGTCACGTCAAGTTGGTCGAATCTCTTCTCGACGAAGGCGCCAGCATAGATGCTACGGGGGGTGAAATGGGTGGAACCGCCTTGCATTATGCGCTGCTGTGGGATCATCCTTCCGTTGCGAAAGTGCTGATCAATAACGGCGCCGATATTAATGCCTGCGACGAGCTGGGCAGCAGTGTGCTGCATTACGCCGCAGGACACGGAGACAAGGAGCTTATAGAAATGCTGTTGGAGCGCGGTGCCCAACTTGACCGGAGGACGAACAACTTTGGAACAACTCCTTTACACTGGGCGACAAATGCCGAGATTGTCAAGTTCTTGATCGCCAAAGGTGCTGACGTAAACGCCAGAGACAATAGAGGTCAGACACCCCTTAACATGGTAATGTGGGAAGGTTTAAAGTGGCCGGCTTTAAAGGAAACTATTGAGGTGCTGATTAACCAAGGCGTAGACGTTAACGCCGCAACTCATACCGGAAAGACGGCTTTGGACATTGCTGCTGACCAGGAAAACAAAGAACTTGTGCGATTTCTTATAGCAAACGGTGCAACCATTTCCCTGCCCGCAGCAGCATTTTTGGGGGACGTTGGAGCCATCAAAACCCTCGTTGCCGAAGGTGCAGACCTAAATTCTGTAGGAGGCGTCAAACGGCATACTCCATTATCCCTTGCTTTTTGTAGCGGCAATCCTAAGGCCGTAAGGGTACTCATCGAACTCGGCGCTGACATGGGTGCTTGTAACAAATTTGGAAAAACGCCACTTCATCTCGCCGCGGAAATGGGCTTCACAGAGACTATAGAACTGCTTTTGGCCAAAGGTGCCGACATAAACGCCGGAGACGATATGGATGGAAGAACCGCGCTCTTTTGCGCAGCCTGCGAACATGCAGAGGTAGTCGAGTTGCTTATTGCCAAAGGAGCCGATCCGACCTCAGCAGACAAACGTGGCAGGACACCCTTGCATGACGCTCTGAAGACAGATGTGGCAAAGGTTCTCATATTGAACGGCGCCGATGTCAACGCGCGTGACCAGTTTGGAAGTACACCCCTGCATAACACTCTGAAAACAGATGTGGCAAAGCTTCTCATATTGAACGGCGCCGAGGTCAACGCGCGTGACCAGTCTGGGAGTACACCCCTGCATTGGTGTGGTGCAGACCCAAATCTGGCCCGTTTCTTGATTGAAAAAGGAGCCGATGTTAATGCTAAGGACCTGCGCGGCAGGACGCCTCTCCATACGGTTCGGCGCAAGGAGGTAGTAAGAGCCCTTATTGCGGAAGGGGCCAACGTTAATGCGGCAGACCACCAGGGGCAGACACCTTTGTTTTCAGCGGGGCTGGAGACCGCGCGAATCCTTCTGGAGAGTGGGGCAAGAGTTGACGTTAGAGACTATAGCGGCGCGACGCTTTTGCATGTTCCTGCGGAAGGTGGACAGACTGAAACTGTGAAATTCTTTATTGCCAATGGTGTAAACCCCAACGTGAGGGATAACCAAGGTCGTACCCCACTCGATCGTGCCGAGAAAGCAATTGATTGGATCACCCTGGACGAGCCTTTGAAGTACGATCGGAATACAATTGATGTTGTCAAATTCCTACGCCGACACACCAGATAGCTCAAAACACGCATTGCTGTGGGCAACAGGTAGAATATTGACACAGACCGATACCAGCCACAACGAGATGGCCTGCATATCCACGGCGGACAAGTATACGAAAGGCGCGTTACTAAATTCGAGATACGAAGCTTGGGGGTTGTCTATCGCATTGAGGGTTGCTATATTTAGACGGTTTTTTTAAAATGCCGAATTATTCGTTGTTTATGGCTGGCGGTTGAAATGCTTGATTCATCCAGGAAGAGATACAGGCTGAGGATTGTGATTCCGGCTTATCCGCCTTTCAACATCTATTCACGTATCGCGAGCAAGACCACCGCGCTGGGGCCGGTGTGCGTGGCCACGGCTGCGAACAAGAGCGAAAGATGGGACGTCGAGGTTATTGACGAGAATAACCTCAGAAGATTCGGTCCGAGCAATAACTCCGGCGGAGCGGACCACAGGTTTCTGCAAATGCACAGGCCCGCAGACGTTGTCGGTTTTTACGGCGGGTTGACAAGCACCATACCGAGACTTTATGAGATAGCGAGGTTCTACAAAAACCAGGGAGTCGTCACTATCGTCGGAGGACAGCATTTCGTTGAGGACAATATAGCCGAAGCTCTGTCTTCGGGTATCGACTATGTTGTCATCGGCGAAGGGGAGGAAACGATCAAAGAGCTTCTGGAGGCGGTGGAAGGCACACGCAAAATCGACCACGTCGAAGGAATCGCTTACCTCAAAGACGGTGCGCCGGTGCTGACGGCCGAAAGGAAGGTTCTTACCGACTTTGACCGATTGCCCCTTCCGGACTTTTCACTTGTCCGCTACGCCAGGATCAGAATTTATCCGGTTGAGCGAATACGCGGCTGTGGCATGAACTGCGAGTTCTGCACGGTAAAGGCCAGACCGAGATGCGCCAGTCCCGAGAGACTGCTCGAGCACATCAGCCTGCTCGTGGAGACAAGAAACGCGAAGGATTTTTTCATAGTCGACGACCTTTTCGGCCAGCAGCGCAATGAGACTATCAGGTTATGCAATCTGCTCGCCGATTACCAGAAGCACATAGGAAAACGCCTGGACCTAACCGTGCAAATAAGACTCGACAAGGCCAGTGACACCGAACTGCTTTCCGCGATGCGGCAGGCCGGCGTTCAGTTTGTAGCCATCGGTTTCGAGTCGCCTATCGAGCAGGAGCTCAGGGCCATGAACAAGCACATAACCTCCGGTGACATGCTCGCGCTTGCCAGGATATTTTACGAATCCGGGTTTTTAGTGCACGGTATGTTTATCTTCGGGTACCCGTCTAAAGAAGGCCAGGGCCTTGCCATGGCCGTCGAGGAGCGAATAAAACTTTACAGGGATTTCATACGAAAGGCCAGGATTGACACCGTCCAGATTCTCCTGCCCGTTCCCCTGCCGGGAACCGGATTGAGGCAAAGACTGAAAATACAAAACAGGATTTATCCGCTTCAGGACATCGGCTGGCAGTACTACGACGGCACTTTTCCTCTGTTTGAGCCGGATAAGCCGATGAGTCCTGAACAGATGCAGGGCGCGGCCAAAAAGATAATGGGCAGGTTCTACACCTTCAGGCACATGTTCTTCGTCGCCGGAAATATTTTGTCTTTCCCGTCGATAGTCTTCTTTTTCCATAACATCCGCCTGGGCTGGAGAAGGTGGTACAGGTCGTGGCGTAATCACCTGATTCGCTTTGGCGGCTGGATTACTATGAGGAAATGGACCTCCGAATTCAAGAAAGACAGGTTCTCACAAAAACTGCAAGAGGCACGGAAACACTTGGACGCAAAAAAAACAGGCGCCTCACACAAATCTGTGCAGACAGATTAACTGACAAGCGTTGTGCGTCTTTGTGTCACACCTCGATACGATAGGACAAGGGCGTTTTGTCGATACTGACCGGCGTCAATTATTTTTCCCCTTCGACGACTGCCGATTTCACTGCTGGACGGATATAACAGCAACAGAGGTCGAGGCGTATTTGAAGAATTTGCGAGAGGGCGCCCTGAGCTACCGAAGGTCCAATGGATGTTTTCAGACGGCGAAAGCATTCTGTCGATGGCTGGTGGAGCGTGGCGACGAAGAGACGGCTTTGGAGACAGTGACTCTTACGCTGGTGAACAGGTAGGAATTTGCGTAGTCGCTGAGGCCGTCGGCGTCGGGGGCGAAGTTGGGCTCGAGCACGCGGCAGGCGCCGTAGGCGTCGTATTCGTAGCGCTCCACGACGGTTCCGTTGTCCTCGATGAGCACAGCCGGGCTGTACAGGTGGTCGTGGACGTAGTAGTAATCGTTGCCGCTGCTATCGCTCATCTGCAATATCTCCGGTGTCCCTTACGAAAGTCCGTTCACGACACGTTAACTGAAACGAAATCTGGGCGCGCCGGGACCAGCCATTATTGTAATAATAACGGACAGTCTTGCCCCTGTCAACAAGGTCTTTTTTCTCAATTCTACGGCCAAGTGCATCATAGGTGTATTCGGCGACGGTATCACTGTTGCTGTCGGAGATCCCGACGATGCGGTTCTGGGGCTCCTCAATCCACCTAGAAAACATGACAAACAAGGTCCCATGAACATAATATCAAGGAGGTTTTTCTGGCACGAAGGCACGAAAAGAAAGGCGAGCCCCCCAACTGGGCGCAACCAAATCTTCATGTGACACGGAGGCAACAGAGTCGGGATGAAGTAGAGCAGACGGCTGGCTTTCCGGGGAAGTGTGGGCGACCACAATGAAGCCCACCATCACGGAACACCTGCTCCTCAGTAGGCTCTTAGTCCTTATCTGCCGCAGTTGACCTGTGCCGGGCCCAGTACCTGCCTTGTCGAGCCGTGGCCGTCGTAGAGCAGATAGCGGACGGGCTCATAGGTCCTCTCCTGAGAAAAGACGTCGCGGGATTCGACATGGCTGACGACGTCGTCGCCGAGGGTATAAGATGTTGTCGCCACGTCGCTGCCGCCGTCGTATACGGATTCCTCAAGAACCTGGGCATAGCCGGTGTGATTGTGGGAGTCGATCAGATACTCTGTGTCTGCCCAGTCGTCAATGACGGGATCTCCGGTGTTGTCAATTGTGAGCAACCTGGTGTACCGGGCCTCAACGCGGATACCGGCGTCAT
>Ga0180437_10005382_pt1 | contig 17546 bp, 12 predicted proteins | sample SS_ome_4_FD_132410 | JGI IMG/M metagenome (GOLD analysis project Ga0180437, IMG submission 132410) | Hypersaline lake sediment archaeal communities from the Salton Sea, California, USA - SS_3_D_1 metaG | ecosystem: Environmental > Aquatic > Non-marine Saline and Alkaline > Hypersaline >... | reverse complement strand
GCCTGCCTCCGTGGCCGCCAGGCTGTGCCAGTACCCGGCGCCTACGGCGGTGACGCCGGACTGCGCCTCGGCCGGAACGTCGCACTGGCCGCTGCCGTTCGAGCCCCAGGCGATGACCTGCCCGTCTTTGAGCGCCAGGCTGTGGGTGTGTCCGCCGGCGATGGCGAGGACGCCGGACTGCGCCCCCGGCGGAACGTTGCACTGGCCGCTGCCGTTCGAGCCCCAGGCGATGACCTCCCCTGCCCCTGTCAGCGCCAGGCTGTGGGCTGCCCCGCCGGCGATGGCAATGACGCCGGACTGCGCCCCCGGCGGAACGTTGCACTGGCCGTTGCCGTTCCAGCCCCAGGCGATGACCTCCCCGCCCTCCAGCGCCAGGCTGTGGTGTTGCCCGGCGGCGATGGCGATGACGCCGGACTGCGCCGCCACCGGAACGGTGCACTGGCCCTGGGCGTTGTAACCCCAGGCGATGACCTTGCCTGCGTCCGTCAACGCCAGGCTGTGCTCTTGCCCGGCGGCGATGGCGATGACGCCCGATTGCGCCGCCGCGGGGACGGTGCACTGGCCCTCCCAGTTGCAACCCCAGGCGATGACCTCCCCTGCTTGCACCGCGGTCGGGCTCAGCGCGAGCAGCGCAGCCGCGAGCCCGAGAAGCAGTGGGACAAGCATCACCGGGCGAGAAGCGCTCCTCCGCCCCAAGGTCGCGAAAGGCACGAGCGTTGCTTTCATGGCAATACCCTCCTGTGCACCACGGCTCAGCACGCCGGAGCGTGCATTTCACTGCCGCTGACCCCGTAACCGGTCGCGCCGGCCGCCGTGACCGCGGCGCCGCGCGGAGCTATCAGCGCTGACAGGCGATGCCCCAATGCGACGCAGCGGAGACGCGGTTGCACGTGCCTGGTTGGGACCCCGCCAGCGCATGGTTGCCCCTCGTAGTGGCTGTTCCATGTTTGGGAACCATTCCTCCACTGAACGGGCGGCACACCGGGGGCCCTCGTCCTCTCAGAGGCTCACGAGGCCTGACATGTGGCGCAAGCCCCGAAACAGCAGCGGGGAAGGGCCGAGCGTCCTTCCCCCGTCAACACGACCTCGTCTTGCCATAGGGCGGCCATATCGCAGATCCCGCGCAGCCTTGGCGAGGCAGGACCCAGCACCCTGCCCTTCGGAGCTCGGACTTTCGTCACCCGCCATAGCCTTGGCAGCGCGATTGAGGGCGACCTGGCCTGGTACTGCCGAGCAGGGCGCCGTGCGAATCAGTCTCAGAATCCCTGGTCTTCTGTGGAACAACTATCCCGACTGGCGGAAGGGAGGCAAGCAAAGGTACGGCTGAGAGTGGGGCTCGCCCAGTCGCGCCGATTCCGCCTGAAGCGCTTTCCCTTCCCTCCGGCAGCGTGTCCGAGCACGAGAGCGAATAGATCGCGCTCCGGCCATTGCGTTGAGAGGGCAATAGCAAGCTGAACTCGAGCGGCCGGTCGCGACCGAACTCGGAGCGACACGAGTTCACTAGGCTGGTGAGTCGCCTCGGACACCGTCTGGAAGTCAGTCAGGTGTGGGATGCCCAGCGACGCTGTGCTACGCACAGCGGGTAGCTGGATGAATCTGGGAACGCCCGGGCCGGAGTGGGCGAGGCGTTGGCTAATCTCTGTCCCGGCAATGGATGCAAGAGCGGAGGCACAGCAAGATGAGATCACTACGGGCGCATATTGGGGCAGTACACCTAGTGCCCCTGTTTGCCGCCCTCTTCTTTGTTGCTCTGGCGGCTTCGGAAGCCGCCGCGCCGAGGGCGCTCGAATCGGAAGCGAACCCATCTCGTCCTTCCTCCCAGGCCTATCGAATCGCTGCAGGCGATCTCGTCTCCATCACGGTTTGGGGACAGGAGCAGTTCAGTCAGGACTCTCAAGTCAATGGAGTCGGAACCATCTCCTATCCTCTCCTGGGAGACATCAATGCCGCCGGTCTGACCTGTCTGGAACTTCAGGCGCAGCTCGAAGAGGGTCTGAAGCAGTACCTGAAGCGACCGCAGGTTCTGGTCAAGGTGCTGAGGTACAGCGAGGCGGGGACGAGCGTGTTCGTCATTGGGGAGGTGAATGCCCCTGGGGTGTACCCGTTGTCGGGAACCATGGGCCTGATGCAGGTTCTTGCAGCGGCGGGAGGAACGACGAGCCGCGCGAGCGATGAGATCACGGTCGTCGAGGCCAGAACCGGCGAGATCCGCACCGTCGGGATGGAAGAGGTCTTCACAGAGTTGCAGTCTCCGGGCAGCGCCGCAGTTGCGCCCGGCGATGTTGTGGTGGTGAACGGAAAGCCCAAGGCCGCCCAACAGCGCCGCTACACGGTGCTCGGCGAGGTTCCCAAGCCCGGGATGTACGATATTCCGGCCGATACCCCAGTCACCGTCCTGGACGCGATGGAGGCGGCCGGTATGCTGAGGACGCGGTCGGACGGCCGTCGCGAGCCCCATGCCGTGGGGATGGATGAGCCTGAGATCGCTGACTTGGAGCACGCGCTGCTCACGCGCGGCGATGTCCTAGTTGCCCTTAACCTCGTATCCTTGATCCAGGGCGACATGTCGCAGAATCTGCTGCTGCAGGAGGGCGACGTCCTCACCATCCCCCGGCGCCCGCTGATGAGCGTTTACGCTCTTGGTGAGGTCCGCAATCCGGGGAAGCATAGTCTGTCATCTGGGTCCACAGTGATGACTCTGCTCAACGCTACGGGGGCTGTCACTTCGTCGGCAAACCTTGCTGAGGCCACAGTATTGCGAGTCGTCGAGGGTCAGCCGACGGCGATTCACGTAGACCTCGCCGCCCTGTTGCGGCACGCGGACCCAGAGCAGAACATTGTCTTGCAGGAAGGTGACGCTTTGTTTGTCCCCTGCAAAGGCGAGAAGAGGAACGCTTTCCTGCGGCTTGTTCCTATTATCCCTTATCTCCTTAACTAACCAGGAAGATGGCTATGACTGAGCATGCGCGTGGTGCTTCCTCAATAGTTGGTTTCGGATCTCGCCGCGTGATGGCGCGTCGCGCGGAGCGAGGCTCCAATGCTCCGTCCGCCTATCCAGGACACTCCGGAGCGCTTTCTCGGGCTCGAGGCGCCACTCTCTGCCGCCACGCAATTGTTCTTGTGGCCGTCGCCATGCTCGTGGGCTCTGGAGTAGCCGATAGCGTTACCCTCGTGAATCCGGAGCGGCGCATCGTGGTCGACGTCCACGGCAGGCGTGTGGTGCAGTTGAGTGCAGTGGTCGTCAATCATGGTGAATCACCACTGGTCTGCAGCGTCCAGTTCATTGTAGAGCAGAGAGAGACGGGATCGGCCCGGGGGATCGTTGTAGTGTCGAAGACCGGCAGCGCCCCCGAGAGCCAGAGGTGGGTGGCTGTCAAGACGATTTCAGTGGCAGCCAACTTGCCTGCCGGCGCGGCTTCGGCATACGTGCAAGCAGTCTTTCCCTATGACGAGCTGATACCGGGCAAGCTCTATCGGTTCCGCGCAAAGGTAGTCGACCCTAAGACTGGCATCGAACCGGCGAGTGCAAACGTCGCGCGGCTGTCCGACTCAGCTGCGAGAGGCGCTGGACTCACCGCTCTGGGGGTCGTGTCCAGCGGCCTGCCTGCCGATGGGCGGTCGCGTGCGAGCGGAAGTGGTGTGATGGTCGGCCACCATGAGGCCCACAGGATCAACGGCGAGTGGATTGAGAACGGCTCCGGCACGATCAGCATGGGAGTTTCGGATGGCCATCTTCACCTCCAGTATACGTACAGCGCGCGCGGGCCAAGCACGACCGAGCTTGCAGCAGAAGCCACGGCGACGGGAGAGATGGTGAGACAAGACGGTTCATCGGTTCCGGTTGAGATCAGCAGCGCATCCGCGCAGATGACATTCCCTGGGTTTCGGCGCGAGGCGGATGGGATCATCTCCAAATCCGGGGCGAGGGCCACCGGGACCTTCGCGGGAACGATTGACGGGACTCAGTGGAGCGGAGTGTTGACCCTTAGACGCGGCACCTACACGTTGAATCCCGACACGGGCCGAGGAGAACATAGATTCGAGATCCAGCTCGTCCGAGCGGTCAGTTCCACAGCTGTTGGAGGAGCGGACAGTCTCAGGCAGAGCGAAGAGGGGAGGTGATCGCAGATGTCAGAGCACGACGGGGAGTCCAACCTGCCGACACGAAGTTACGAGCACTGCTCTCTGGCGCCGGATGCTTCCACACCGGCAGGGATTCGGTTTTCGGTGCTTGACGCCTGGCCCTCCCCGGCGAGGACCTGCCTGGCCGTCATGCTGCGCCGCAAGCGGACCCTGATCACCGCGGTTGCGGTCGTCGTCGTGGCAACATGCCTGCTCACCGCGCTGAGCGCGCGCGTCTACGAAGCAACCGCTACGATTCTCGTGAGCGAGCCCGCTGGCAAGGTTCCTGGGGGCAGAGGCGGACAGGACCAACTTCAGTTGATGATGACGGCCTGGAGCGCCCCCGACATCGAGACTCACGCCACCCTCCTCGAAGGGCGATCAACTGCTGCGGCCACTTCCGCCTGGCTGGAGGAACATGGCGGGCCGAGACTGAGCGCTCCCGAAGTGGAGCATTCGATTCGCGCAAGTGTCGTGCCGAGAACCCGCCTGATCCGAGTCAGTGCCCGGACATCCTCGTCGGAAAATGCGCGCCGGCTCGCCAACGCTGCCGTACGCGCGTACGCTGAGACGAACAGGTCTCGGGCCCAGGGCTCTGCAGAAAGCGCCAGCGAGTATCTGGGCGAGCAACTCGTCATAGCAAAGGGGAATGTGAAGTCAGCGGAGGAAGCCCTTCGCGATTTCAGGGAGTCGACGGGGACTGTCGCTCCAGATGCATCCGCAGGAGAGCTTCTTGCCCGCGCCGCGTCGCTCACTGCGGACATCGACAAGACAAGGGCGGACCGTGTGCAGGCTGCACAGCGTTTGCGAGAGATTCGCGGGCAGCTCGCAGAGCAGAACAAGAGCATTGCAGCAAGCCATGTCAGAGACAACGGGGTCATCAAGCAGCTGCGCGCCAAGCTCGTTGAGTTGGAGGGAAAGCGCCTTCTTCTCGAGTCACAATACACCGGCTCCTTCTCCGCCCCCGTGGATCAGATCGACGAGCAGATCCGGATTACCACCGCTCAGCTGAATGCCGAGATTCAGAGGGTTGTTCGGGGCAAGGGCGGCGATCTTGCGATGCAGCAGGAGCTGGTCGGCCAGCTCATCCAGGGCGAGGCCGAAACGGCCGCCCTTCGCGCTCGCGAGCAGCAGTTGGAGAGAGAGGTCGCCGCGACTGAAGAAGAGCTGAAGAAGATCCCGGCACGACAGATCGCCCTTGCTCGCTTGCAGCGGCAAGTGGACATTGCGCAGGGGATTCACTCCGACTTACTGCGGCGAGCGCAGGAGTTGGAGGTCGGACGCGTGATGGCCTTTGGCAATACGGAGATCGTGGAACTCGCCGACGCTCCGCTGCTTCCAATCAAGCCGAACGTGCCCGTCAATCTGAGCATTGGCATGCTGCTCGGCCTGGCTGTGGGAATTGGTCTCGTGCTGCTCCAAGAGCAGTTCGATGATCGGGTGACTGATGAAGCTGAAGTCGCCCTATTCACCGAGGCGCCGATCCTTGGCACGGTGCCGTCATTCGAAGGGACAGGACCGACCGCCGCGCTCCCGTCGCTGACGCTTCGCGAAGGCGCTGCCGATGCCTATTCCAGTCTCCGAGTCAACCTGGGCTTCGTGACACCTGGCGCAGGTGGGAAGATCGTGCTCGTGACGAGCGCCGCGCCTCAGGAAGGCAAAACCACCACCGCCGTGAACCTCGCAATGGTGGCGGCAGAGAGCGGACGACGCGTCGTCCTGTTGGACTCCGATTTGCGGAACCCATCGATGCATCGAGTGCTCGGCATAGGCGGGGGCAAAGGCCTCTCCGACCTGCTGGCAGGGCAAGCCGGCCTGCCGGACGTCGCGCGGCGATTCGATGGCGTCAGTCTTTCGCTGATAGGCGCCGGCACGATCCCGCCGAACCCGACAGACCTCCTCGACTCCCAGGAAATGCGCAGCCTGGTGGAGCTGCTTCGCAAAGAAGCGGATATCGTGATCCTCGATAGTCCGCCGTTACTTCTCGCCGCCGACAGTCTCGTTCTGGCCGGCCTCAGCGACGTTGTGCTGATGGTCTGTGAGCCCGGCACATCGCACGGCCGTGCGCTGCATCGGGCGCGCCTCCTGCTCAACCAGATAGGGCGGCGCATCTCCGGTGTCGTTCTGAACAAGACAGCCCCCGGGTCGAGCTACTACTACCCCTATGAGTATCACTATGAACGAAGAGTGCAGCCACGGCGCGAGAACTGCGTGTGATTCACCGCGGCCGATCCTGCGGGTGTTGACCCCGTTTCCGGCTCACTGCTACAGCGGGAATCGACCTGCGCGGCGCCGGGGAGCCAGCGATCATGGTTAGGCGCGGCTCCCTAGCATTACTGATGCTGGCCGACGCCTGTTGGGTCGCAGGCGCCATTCGTCTGGCCCTCGCGGTGGATGGCTGGCGTCGCTCATTCACCGTGCGTGTCGACGCGGCAAGTGCCGGCCATCTGCTGGCCGTGGTCGCAGTCTGGCTTGCCTGCCTGTTCATATGTGGGGCCTATGATCGCCGCTATCTCGTGCTCAAGGGCCGCAGTCTGGGCTTGACGATGGCCGGCTCCGCGACGGCTACCGCAGTATTCGCTGGCGGGTGCTATCTCGTGCCGGCATGGCACATGAGCCGTTCTGCATTCGTCGTGCTGGGGCTGAGTGCCGGCCTCGGGCTCGTGTTGATCCGCGCTGTGTGGCTTGCGCGCGGCCGGCGTACCCACTGGCCCGAATTCCTCGGAGTCGGCGATCCCGAGCTGCTGGCCACCGTTTGGGAGAAACTCGCTCCTGCCCTGGAGTTCAGGAAGTCGCTCGCAGTCGTAGCCACGGGCCGTGACCGGGGAATCCCTCTTCCTACGGGAATTCGTGACTGCTCCATGCGGGATGCTCTGCAGATGCTTCGTGATGGAACCCGGGAAGTCGTGGTTCTTACGGACGGCACAATAACATCGCCGCAGGCCGCAGCGATCCTCAGCCAGGCAAGCCTGACAGGCTGCACCGTTGCTGACATCTTCACATTCTACGAGATGCACACCGGTCGGGCCCCGATTTTCATCGTCCCTGGAGGCTGGGTGTTTCGTGCCCACCACCGCGCCCCGGAGTGGGCAGCCTACCTAAACAAGAGGCTCTTTGACGTGCTGGTAACGTTGGCACTCCTGCCCATCGCCATCCCAATCACCGCGGTGGCCGCTCTGCTGGTGAAGCTGACCTCGGCCGGCCCAGCCTTCTTCACGCAGCGCCGGGTAGGATATCGCGGACGGGGATTCTCGCTGGTGAAGCTCCGGACTATGCGCGCAGACTTCGATGAGTCGAAGTCTGCGGCGTGGACACAGCGCGAAGATCCCCGCATCACCCCCGTCGGCAGGATATTGCGCGCCACGGGCATCGACGAACTGCCCCAGCTCTGGAACGTGTTGCGTGGGGACCTGAGCCTGGTCGGCCCACGCCCGGAGCAGCCAGCTGTCATCGCAGAACTCGAGAACTGCATGCTTCCATATCCACAGCGCCACGTCGTCCCCAGCGGCATCACCGGCTGGGCGCAGATCCATCGCGGTGGGGATGTTCGCTTCGACGACGTCTTGGACAAGATACGCCTCGACCTGTACTACGCCCGGAATTTCTCGCTCTGGTTCGACGTAGTCATCTTGCTCCGAACTCTTCAAATGCTGCTTGCCGGGGCGAAACCGGCGCCTTCGGCCTCCGTCGCGCCTCGGGCCCAAACTGTGCTACTTGGGCGCGTGGCAGACTCGCCGGAACAGGTTCCAGCGATGGAATCATGATGCCCCTTGCTTTCACAAGACCAGAGGCAACGTTTCCAAGCGCCCAGAGTCCCTCCCCCCTGGCAAACGCGCGGCCATCCACGTCCGTGCCGCCCAGCGCGCTCGCTGCGTGCGGCGTCGCTGCCATTGTCCTTGCAGCAGCTCTCGCCGCGAACAGCGTGGCGCGTCTCCCTCTCGGCCTCGACCGCTGTTACGGCCTCATCGTGGGACTCGTGCTCGCGGTGGTTCTGACAACGCTCATCTGGCCAGAGCTCTCGGTTCCGGCCATCCTTATCGGCGCTGTTGTGCTCGACTTCCAGCTCGGCGGCGAACGAGTTCGGCATCTCGTGTTCGTGAAACTGTCGCTGTTCGCCTGTGGGGGGATAGGGGTCGCCTTCGCCAACATGAAGTGTCGCACGCGATTTGTGCGCGTGCAGACGCCAGGCGACGCACCGGCACTATGTCTGGTGCTGTATACTGCGGCGTCGGCTGCCTACGGTTACTTCGTCGGCGGTTACGCGCTCGATTCCGTCGCGGTGGCGGGCTACCATCTCGGCCAACTGGCCTTGTATCATTTCCTTGTCACAACGACCCTGTGTCGCCCGGCATATCTTCGGCGCGCAAGCACCATCGTGGTGCTGTGGTCCCTGGTATGGATCATCCCGAGCCTCCTCACGCCCGGTCGGGGGGGCGGCACAGCCAGCATGTGGCTTGTCGTCCTTCTGTGCTATGCGACGGCCTCTCGCTCCTGGTGGGCGCCAGCGGCCTGGGCTGCGCTGCCATTCGCCTTGCTCGATACGTTGACGAGCGGATACCGGACCCTCTGGATAAGTGTGGCGGCCCAATTGGGTTGCCTCGCGACGTGGGGGTTCAAGGCGCGGCTTCGACGGCTGGCACTGGCGGCCGGAGTAGTGCTTGTGCTAGGCGTGTTCACTGCGCCTCTCTTGATCGCCCAACCGTCCCTGCTCGCGTCTGTCCCCGCCGCCGCAACGCTGAACCGATTTTCCGCATCATTTACCAGCGGCGGCTATCGTATCCCGGAGGCAGTCGTTGGGCTGGAGGTTTTCCGTCAGAGCCCCGTCTTCGGCAGCGGCGTGGGCTACCGAACCCCGCCGGTTTGGATAGAGACTATGGGCTACATGCCGACCGGCCCGATCCATCACCTGTACTACGTGAGCTATCTTGCCAACGAAGGAATACTCGGTCTGGCGCTGGTCCTCTGGTATTTCCTGGCGGTGCTCTTCTCCCGTGAAGCCAGGTGCCTGCGCCGGCAGGCCTCCGCCAATCCCTGGGCGGCGTTCGGCGTTGGTCTACAGGCAGGGCTCTTCGGAGCCATTGTCGCAGCGTTCTTCTCTGGCCCGAGCGATGGCCACTGGACCTGGGGCGTGCTGGGCGCCGGATCTCTTCTTCCCGCCGTCTGGATTGCGCGGCGCATGATGGACTCAGACCCTGACGCTCTCCAACGGCAGCTCACCGTTCGCAGACCGCCTCCCCGTGACCTCCATGGGAGCGTGAGTGCATCCTATGGCACGGGCTGAACCGAACCAGCGCGGAGAACATCGGCCGCGGGCGCTGGCGCCGCAGAGCGCCTCTGAACGCGATGGGCTCAAGCCTACGAGTAGCCAATCCTTGAGTTCCGGGTTCGCCGGTGATGCCGCGAGCTCCCTGATCGCCCAGATTGTGGGCCTCACGTGTGGTCTGGCAGGCTTGGTCATCGCGGCGCGTGTTCTTGGTCCAACCGGGCGCGGGCTCCTTGCCCTCGTGACGCTGTGGATCTCTCTCTTCGCCCTCGCGGCGCCGCTGAGTTCAGGATACGGCTTGGCCTTTGAGCTGCGCGAGGGGCGCGTTCACCTCACGAATGCGCTCTCGAGCGCAGCCGGGCTTGCGGCGGCGCTCGGAGCAGTTGGCGCCGCACTGGCCGTCTGTGTCGCGTGGCGGTGCCCGTTTGGCTTCCTGGACGGCGTTCCGCTCAGCTATGTGATAATCGGCGCGGCAGCGATCCCTGCTGTGATCTTCAATGGTCTCTCCGGGTTGGCACTGACGGCGGCCGGACGCCTGAGGCAGGCATCGCTCATTGCGATGGCAGGATCGCTCGCCGCTCTCACCCTCCTTGCACTCTTCTTGGTGGTCCTTGGACGTGGGGTTGCGGGAGCGGTTCTCGCCTCGTCACTCGCCTCGGTCATAGGAACCCTGATCACGCTGACGTGGTTCCGCTCGCATGTGCGTGCCGCACTTATCATTCAACCTGCCGTATGGGCATCAGCCGTGCGCTTTGGGCTCAAGCTGCATGGCGGGATGATCGCTCAGTGGGCAAACTACAGTCTCGATCGGTTTCTCATCAACGTGTTCCTCGGTCCCGCAGCCGTTGGGGTCTACGCGGTGGCGGCGACCTTGGGGGAGCGGCTCTGGATGCTTCCCAGCGCGGTGGGCGCATCCCTCCTCTCACGCACCGGCGGGGACGCTTGCGACGACGCGGAGCTCACCGCACGAGCTTGCCGCAACACGTTCTGGCTGATGGCGGGGGCATGCTTGATGCTAGGAGTAGCGGCTCCCTTCGTCATCCCCGCGATCTTTGGCGCTGATTTCGCCGCCGCCTCCACGCCGCTGCGTATCCTCCTGCCGGGCGTCTTGCTGTTATCCGCCGGCAAAACCGTCGTCCCATACATCACCAACCACAACCGGCCCTGGACCGGGACTTGGATATCGCTGATCTCAATGGGGAGTACCCTGATCCTGAACGTGCTGCTGATCCCAAGGCTCGGGATCGCTGGGTCGGCGCTGGCATCTACGATCGCCTATGGCGCAAACGGGGTGCTGCACTGCCTGGTATTCGTGCGCCTATCGCGGGTGGCACCGGGCCGACTGTTGATGGTGCGAGCCACTCACCTTCCGCCCATACCGCCCGGCGTGCCGCAAGAGAGCGCCGCCAATCGCCGACTCCACACGGCAGCCGCGACGTCGTCCGCCGGGAGGGAACGATGACGGGACAGGTGAGCCAACCCACCTATCACCCTGAGACCTATTGGGCCCGACGCTTCGCCAGGCGACTGGGATTGTCCACGGTCGGGTACCTGGGCTTGGGCTGGAGCTATAACCGGTGGCTTTATGCGGCTCGCAAGGCTGCGTTTCTCCGAGCCGTCCGCGCCCTGCCGCTCGCAGTCGAGGGCGCCGCCGTGCTCGAGTTGGGAGTGGGAAGCGGCTTCTACCTGCCGATCTGGAGGCGACTGGGGGCACGCCGCATCGCAGGGGTTGACATCACCCAGGCTGCGGTGGACCGCGCGCGGGTCCTGTGCCCCGAGGGTCGATTCGAGCGCCAGGATCTCCGGCGGCCCTTCGACCTGGAAGAGCGCTTCGACATCGTGACAGGCATAGACGTCCTCTTCCACGTGGTAGACGACCACGGCTTCGCCAGCGCGCTGGAGAACATCCGTAGACACCTGCTGCCGGCAGGGCGCGCCCTGGTAACGGACTGCCTCGTGGAGAAAGGCGAGCTAAGCGCCGGCCACGTGAGATATCGGACGATGGATGAGTGGCGCGGCGCGTTCCGCCAACAGCAGATGGAGGTAACGGACCTCCTGCCCCAGCTTTCTCTGATGCATTCTGGGACGCGACAACCCGGGATCGGCGGTATGATCACAGGTGGCGTCATTGCAGCCACCTTCTGTGCGGCAAGGGCGGGGAACCGCGTCATCACGGAACTGGTAGGAGCCGCCACGGGCGCGCTGCTTTACCCCTGGGAGGTGCTGGCGACCCGCACCGGCCGCCCTGCCGGAGGATCCATCTGTTTGATGCTCGCGTGCCCCATGGCGGAACGAGCGGGTGGTTCGTGCTTCGGTGAGAGGCAGCCTGAGAAGAGCGTTCCTCGACGATGAAACGCGACGGATTGTAGATAGGACCTAGCCATGATTGGCTGCGACAAGTGGAGCGAATACGCAGCTTGCCGGTCGGCGGCCCGCAACCGGTGGCTCTACCTGCACCACCGCCTGGTCACCCACGCGTTCGTGGACTACGTCGGCGGCCTTCCTACCGACCTGCGCGTGCTGGACGCCGGCTGCGGCAACGGCTTCTTCATGCAACTCCTGCGTGATCTCGGGTTCCACGATGTCCGCGGCATAGACCTATCAGAGCCATGGTTGGAGGAGTGCCGGAATAAGAATCTTCTGGTCGAAAGGCGCGCGATCGAAGAGATCAACGGCGAGGAGCAATACGACCTGATCCTGTTGATGGATGTGATTGAGCACCTGGCCTCGCCTTCGCAGGTGCTCGCATCTATGCACGGCGCGCTGGCGGAAGGCGGACGGCTCTACCTCAACGTCCCCGTCTGCGATTCACTCCAGAAGCGGTTTCAGCGCCGCCTGCGGCGGATCGGCCGCCTCGAGCAGAGCCGCCGATGGGACGAGACGCACTGCCACGCATGGTCCGCCGGGGAGTTTGACAGGCTGCTTCGTGATGCCGGCCTGAGGCCCGAAAGGCGAGTACTGCTGAGCAACCCGTGGCCGGTAGTGGGGCGGTGCAGCAAATGGCTCGCCCGCGCGATGCAAAGCGCGACCCTCGGCGGTCGGTTCGGCGATCTCTACTCCGTCGTGGCCGCGAGAGACGAGGACGGGCGGCCAGACTGTAGAGGGCGAGCGAGATGAAGATCCTGATGTTCACGACAGACTATCTGCCGAGCGTCGGAGGTGTAGCGGCCCACGTATACGAGCTGGCGAGGGCAACGCGCCAGGCCGGACATGAGGTGACCGTAGTGACGAACGTACAGGACACCGACGGCGCGGGATCGGTCGACCCCTTACCGCGCGTGCTCCGGGTGAGCGACCGCATCCGCCTGCTTCCAATCACTCGCGGCCGTCGCCTGCAGTTCGCAGTGAACATGGTGCGCCCGATGCTGGGCGAATTGAGGGGCTTTGACGTCGTGCACTTCCACACGGTGGATCCGCTCGCTCGCACACTGTCGCTGATATGGACACAGCAACCACAGATCGCTACCAATCATGCATCCATGTTTGTTTCCGACGCGGGCGATCCGCGGCGTGTCGTCCCATGGGAACGGTTCTTTCGCCGGATGGACGGCATCATCGCTCCCAGCGAGGAGTTGGCCGATCTCACAGCGGCCGTAACGGGGAAGGCTGACCGGGTCCGGTATATTCCCAATGGGGTCGATGCATCGAGGTTCCATCCAGACGTCTCCGGTCGCCCCTGCCGGGAGAGCTACGGCATTCGCCCGGATGAGCCGCTCATTCTCTGCCCGCGGAGACTGGTGAAGAAGAACGGATGCATCTTCCTCGCGCGGGCTATGCGAGCTGTCATCGAGGCCGAGCCGAGCGCACGCCTTTTGTTTGCCGGAGAGGGGCCGGAGCGACAGAACGTCGAGAGGGCGCTCGATGAAGCAGCGTGTCTCGACCGGACTGTGTTCGCCGGGAGCATCCCCAACTCCGACATGCCAGCAGTATATGCGGCCGCCGATGTGGTCGTCATACCATCCCTGATCGAGGCTACCAGCATCTCCGCTCTGGAAGCGATGGCGGCGGCGAGGCCGGTAGCGGCCAGCAGGACCGGCGGACTGCCCGCCCTCGTGGAGAACGCACATACCGGATGTCTCGTGGAGCCCGGCGACGAGTCCGGCCTCGCCGCGGCGCTCTGCGACCTGCTTGCCGATCCGAACAAGAGAACTCGAATGGGAGCAGTGGCTCGACGCCGCGTGCTCCGGGACTTCACGTGGGACCGCGTGGCGGCCGCGACCATCAGTGCGTGCAAGACCTTTCTCGCGCGCAGCCGTAGGGAGGTCGCATAGCGATCGGAGCGCGAACCATGCCCAAGGTTTCGGTGATCATTCCAACCCACAATCGAGCACCGGTGGTCGGCGATGCCGTCGAGAGCGTGCTCGCTCAAACCTATCGCGATTCCGAGATCATCGTGGTGGACGACGGTTCCACGGATCGCACCCGCGCGGTCGTGGCGCCGTATGTCGACGACGACGGTGGACGCGTCAGGTACGTCTGGCAGAAGAGCGCTGGCGCTGCCGCTGCCCGTAACGCGGGAATCCGCCTCGCGACCAGCGACTATGTGGCGTTCCTCGACTCGGACGATCTGTACATGCCTCGGCGGTTGGAGGTGGGCGTAGATGTCCTCGAGGGCAGTCCCCGGTTCGGGGCAAGCTACGTCGATAGTTGCACGATTGATGCCGACGGCAACCTGCTCCTGGAGAGCCGCATCACAAGGTTCGGCGGCATCGCCTCTGGCTGGATACTGCCGGCACTTCTCAGCCGTGACCTCATCGAAACGGACGCGATCACCATCCGCCGAGCTGCCCTCGAAGACGTCGGAGGCTTCGACGAAGCGCTCTGGAGCGGTCAGGACACGGACCTGTGGTGGCGTCTCGCGAAGCGGTGGCAGATGGTTGGGGTCGCCGACACCCTCGTTGTCGTGCGAGAGCTTGACTCGAGCCTGTCCCGTGGTCGCGGGACGAAGACGGACCGGCTCAAGCGGCTGTCGGTCTGGATCGAGGGGCAGGCGAAGTACCTCAGCGCATGGACAAACCTGCCGTTCTCGGTGCGGCGGCTGCTGGCACGACGCATCTGGGACCTGCATCATGAGCGAGAGCGGATCCTTGTGGATCTGCGCGCGCGGGATGCCCTGGAGCTTGTGCGCGCGCAGATGCGCGACCTGGAGTCTGCGTATCATCTGCGGCTGCACGCGCTGCGCCGACGCCTGGGATGGCACTGCCCACGACTCCAGCAGCTTTGGCGCCAGGCCGGGACTCCTTCCTTGCCTCCGCACCGCCTTCCGTCAAAGCTTCCACGCGCGGCACGCGGGTGAGCCAATGTCTGCTGCCACTGTGAAAGTCAGCCGTTATCAGTCGGACGCATCGCGGTGCACGGAGCGAGGTCCCGGTGCCCTCGTCATGTGTGCCTCGATCCCATGGTCCTTTCACCGGAACCGACAGCAAGAGCTTGCGGCGCGTCTGAGCGCCTTTATGCCAGTGATATATGTCGAGCCGCCGGTCGTCGGCCCCGCCCGCCATCCCCACGGGCCCACCCACCTGTGGAAGCTGAACGACAGTTGCCATGTGCTCCCCTCCCCAGGCGGCATTCCCGGAGACCGAGCGGTCTCGACAATCAACGCAATTGTCCAGAAGCGCCTCGGCTGCTCCATTGCGGAAGCCCTGGCGCGGCTGGAACTCAAGTGCAGCGTCCTCTGGATCGATCGGATTGAATCCGCCGCGCTGCTGGATCGGTTCCCGGGATCCATCATCGTATACGACTGTATGGATGAGCAATGGACATTCGGTCGACTGCACTGGAAGAAGCATCTGCGCCGCCTCGAACGGGCGCTGGTCGATCGCGCAGACGTCACAATCGCCGCCTCCGCAGGGCTCTGTCGGCGCCTGTCGGCGATGACCAGTCGCGTCGAGCTTGTGCCCAACGGCTGCGACTTCGAGCACTTCTCCCGTGCCGCCAGCCGGCCGCGTGACTGCCTCGACCTCCCGCGTTCGGGTGCGCCGATTATCGGCTTCACTGGCGGGATCACGCGCCGGGCCCTCGACTACGACCTCCTGCAATTCGCGCTCACGCGGCTGCGGGACTGCCAGTTCGTCTTCGTCGGCGCCTTCGACGCGGCCAGCAAGCGGGCGATCGGGGGACGAGAGAATGTAACGCTTTTGGGAGCGCGCGACTACTCCGACCTTCCAGCGTACTTGTCTTCATTCGATGCTGCAATCATCCCATATGCGGTGGGGCGACAAATCGACTACGTCTACCCGAAGAAGCTCCACGAATACCTTGCCGCCGGCAAGCCCGTCGTCGCCACCGATCTTCCAGAGCTTCGCCCCTTCGAGGGCGTAATAAGAATCGGTCGCTCGCCCGATGAGTTCGTGCGACTACTGGAGGCATCTCTGCGGGAGAACGCCGACCCGGTTCTCTCGCGTCGACTCGTCGCGCAGCGACAGGCAGTGGCCAAGAAGAACACGTGGGCGGGTAGAGTCGAGCAGATTGCTGCACTGCTGGACGCCCTTCTCCGACGCCGCGGATTTCCGGGGATCCTCGAAACATGAGTTTGGAAGCCATGCCTGAGCTTTCTGTCATTATCGTGAACTACAACACACGGCAGCTTCTCCGTACCTGCCTTGCAGAGTTGACGCGGCGCATTTCGGCGCTGGATGCATCGGTTGTCGTCGTAGACAACGGTTCGTCCGATGGCAGCGCCGACATGATGCGACGCGAGTTCCCCGATGTGCGGCTGATTACCAGCGAGGTGAACCTGGGTTTCGCTCGCGCCAACAACGAGGCGATAGAGGCGACCAATTCGCGCTCTCTCCTGCTTCTGAACACAGATGCATTTCTCGGCGATGGAGCACTGGAAGAGATGCGTCGGGTCATGCAGAGCGACGAGCAGATCGCCGTCGTCGGCCCTCGAATCCAGGATGGAAATGGTCTCCTCCTTGCTTCCGCCCACCGCTTCGAGAGTGTGGGTAAGCTCGCCGCGACGGCGCTCGGCATCCACAAGGTCATTCCACGCTCCTTCGTGTCCTGGGCGGCCCGCTTCCTCGGCCGCACCGGCGAGCTGCACCGACTGAACTACGAGGCCGATGTGCCCGTGGATGTCGATTGGGTCTCCGGCGCCTGCATGTTGGTGAGCCGATCCGCCATCGCGAACGTCGGACTGATGGATGAGCGGTACTTCATGTACATGGAGGACGAGGACTGGTGCCGGCGATTCCGGGATGCCTCCTACCGCGTCGTCTACGCGCCGAGCGCCCGTGTCACACATCTCGTCGGGCGGTCCTCTGAGTCAAGCCTGCGCGCAGCCTGGGCCTATCGAGACAGCCGGTTGCGCTACCACAGGCGGTACACCCCGCGCCTCTACCGCGTCTGCCAGCTGCTATCGAACCTCCATGCAATGAGGCAGTGGGGCCCTCGAGCGGCGGCCCACTTGCTCGTTCGCCGGCCCCGATTCGGCACCGGTACACCTGCGCCAGGAGAGGCCGAACTGTGAAGCTGACGATCGTCAACAGCACGGCGCCGGGGACGGCGGCCTTGCTGTCTCCGCTCTTCGATGCGCTTGTGGACTCCGGCGAGGTGGACCTTACGGTGCTCGAACAAGTGCCGCTCGCCGAATCTTCGCAACGGGTCTCCTGCGGAAGGACGCTCTCGGACTCGCTGCATCGCTATCGGCTGGAACCGTTGCCGACCTACTTCTATAACCGTCGCCATGCTTCTGCCCAGGTCCTCAGCAATCAGTTCACGAGCCTGCTCGCGGAGACCCGTCCCGACGTTGTGTACATTCTAGGCGAGCCCGGGTATCTGAGCACGTATCAGGTGGTCCGATTCGCTCACCGCCACCTTCCGAAAGCGAGAATCTGCCTCCTCGCCGCCCAGAATGTCTACCAACGGTTCCCTCCTCCGTTTCCGTCCATCGAGCGCTGGGTGATGGCACACCTCGATCACGCCTTTCCTCTCGGAGAGGAACACGAAGCTGTGCTTCGTCGAAAGGGATACACCGGCTTCGCGACTTGCGTGCCGCTGGGCGTCGATACAGACGCCTTTGCCCCGAGCCCGCGGGTCGCGCGCATCCAGGGCATTGAGCTGCCACAACCTGTGGTCGGTTACGCCGGGGAGTTCTTGTCCGCTCGGGACCTCTCGTCGCTCATTGAGGCCGTTGCTCTCTGCCGCCCTGAGCCCAGTC
>Ga0180437_10005380_pt1 | contig 17554 bp, 21 predicted proteins | sample SS_ome_4_FD_132410 | JGI IMG/M metagenome (GOLD analysis project Ga0180437, IMG submission 132410) | Hypersaline lake sediment archaeal communities from the Salton Sea, California, USA - SS_3_D_1 metaG | ecosystem: Environmental > Aquatic > Non-marine Saline and Alkaline > Hypersaline >... | reverse complement strand
TGGGCACAAGATGGGATAGGTCTGATGTTTATGGATGGATTCTGAAAAGGGAGCCGGAATTCGAGGTTTATTCCAGGGAAGTCATAGAAAACGGAAAGCCAATTTTACCCGGGGCCGGGTTCACTTTGGAGAGAATAGCCAAACTGAAGAATAGGCTTGGTTCATATTTTTTCGGTTGCCAAATGACGAACCGCCCTTGTGATCGAGAGGATATCATACTCAGGGAAGATTGGCTGAGATACCACGATATCGATGAAGATGGGAACGTTGTAATACAAGAGGACGGAAAAACAGAAAAAATAGCAAAGCACGAATTCGATATCGTCCTAATAGGAGATACCTCACATTCAGAAACAAACTTAAAACGTCTTAAATATTCGAAATCGGCCGCCACAGTTTTGGGCGTAGATAAAAAAGAGCGCGTTTTCTTGTTCGATCATTGGGCCAAGAGAGGAGAGATACGAGAACTTATCGAGCAAATTTTCATTTTTAATAAAATCTGGCGTCCTCGCATGATTGGTATCGAGGCCGTTGGATTTCAGAGGTATTTAAAAACAGATATCGAGAGGGAAGCGAAGGTGCGGAAGGTTCACTTGAACATCAAACCTCTTTATCCGAAAGGGAGAGAAGATAAAATCAGTCGAATAAAATTAATGATACCCTACTGCGAAAGGGGCGCATTTTTCATCCCGAAATATAAGGATAACAACCCATTTTTCGACGAATACGGAGCTTTCCCGAACGAGCATATCTCTTTAGATATTCTTGATACCATCGGGTACGGGATCAGAGAGCTTTACGTTCCCGATGCGTATGCCGAATGGATGGAAGGACAGCACGATAGGGAAGTCCTATCGGAAATGAACGAATACACCGGATATTAAAGAAGCAAAAAAGAAAGAAGAGACAATGATACCAGATCAAATTCTGAATTTAACTGAAGACAGAATCAGGGAGATCACAAATTATTTATGTGATGAGATACAAAATGCAAAAGATGAGCGTCAAGGCATGGAGGATTATTGGTCGAAATGGAAGATCATATATGAAGCGAAGCCGAAAAGGAAAAGAAAGAATTTCCCCTGGATCAACGCGAGCAATATGGTATTCCCGTTAGCCGCGATTCATTCCGAAAATCTTTTCGCAAGGCTTTACGGAACGATAATGAGGGCCAAGCCTATTTTCTCGGCGAGGCCACTTTCGTCAGATTGGATAAGAAACTGTAGGCCGGTTGAAGATTTCCTTGATTATACATCGGTAAAAGAATTGCGGCTTCCCCCTATAGGAATGGAATGGATATTCGAAGCCGTGAAAATGGGAACCGGCATAGTCAAGCTCGTTTGGGAGCAAATTCCGCAGAAAAAATATTTCAAAGATAATAAAGGAAGGACAGTATTCCGAATCATAGAAAAATCAGCGCCGGTTTTATATTTCTGTCCTATCCAGTCAATCATAGTTCCGTCAGATTCTTACGATATTCAAAATTCTCGCTGGATTGATCACGTTACTTATAAGTCGCCAATGTCTTTAAGGCATTTAGAAGAGGCGGATATATACAGAAATGTTGATAAGGTAATCTCTTGGCTTGGAAAGCCCGATGATATCACAGAAGAACAAATGGAGCGAGAGGGAATAAACGTAAACACATATCAAGGAATTCACGTTCACGAAGTATGGGCCAATATCGATATTGATAACGACGGTCTTCCCGAGGGCGTTGTTTTTACCATTCATAAGGATTCCCGAACTTGTTTGAGGGCCGCCCCGAACGGATTTCATCATCAAGATTATCCGTTTCACCGAATAAGATTTTTCCCTCAAGAAAATAGATTCTACGGAATAGGCATTTGTGCCATGTCTGAACAATTGCAGGAAGGGATTACCACGGCTCTTAATCAATGGATCGACAATGCCACCGCCGCGAATACAAGAGTATGGAAAGCGAAGAAAAACGCAGGGATAAAAATAAACGAAAGAATATATCCGAGCAAAGTATTGTTTATGGAAAACCCGAGAGAAGATTTAATGGGTGAGCAACTGGGTGATGTTTACGGAAGCGGCGTCTTGCTCGTAAATCTCCTTAAAAGCATTGCGGAACAAAGGACAGGGGTTACGGATTATTACCAAGGCAGGGAATCGCAGATAGCGGGTTCAAGGGCTACCGCGACCTCGACCCTCGCGTTGATCAGGCAAAGTAACTTAAAAACCGACTTAACTCTGACCGATATAGGAATTGGATTATCAGGATTAGCAACTCAGCAATTACAGCTTTACCAGCAATATTATCCCGAAGGAAGAAGCTATTTCGTAATGGGGCCGCAGGCCGAATATGTCGAGCAAGTATTTTCTATTCCTCAAGACTACATCCCCGAAAAAATAGCGATTGAACTTACGGCGTCGAGCGTGAGCGTAAACCGAGAGATCGAAAGACAGTTCATGTTACAACTAATACCAGTAGTAAATAATTACTACGGACAGCTTGTTTATGGTTTAACGCAAGCGAAAAGCCCCCAGGCTCCCCCGGGGATTCAAGAATTCATTGGCAAAATGGCGAAGGGCGGTTCGGAATTAATGAGTAGATTGGTCGAGCTATTCGTTAAAGACCCCGAGACGTTTATTCCTTCGATGGAAGAAATAGATCAATATCTTAGCGCGAACAAGATAGGAGGTGCTGAAAATGTTGCCGGAGGACAGGGATTCATTGGTGAAGCTCCAAGAGAGCCGGGGATGGAAGGTTTACCGTAAATTAATAAGGGAAAGAATATCACAGAAACAAGAAAGGATGAATTCAAGCGACGGTGGTAACGAATTCTTCGAAGCAAGGGGAGCGTTCAGGGAGCTAAATAATATAATTGATATCAATAATTTGATAGAGCCAGCGCCAAGCGATATTGATAAAGAATTTGCGGTAGAAAACGATGAAGAAGAAACCGTGATCGACGAGGAGGAAGACATAGGATACTAATTTTAGAACGCTTAGGCGTTAAGAAAGGAGATAGGCTATGAAACCGCCAGGAAAGAAGCCCGGGGAGAAAAACGCAAATCGAAGCGGGGGGATGTTCTTTGACGATGACGAAGAACTTGATTTTGAGGATGAAGGAAAATCGTTATCGGCCGATCCACATGCGCTTCTGGATGATGAAAGGAGATTAGAGAAACCCCCCTCAAAAGAAGATGCGAAAATCCCCGAGGAATTCCGAGACCCGCAAGCGGCTTATCGGAAATATATGGAGTTGCAAAAAGAAAAAGAAAATTACCAAGAAGAAATTCGAAAGGCGAACGAAGACAATCAAATCATGCGGGATCACTTTATGAAGATAAGCAGTCCCGAAAGATCGCAGGATTCAAGGGCTCAAAGTCAAGACCCAAAAGAAAAATTGGAGAACATTCGAAGGGAATATTGGAGAGACCCGGTTGTAGCGAATGAGGAAATATTCAATATGAAAATGGCTCCCTTCGTCGATATGTATCTTCAGGACAGAGAGCAAGCGGTTCTTGACTCAATGAAGGCGCAACCTGAGTGGGAATCGGTCAAGGAACCTTTTATGAGGGCATGGTCGGAAACCCCCGTACAAATGCGTAATAAAAGAATCGCAATGTCGATCTATCACTTTGCCCGCCTCGATAAATATGACAAAGAAAGGGCGGCGGAAAAGGGGAAAGAAGGAGACGAAGCAGAAAGGAAACCAAACGTTGTTTATCCGCGCGAAAATGCCCCCATATATGAGAGGCCGCAGGCTGAAGTCGATGGGAAAATCCATTCGCTCGATCCTGAAGAAGACAGGGTAAGAAAAGCGTTCGGGCTCGACGAAAAAACATGGGCCGAAAGAGCTAAGGCAGCCCGGGGCCGAGTTATCTAGAAAGGAGAATTCCGATGGGTAAGATCGAAGTTACAGACCCCTTTGAAGACCTTACGGAAGGCGAGATAAAAGAGTATCTGAATAAACGATTAAATTACGATCCGACGGTTATCAAAGGGAAAGACCCGAGCCGCCATTATCGTTTAGTACGAAAGGCGGATGTGAACATAAACAAGCATGAGGAAATGGGTTATGTCCTGATGACGAAACAAAATAGCAAAGGCGAAAAGCTCTTAGGAGCGACCGAATCGCATCCTTTCGAAGTGGGGGATACGGTGCTGATGTTTACAAGTATCCGTATCAAGGAGGCTGTTGATTCGGAGAAAAGAAAGCAAAACAGGCAAATGTTAGGAGCGCATAGGCGCGAATTCTTGGAAGAAGTGAGGAACGCCGAAAGAGAAGCGGGCGTTACCGAAGACAACAGGATGAGCGTCCTAGAGGAAAAAGGAGGACGCTTCGTCCCAATGGAATAGCAAAGGGGGTGAATTAAATGGCAGTAATTAATCAAGGAATATGTGTCCCGAGGAGAACAGTCAATAATGCCCCGGTGGAAATCTTTATGGGGAAAGAGGCCGCTTCGCAATCCTTCAAGAAGGGCGAGCCGGTCTACCTCGTAAGCGGTTTGGTTGCCATCTGCGGTGCAGACCCGGCGGCCATTCTCGGAATCGCCGACGCCGACGCTTCTGGCGTCACAGGCGCTCCGATCCCGGTTGTGAAGGCGAATGGTGCCACGCTGTTTTGTGCCAACATTTATCACAGCACACCGGCCTCAGCGGTGACGGCACAAGCAGATGTCGGCACATCTTACGGGATTATCGTCGTATCGAACAAACTGTATGTAGACAAAGAGGAGACGGTAGCAACCCGCGCCCAGGTTATTGGACTCGATTCGCGAGATGCGGTCGGGGATCAATATGGGCGCGTATTGTTCAAGTTCCTCGTTGCCAACAGGCAGTTAATTTAGGAAGGGGGTGATCAGCAATGACGATGAGACGAGATCATTTTGCATACTTGATGGCCCCCGGACTCTACGATGTGTTCTTTAATTGGATGAAAGAACACCCCCCGATTTATCCTCAATTTATGAACCTGCCAAAAACATCGGGGCGCAAGTATGAAGAAATCACAAAGATATCCGGGTTCGGAACCATGCCGGAAAAGGCGGAAGGTATTGCTATCGATTACGACGATATGATTCAGGGCGGATTGAAGCAATATCTTTTCAAAACATTCGGGCTTGCCTTCCGAATTACGGAAGAGGCGTATGAGGACGAACTTTACCATGTATTTTCCAGGGCCGCCAATGCTCTCGCTAAATCGGCGAGAAATTGCCAGGAAATATATGCTCATGCCGTCCTCAATTTCGCCTTTGATACCAATTATATTGGTATCAATGCCGGTGAATCGCTATGCTCTGTCTCTCATGCACTTCTGAGGGGTGGAACACAGGCGAACAGACCGGCTACGGATTGCGATTTGAGTTTAGCGGCGGTACAGGGAGCCCTCACTAGGTTTGCCAATCTTCAGGATGAAGATGGTATGCCTGCTCTCATAGTGCCAAAAACTCTTATCATTCCTCCTGAAAGCAAATTCGTGGCTCGGGAAATCCTTATCTCCGAGTACAAGCCGTATACGGCGAACAATGAGATCAATCCGGTCAAGGAAGATGGGTTGGGTTACATTTGCACACCCTATCTGACAGATAAGGATAGCTGGTTCATTACCGCCGCCAAGGGCGACCACGATATGAATTTCTGGTGGAGGAGAAAGCTCAAATTCGATCCGGGCGAAGACTTCGACTCGGGAGACATGAAGAACAAGGCGACCCAACGCTTTATCGCAGGTTTCGGTGAATGGCGAGGGATCGACGGTTCTTCGGGCGGATAAAACAGGAGCCAATATAAACTACACATGGGGGGAGGAACCCCCTCCCCCCATGTGTTAAATAAGGGGGATCGAAATGGCAGAATCTTTATTTAACAAACAGATCGATGGTTACTCGGTGTTCGGAAACACGACCATTCAAGGAGGAATCCTTGTCGAAACGGTTGCCGCCGCCGATAAACCGTCTATCATCGGTTTATATGCCACCAGCGACGCCGGAGAGAGGACAGCTTATTATCTTTGGGTGGATTCAAACGGCGATCTGAGGATTCATACGGCCATTCCGACCGACCAGGACTCGGACGGAACGGTGGTGGGAACTCAGACGTAAGGGGTAGATCATGGGAAATGAACTCGGAAGAAACCCCCTCGTTTGCGATACTCAGGGCGCGGTAATAAGCGCCGGGCCAATCAAAATAAAAGCCTTCGTTTGGACTGGTGGGACGGACACCCACGTTATTCAAATCCATGACGTAAGCGGAGGCCAATTAATATGGAAAGCGATCTCTGACGGGTATAACGTAAACAGCCCGAGCCTTGGCATTGTCTTTACGAGCCTTTACCTCACCGCTATTCCATCAGGAACTTTACTAATTTATTACGAGTAAGAAAATGCCAAACGATAATAGAATAGACATTCTCATTCAAGCTCTGCAAAAAGCCAAGGAAGCCGAAAAGTCGGTAATGTTTCCAGATATCGAACGAGTGGGAAAAACAGATATCAAGGAAAAATATTTAGTGAGGGATGTTCCCGAGAGCCGGGCGGGAGACATACCGATTGATCCGTCAACAGGGAGAATCGACGTAAAGGAATTCCTGCGGCTCATGGAAGAAAGCGGAGAGCTTGAAAGGGTTCTTGAATTGGCTCTTGGTGGCATAGGGCCGATAAAAGTTACCCGGGCTATTCCGGCGGCGGCGAAGTCGGTTCCGTATACGATACACAAGGGGAAAGTTTACCTCGGAGATATCATGCGGAAGGCTTTGCAAAAAATTCCTGAATCTCAAAAAAAGACCGGAGAAGCTGGCGGCGGTGTTATACAGGCGTTACAGGAATTAACGCCAGAAGAGGAAATATGGTTAAGCCGCAAAATTACCGAAATGTATCACCGCATGCAAAGGGAGAAGTTGAGAGACATAAGGCCAGCTTTAAGGAAAAGGTAGAAAGGAGCAATGAAATGAAGGCCGGGAAATACACCAGTGAATTTATCCTTATTGCCCTTGCGATTATTATTGCCGTCGCGGGACATTTTACAGGAATGGATTTCAGCGTAATCGCGGGAGAAATCGGGCTTGCTGGCCTTTACGCCGTTCTAAGAACGGTTCTGAAGGTTATCGAGGGGAAGAACAAAAACCTCGACGAACTATCGAAAGCCCTTCCTAACGTCGTAAAGACAATCGAGGAAATCAGGGCTTTAGACGAAACAAAAAAATCGCTGGCCTCTCCCTCGCCGCCGACCTAAAAGGGCTAGAGGCCGAGCTACGAAAAACGATTGGTCGGTTTTCCGTTGGGTTTTTCGGTTGCGCCGATTGGAAATTCAAAGATTATAAAGTCGGTGGTAAACTGAAAGTAGAGTTTTAATGAAAAAATGGGATTACATTATAGTACATCATTCTCTCACAAAGGATAACCAAACTGTAAATTGGGACGCGATCAGAAAATATCACGTTGAGACTCTACGTTGGGCTGATATCGGTTATCATTTTGGCGTCGAAGACGTGGATGGTGTACTAAAAATACAATTCGGACGTTCGATACGTCAGGACGGGGCTCATACTCTCGGGAGAAATATCGATTCCTTGGGAGTTGTCTTGGTCGGAAATTATGATATTGAACCTCCTTCAAGAAAAAAGATAGAAAAATTATCAGAATTAATTCTTTCGCTTTGTCTTCTATTCGGGATAAATCCCGTCAATATATATCCCCATAGTCATTACTCGGTTCATAAAAGCTGTCCGGGTTCCAAATTTAATTTTCCTGATTTCAAGGAAAGAGTTATTAGGCTTTTCAGGGTAATCAATGGCGTAAACAAAATAATTTGAATAATGGATAGAGAGCAAAGAGAATCCCTGGATAGGATATACGATAAGCTGGACTTGGTAAGTAAAAGTTTGTCTACAAAAATAGACGAGGTAAAAGAAGAATTGTTCGATTTTAAAATAATGTGCGAAGGGAGATTTTCAAGCGCGGAAGCCAATTTTAAAGTTCATAAGGAAGACAAGGAACTGCACCAGCATTATCGTTTCGGGGTAAAAAGTTTAATTGCTTGCGTAAGTATTATCGGAATATTGTCTACTCTATTTGGTGTAAGTCTATGCGACAAGGTGGTTATTTAAATGCCGCTCGGAACAATTGATCCACTACCCGCGCTCCGTCTAATAAACGGAGATTTGATCCTTCAGAATTTTAATCAGGATAAAGATTTAATTCTGAGGGTTGATGATGGTGGAGTTTTAAAAGACCCGCTGATTATTGACGGCTCCGAGGGGAATGTCCATATAGGCGGTCAAATTCACCCGTTGACTACAGCTTACGGCCCTTTATTTATCAGTAGAGAAGGCGATACGACTCTTGTAGGTATAGGATGTGCTGTGGATGTTGTGGCTGCTCCCATTGTTGCTTTTATGAGGAGTCGAGGTACAATTTCAAGCCCGACCTTGGTTCAAAATGGCGATTTACTTGGAGAGGTTCAGTTTTATGGGCAATATGATAGCACCATAGGACATGTAAGTGTTGGAGCACAGGTTGTAGCTTATGTTACACCCAATAATTGGGGCGTTGGTGATACGCCGGCTGGATTAAGATTTTACACGACACCATCAGGCTCATCAACATCATTAATAAGGATGACGATAAGTCATGATGGTAAAGTTAGCATAGGAACGACTGATGCAACAGCCATAGAGATTTTATCAGTGGGTAATGCCACTAGGGGAATAGATTTTTCCTCTAGTGGCTTATCCGGCTCCACCGATTACCCGATCTACCTAGATGTTAATAATCATTGGGCGGCTGATGGGCGTTGGAAAGGACATATCCGGTGGAATTTGATCCACTCAGGAACAAATGCTTCACCTGAAGCCTATATTGAGGCGTACAATGATCAGTGGAATTACGCCCCGCTACTGATCTTTAGGAAAAGCCATCACGATAGCGAAGGGGTAATGAGCCCAACCATTAACACAGAGGTTTTGGGTCAAATTATTTTTTACGGGGTTGATAGTGGATCAAATTTCGATGGTGGGGCTATTATTCGTGCTGTCCAGGACGGAGCAGCTTCCACCACAGTTCCAACAAAGTTAGCATTCTATACGTCCGATGGAACAAACCCATTTGCTCTAAGAATGGAAATTGGAAAGGACGGGCAAACCGATATATGGTCTGATAATTACGCTCCGTTACGATGCACTCGGTCAAATCGTACCGCAGACACAATATCCGCCGGAGTAACTATTTTAGCACAAAAACAAACCAACATGGGAAATGGGTTCGGTTCGTGCATTGCCTTTGAAATCCAAGATGATACCGCAGGGCCAAACATTATTGCTCTAATAGGTGCAACTTGGAGCGGGGGTGATAACCACGGCCAAATTGAATTTTGGCCTTACCTCTCCGGGATAGGATATTCCAGGGGTTCTATAAGCCCGAATGGGACATGGACAATAGGGCCGACGAATAATGTGACCGGCCTGAAGTTTCTTTCCCTCGGAAACGCCACTAGAGCAATTGATTTATCCGATTGTGGCCTAAGCGGTGATACTGATTATTATGTTTATATTGGAGCAAATGCTTATTGGAGGGGCGACGATCTTCTTTATTCCTATTATGTAAATAGCTATCAAAGTTCGATCGATGCTATTTTCAATTCAGTTCATTTTGCTAAAACTCATGGTGATACACTATCCCTGTACGGAAGGGATACCGACGGAGCCTCAGCCGTTGGAGTGAAGATTGATAATGATAATACATTGTCAACTGCCGGGGCAAAGATTCTATCAATTCGTAATAACAATGTTGAAAAGGCTTATGTAGACAAAGATGGAAGTTGGATCGGTCATGTAAAAGGAGAGATAATCCATTCGGGAGCGAACAATTGCGCGATATCTTATCAGACAACTTACCACGATGATCTCAATAGTTATTGCTCTGAGATAATTTTAAGAAAATCCCATAATGATACCGAGGGCTCCATGACAACAACAGTCAATAGCGAAGAATTAGGGGCCGTTGGTTTCATGGGAATCGGAACCAATTCTAATTTCGGTTACGGTGCTAGAATTTTAGGCCAGCAAAGCGGATCAGCGGATGTAGTCGGCGTTCCGACACAAATATTATTTCAAACCTGGACAACTACTTTAGGTTTGTTGACTAAGGTGTGGATTTCGGAATATGGCACACTTTCTTTGAAAACTTACGGCGGCCAGACGGCGTTATATTTTTATGATTTAGGAACAGCGACGAAAGCGATAGATATATCAAATTCCGGGCTATCAGGAACCGGAGATTATTGGATATATAGTAGCGCGACCGATTATTGGAGAGCGGACGGAAGCATGGTAACAAACTACTTACAGGCAAACATCGGCACGATATCGCCTTATTACTGGGCGGCCTACAATGCGGGTTTGTCTCTTAGGGGCAGGGAAGAGGACGATGCCAGCGCCGTTGCCTTAAAGGTGATTTGCGAAACAGCATTGACAACGGCGGGGGCCAAGTTGCTTTCTCTGTATTCCGATAATGGCACCACCGAAAAAGCATACATTGACATTTACGGTGCTTACCAAGCTACATCTTCAGTATATTGGCATTGTAAATATCTCGATCCATATTCTATTTCTGCGGGCGGCTCCGGCGCTACGCTGGTAACCGCCGATGCCAATACTCTCGGGGGATATAATTTAGATGACGATACAGAGTACTTATATTTCCATGCGAAAATATGTAATGATTGGGATGCCTCTACCGATTTGAAAGTATATATTGTCTTCGAAGTGAATGTTGATAATACGAGCGGCGATCCGGCCGATACGGTCGATTTGTCATTGCTCTTATATTATAAAGGATCAGGAGAAACTTCCAATAAAACACAAACGGTCGAAGTCGCCACTACGGTTGGTCAGTCGGCGCAATATAAGCAGTTTGTCGCAGAATTTACTATTGATCACGATTTAGTTTCTAATGTGATCGATATAGATGACATTATTTCGTTTAGGTTAAACTTGGAAACCGATACATCCGAAGTAGACAATATTATAATTAACTTTATCACGATTAGATATCAGACTCCGAAACCGAGGATCACGATTAATTAGAAAGGAGAAGTGAAATGGCTCTCACAAAGGAAATCATCGAATCGAAAATCGCGTTACTTATGGAGGCGCGAAATACAATCGTCGATAAGATAATGGTACTCAATGAAAAACTGACGGAAATAGATGATAAATTAAAATTCGCCGACAATCTCATAGAATCTCTTGAGGGCGACCCTAACTTGAATCCGCCCGCTATTTCATAGGAGGTAAAGTACATGCCTATAAAAATGAAAAGAAGGGAAATTCTCAGCCTTCATAAAATTCTAATGGATTTAAACAGAATATCCTCAACGAAATTCGCTTATGCGGTAGCTCGAAATCTAAGAATTGTAAAAGATGAGGTCGAATCTTTCGGGCGAGCCCAAAGAATAGAATTGCAGGATATGTACAATGAATACGACCGCAAAAGGATGGAGCTTGTCAACAAGTACGCATCAAGAGACGAGAAGGGGAGATTGGTTACTTCCGAATCCGGGGAAGTCCAAATGATCAATTATTCGGAATTCCACGAATCTCTAAACCCGATCAAGAAAGAATATGCAGAGGCCATAAAGCAGAATGACGAGAAAGCGGCCGAGATCGAAAAAATGCTTGACGATGAAGTGATCATAGAAAAAGAATTCTATATGATTAAAGCCTCAATCATTCCTGACGGTATTAAGCCGTTAGAATTGTTTCATCTGATGCCATTAATTGAGGGGGAGATAAAGGATGGCGAATAAGTACATTCAATTTCCCTATACCTGGACGGGCAGGACAATCGTATTCAAATGTCAGCAATTTGACGAGAACGGTAACCCTACCGGAAAATGGCTCGACGATGCCGATGGAGATTTCCGAGCTTCCCCTGGCGACGATACCATCCCGATGAGCGAATCAGGAATAGTTAGCGGTCTTTACTATAAAAGCGAAGGAAGAAAAACATGGGATGACGGAATTTATAGATTTTATTTTATAGATGATGCCGAAAGTTTTCTGGTCGGACATGCGGAATCTCTTGTTTACTATGACGCCGAATGGCTTTGGATAGCAGGAAATATGGCGGCTATTGCCGATGCGGTTTGGGATGAGGCGAAGGGAGACCATACTGCCGCAGGAAGTACCGGCAAGGCTCTTAACGATATCGAAAGTGAGGTAGGCACAATTCTAGGTCGGGTTGACCAGACCATCTCTGTAACTGAATCCAATATCAGGGGGGCCGATAGCGATACCCTGAAATCCCTAAGTGATCAGATTGATGCTATTCCGAATTCGAGTGATGTTGCCGATGCGGTTTGGGATGAGGCCGCTTCCGGTCATGTTACGGGCGGCACATTTGGCGATAAACTTCAGAATAAAATACCGTCGGCGAATGTTAATGATTACAAGGCGGATGTGTCGAATCTCGATGTTGCGGTTTCGACCAGGGCTTCTGCTTCCGTTTGTACTGAATCCAGGTTATCAGAATTGGATTCTGGTAACATTCCTGCTGATATAGATACTCTTTTAACCAGACTGTCAGCTACTAGGGCTTCCAACCTAGATTATCTCGACCAGTCGATAAGCTCCCTGGACGCCCTCATTGACAGAGTTGTGGGGATAGTGGGAGAAAACCAATATATCGATCAGTATTCTTATATAGACGGAAAAATGGTTTCCGCGAGAATGAGAATTTACACGGCCGCCGGATCGGTGGGAACGGATAATGACGTTCTGGCGACTTACAATATTACCGCGACATACGGTATCAGCGGGACAGCCACCCTAAAAATAGTGAAGGCTTAATCCAATGGAAGAGAACAAAGCCCAAATATACCCACAAAGGTTTATCCCGGGCGGTGATGGAACTTATTTTGCAAGCCATACTTGGACGGGAAGGTATTATGATTTTCGGCGCGATTGGACTAATCCTAATGATTGGAGCGAATTTTCCGAGGCGACAAGAACATTTAATCCATTATCGGAAAATAGCAGGGCTTTCATTGTTCAGGCCGGGAAAGATGTCGATTGGAACCTTGATCCGTAAGGAGGGCAATAATGGCTTTCATTAGAGCATGGAGCGAAAGTTTTCCGCCGGGTAATTATCCTAGAGCTTCTGCGGATGATTGGATTCGATACACCCGGGTTGATTTAAGAGAAAGACTTGAGATCGAACACTCTTGGAACGCTGATGCCAACGATGGCAGGCATTTGCTTAGTACAAAATTCCATTTAAGAGGAACGGCCGCCGCTAAACCATCGGTTGATGCTTCTTTCCCGGGAAGACTGTATTTCGAAACCGACACAAAAATATCAAGATATGACACCGGCTCTTTGTGGGAAGCCGTTGGCGCTTTAGATCACGGTTCCCTAGACGGGCTTTCCGATGATGATCATGCTCAGTACCTCAATACCGCCCGACACGATGTCCAGGCGAGGCACCCCGAGGCCGTAATAGGCGATCTCTCCATATCCACGCCCAAACTTCAAAACCAAGCAGTAACCAGCGCCAAGATAGCCCTGAGCGCGGTAACGACCAATCTAATAAACAATTCTGCGGTAACTAACGATAAAATACTGACAAGGACTATCGCGCCCTCGAAAATTCAATATAAATCAATAACCAGCGACGAAATACAGGATAGCGCGATAGGAACAGATCAAATAGCCGGTGGTTGCATAAACGAATATAAACTACAGTCGCTATGCGTTACCAATGCGAAATTGGCGGCCGATTCTGTTACGTCGGACAAAATAGCCGCCGATGCAGTAGGAAGCTCCGAAATTGCCGCAGGTGCAGTAGGTCAAAGTGAACTCGCCTCGAATTCCGTTACGACCGTTAAAATATTAAATGCGAACGTTACGGAAGATAAAATAGGAACAGGCGCGGTAACCGAAACAAAAATAGGAACAGGCGCGGTAACCGAAACAAAAATAGGAAATCTTCAGGTTACCGAAGGCAAATTGGCTTCGAGTTCGGTTTCCAATGCTAAGATTCAAGACAATTCGATAGGCGCGTCCAAGTTACAAAGCAATTCAGTTACAACCGCGAAAATAGCTGATGGTGATGTCACGAACGCAAAGCTGGAAGTAATGAAGGCATACATAAAATTTACCATCGGGGCTACGCCTTCCATTACAAGCCAAAGCGGGGAATTCTCTAGCGCGTCGAGAGTTCAAGTCGGAGAATATCAAGTGAATTATCCATTAAATAATATACATTACCATGCCGCCATAACAGCCACCGTATATGGAAATACCCCCGGATCGGGAGTTAAGCGAGACTGCGACATAACAACAGTCACAAGCACTTATTTCAGGGTTGCGGTAAGAGACGAATACGGAGATTTGGCAAGCGAGACCAATTATACTCATATAATGTGTACGATTATTTGGAAAAACCCTTAATTCTTAGTTAGGATTGATTCGATATGCCATATCCTGTAGGAAAATGTGAATTCAGAAGATGGAGGGCTTGCGATAGATGCGGCTTCGACTATCCAAGGAATGAATTAATTCAACAAGACGGAAGGTTGTACTGCGAAGGATGTTGGGATATTCCAGACCCTAAGAACGATTTGAACAAGCCGGAGAAGCCCAACATTGGGATAGATTCTAAACCAGAGAGGCCAAGATGAATTTATTAGGCATGAGTGACGAATTGCTTTTAAGACTCGGAAATGTTACAAGCCTAAACTCGACCAGACGAACCCTTCTGATAAATTTGGCCTATAAAGACGTTGCCATGAGCTACGAATTCCCTCAACTCAAACAGATTGTAACGGCTTCTCTCCAACAAAATGATTGGCTTATCAGTCTTCCGGCGGATTGCTTCGCTATTTATTCAGTTAAAAACCAAACAAACGGCAAAAAAATAGTAAAATCCTCTGATATTGTTTTAGATAATCTTTCTTCGTCTTCCACCGGGCCGCCGAGGGCTTATAGAAGAATTGGGAATATGTTGGAGTTGTGGCCTCCACTAGATCAAGCCTATACGATTCTCCTAACTTATTGTAGATTCTTCGAAGATTTGTCCCTGCCAACGGACGAGCCATTGATAAGCCCTGTTTACCATGAGGCAATTTTAATGAAAGCGACCGCCAAAGGATTCAGGGCATTATTCGAATACAAGAAAGCAAGAGAGGTAGATAATGAATTCGTTGCGTTTATGAGGTCAAGAGTTTACGAGGGAGATATAGAAGACAGCGACAATGATTATGCCCTTGAAGTTATAATCGAGAGATATCAATGAGAAGAGAAAAGTTCGTAGGTTACCAAATGCCGCCGGACGCGCTTCCCGAGCCGGAGGTTTTGGATGTGCCTAATCTCACCGGCGGCCTGAATAGATCAATATCGCCCGATTTAATCGAAGCCAACCAAACCCCTTTTTGCAAGAACGTGGTGGGTTATGACAACGTTCTTGCAAAGCGGAAGGGTGTTCATAGGATGGGTTCGGACGCATTAATAGACCAGACCGGAAATCCCGATTCAGCATTACACATAGTTCAATACTGGAAGTTCAGCGGCTCGAATTGGCTCGTAGCTCTTAATACTGATTATCTCTATTATTGGGATTTCACTATCGATGAATGGGTTTACGGAGAAGATTGCACTTCGACTCCGGTTCATACAGGTTCGGGGCTAGATGATATGACAGCGGGGGTAGGCTATAACGGATATGGCACAAAGAATTTTAGGGTACAGATTGATGCGGCCGGAGCGCCGGATACTTTTAAGTGGAGCGACGATGGAGGATCGACCTGGGAAGCTACCGGGGTAGCAATTACGGGATCGGCTCAAAAATTAAACAATGGTGTAACGATTACATTCGGTGCAACTTCTGGTCATACCCTCGATGATCGTTGGGATTTTAACGGTGTCCAGCCTTCGCCTTATTTTACCGGCGGCAACGATGATTATTTCTCAACGTGTGTAATTCAAGACGTTCTTTGTATAGCAAATGGAGTAGACAAAGTTAAAAAATGGGACGGCTCTTTAGCGCCCTCTGATCTTGATACCAATTGTCCTCCGGCAAGATATTTATGTTCTTTCGCGGATAGGCTTTTCCTGGGATTCACAGAAGAATCCGGCTCGAAGCCGATGAGAATAAAGTGGTCTGTAAGTGGCGATATAACCGATTGGACTGGAACGGGTTCCGGTTACTATGATTTGCTTGATTCCTCTGACTGGATAACTGGACTTCAAGTAATGGGCGGTTCTATGGTAATATTCAAAGAGGAATCAATTTATGTGGCGAATAGGACTGGTATTCCTCAGCCTGCGGTAAGAGTAAATTCGTGGGTGGATGGAGTTGGTTGTTATTCGCCCCGTTCAATATTAAACATTGGAGACGAAATACTTTTTATGAGCCTAGACCCGGTTATATATTCATTAAGCAAGGCCGGTATAAAACCAATATCAGATTTGATAGCTCAATTTTTACTTGAATACGCAAACCCAACATATCTCGAAAGAAGTTTTGCTATCGATAACTCTCTTTATAGTGAGTATTGGCTTTTTATCGCGGATGCCGTATCCAATTATCCGAATCAAGTATTCGCCTTCAATTACGATAACAAAACATGGTGGTATCACGATTTAGCAATGAGGGCCGGGGGCTATTATCAAATGAGGGCGACTTATACATTCGATAATCAACCCCCGGGAGATTTCGATAGTGACGTTGGTTCTTTCGATGACAGAGAAGGTCTTGAGGGATTTCCGACTAATATATTTTCTGGCATTGATGGGAAAATATACGAAATGGACGGAAACGATCTTACTGATGATGGCCTTATAATACAATCGGAATTTCATTCTAAGGATTTGACCGATCCAAGGGCGGCTTTGCTTGGCGGATTGAAACTTATAATTGAATATTATGCGGATTCTCCTGTAACAATCAAAGTTGAGATATCAAGGGATGGAGGGGTTACTTATTCCGAATCGGTAAACGTGAACCTTCTTGCCACCGCAGGGGAAATCGAATGGGCGCATTGCGATTTTATAGTAACAGGACACAGATTACGTTTTAGAATAAGCGACGTGATTACATCGGGAACCTATCGAATACTAAAGGTCAAGCCGAAATTGATAACGAGAGGGGAGCATTTTCCGACATGATAATAAAAGAATTTATGGGATTGCCTTTTGCTCCTTCAGTGGAAGAGATTCGGAGCAACCCCGAATCGGTAAAGGAGTTTCTTGACGACTTAGTGAACTCAGTTTCGGAGTATTTGAGGGAAATTATTAATAACATGAACAATGAAATAATGTTCGTAAAGGGAAGGCTCGGAATCGGGATTGACGAGCCTTCCCACGAACTTGATGTGATAGGCGAAGGGAATTTTTCTGAATCCATTGCTATACCTGCGAATAAAAAAATCATGCTCGAAGGGCCGCAGGGAGATACTTATATCATATTCAATTCTTCCAATGGATTCATAGAGTTCTTTGTTAATGGTTCGAGAGAGGGGCATTTAGACCCTGCGAGCGGATGGGTTACGGACTAATGATAAAAGAAGATTACATCGAATCAAAAC
>Ga0180437_10005379_pt1 | contig 17557 bp, 17 predicted proteins | sample SS_ome_4_FD_132410 | JGI IMG/M metagenome (GOLD analysis project Ga0180437, IMG submission 132410) | Hypersaline lake sediment archaeal communities from the Salton Sea, California, USA - SS_3_D_1 metaG | ecosystem: Environmental > Aquatic > Non-marine Saline and Alkaline > Hypersaline >... | reverse complement strand
GATGAGGTTGTGTCCATTTTTTTTCTCGAGTGGTTGCGTTAACCAGGTCAACATCTCCGTCATTATCCAGGTTTGCCCAGTGGATGTCGTAGCCCCAGAAGCCGCCGCGCGGCCCCGGCGGGATGCCCGGCCTACCTCGGTTGACCATGACGTGACAGCTCCCGTTGTCCGGCAAAAACATGACCAGCGTGTTATCGGCGCTGGAGGTCTGCCGGATTTATCTTCTATATAGATGGTCTTCTAACGAAACGACGCGTGCTAAATTGGAGAATTTCGCGGCGTCAATAACCGGGGCGAGAGTTGAGAGAATTTTCTGCAAAGGTAAGCATATATTCTTCGGTTTCGGCTCAGATCGATTTCTGAATAACCACCTGCTGATGAGAGGAAAATGGCGAAGGACCGGGGACCGTTTCATACTTTTGCCCGGGATGTCAGTCAAGGCAGTGAGTCAAAAAATCTCACATTCTATCCAAAGAGTTGAGTCAGGAATTTGTCTGCCGTTTTAGTATGAACTTTGACTTTCTTTCTTCCCATCCTTTTAAGTTGAAAGGTCATGACTTTCATTCTGGGATTCTCTGCAAAAGCTTCTCTGTGCTTTTCAACAAATCGCCAGAAGAGGGCGTCCCATATTTCACACCATGGCCCGGGGGCGAAATCGCTCATCTTTCTGATGTAATTGGATGAGCTGATATAGGGTTTCGAGGTAATAAGCCCGCCGTCTGCGTACTGGCTCATCCCGTAAACGTTAGGCACCATCACCCAGTCGTAAGCATCTGCGAAAAGCTCCATAAACCAGCGATAAACCTCATCAGGATGAATTTCACAAAGGAGCATGAAGTTACCCAATATCATCAGCCTTTCGATATGGTGACAATAGCAATGGCGAAGAACTCGATTAATAATCGTATCCACCGGCTTAATTCCCGTGGTTCCGTCATAGAACGCAGCCGGCGGTTTGTTGGAGCAGTTCCAGAAATTCGATTTTCGCTGCTTTTCGCCGATATATAAGTAAGCATCCCGAACGAACTCTCGCCATCCGATGATTTGTCGAACGAAACCTTCGAGACTGTTGAGCGGAATCTCCCTGTTATCAGCGGCAGTTAGAACCTCATCCAGAACCTCTTTCGGCGTCAACAGCCCGGCATTTAGCAGAGGCGACAAAACCGAATGAAAGACAAATACGCTTTGGGCGGACATCGAATCCTCATAATCGCCAAAATATCTCAACCGGTTCGAGACGAAGTCATTGAGCCATTGGCGAGCATCGGGCCGCGTCACAGGGAAGATGAAGTCGTCAACTTGGCCGGGATTTCTGCCGTATTCTTTTTGGATTCGAGACACGGAGTACTTTGAAGGCCTGCCGGACGGTGTTAGGGGCTCCGGTATGCCAAGGCACTTGGGCAGTCTTTTTCTGTTTTCGGGATCAAAGCTCCATTTTCCGCCGACCGGCTTGCCGTCTTTTATAAGAATATCGAAACGTTTTCTCTGGCGGATATAGAAACTGGACATCGAGAAATTTTTGCCGCTTCTGAAGAAATCCTCCAAAACCTTGTTGGAAGTAATAAAAGAAGGAGAGTCTAATATTTGTAAATTCTTGTGATTATTGCCGCAAAGTCTCCTCAGACGCCGCATAAGCTTATGGTCACATGGATCAGCGACATAGATATCTTTCAGGCTCGTTTTTGAGAATAGTCCGGTTAGGGGTGAATCGGGATTTGAAGAATCTTGTTTGATGTGCGTTACCTTGTATCCACCGGCGATCAATTCCTTTTTATAAGCAAGCATCGACTCTATGTGGAAGAGCAATTTCTTTTTGTGAAATTTGAAATCGGTGAAGAAACGTCTATCTTCAACGAGATAGACATCGCGCGTTATCGACAGCGCAGGATGGTTTTCGAGCAGTTGGTGTGGAAATATTATGGCAACTTTATCCATTTTTCAGGCCTTTATTCAACAAAAGTCAAAGTTATATGTTATTTCAGTTTTAACTCAAGATTATTCGGCCCTGGAGAAATACAAAGTTGCTGCATCGCGTTTATGAACCAAGTATAATCACCTCAAATGAATGAAATAAGACTCATTCTTGTTACCGGTGCCACCGGCTATGTGGGAGGGCAGTTGGTCCCTCGTCTTCTTGAGCAGGGATTTAAAGTGAAGGTGTTAGTCCGGGATTGCATGAAGCTTAAGAATTTTGCCTGGAATTCGAAAGTTCAGATTGCCGTAGGAGATATTCTCAAGCCGGATACACTGGAATCTGCACTATCCGGCGTAGATGCGGCTTACTATCTGATTCATAGCATGACTTCCGGGGCCGACTTCGCCGAGCGCGATATTGCTGCTGCACGAAACTTCGGCCGTGCCGCCAAGACCGCCGGCGTCCGGAGGGTCATCTATCTCGGCGGTCTTGGCGCCGAAAGCGCTGAGTTGTCGGAACACCTGCGCTCCCGGCAGAAGACGGGAGACGCGCTGCGAAGCGCCGGGGTCTGTCTTACCGAGTTTCGTGCCGCGATAATCGTCGGTGCGGGAAGTATATCATTCGAGATGATAAGGTATCTTACAGAGCGAGTGCCGATTATGATATGTCCTCGCTGGGTTGGGACCAGGGTGCAGCCGATAGCTATAGATGATGTTATTTCGTATTTGGTTGCGTCGTTAAAAGAACCTCGAAGTGCCGATCGGATAATCGAAATCGGCGGGGCCGACATTCTTACTTATGGCGGCTTGATGAAGGGATATGCCCGAGTGCGAGGTCTTCGCCGTTTGCTCCTGCATGTGCCGGTTCTAACACCCCGTCTATCATCATACTGGGTCCACTGGGTTACTCCTATTTCAGCGGCTTATGCCCATCCATTGATTGAAGGCTTACGAAGCGAGGTAATTGTAAAGGACAATAGTGCCCGCGACATTTTTCCCGGGATCGAACCGATGGATTACAGTCATGCCGCAGGTCGAGCATTGTCGCAACTTGAGCCCGATTATTTGAAAACTCGCGCTGTCGATAAGGAAAATGCCGGGCGTTCCTTTTGCCGTACTGAGATTCACAGCGGCATGATAATTGAAATCAGGCAAAAACCTGTACATTCAGAGCCGGATGAAGTCTATAAGGTTTTCACGAAACTCGGCGGCTCGAACAAATGGCCGTGCAACTCGGCGTGGCGTTTGCGTGCGGCTATAGACAGGATTATTGGCGGCGTCGGAATACGGAAAGGCAGGCCGGAAGACTGCAACATGAAGTTGGGGGAAACGGTGGATTTCTTTAGGATTGTCAAGATAGAACCTGATCGTTTGATCAGGTTGAAGGCGGAAATGAAACTGCCCGGAGACGGCTGGCTGCAATTTGAGGCAGTAGAAGCCGGTAATAATCTTACTTCTCTCGTCCAGACCGTGTTCTTTGCTCCAAAAGGATTACTCGGAATTATCTACTGGTATCTTGTATATCCTGCCCACAAACTGATTTTTGCCAGGATGATTAATAAACTTGCGGCCAAGGCCGAGGGCACGTAGAATTGCCAATTAAAATAGATACCTTAGCTACCGGTCAGTGAACCAAACAATCTACGAAGCGTAGTGTTTCGTAAACCAGCGGGTGGCTGAATAAGTTGGCAATAGTCGTCTGAAAGAGCAATTAAGGAGTCTATGAAAATGGCGGAAGAAGCGATTGTAAACAACGAAAGCTGCACCAGCGATGGGCACAACGAGCACCTGTGTTTCCTGATGTGCGAAGGATTTCACTACAAAAACAAGGAAGCCTATAAAGCAATTGTACAGGACGCACAATATAGATGTCAGAATTGTGGACGTACCGCCAAGAGCGAGACGAATCTCTGTGCTCCGGTTGCATTATAGAAGAAAGTACGTTTATCCCTGTCTGGTCATGCCGGCTGCCTTTGTGATTGTCGCTTGCACGGTTATGTTATCATCGTGTGAGAGACGAGAAACGGGAAAGGTGCCTGATATGGATCGATGTCGAGAGTTGGACTTGGATCAGTACCGATGGAAGAATCGGCTTGTTCTGATATTTGCTCCTTCCAATGCAGATGATTATTATCTGAAACAGAAGAAGGAATTAGCAGGAAAAGCACATGAACTTGAGGACCGCCACATCATAATATTTGAATTGCTCGAATCCGGCAAATCAACAATTGACAAGCTGTCTCTTTCGGATGAGCAACAGTCGTACCTGAGGCAGGAATTCGAGGTTCCTGAAGAAGATTTTATGTTCTTCCTCATTGGTAAGGATGGAACTATCAAGTTGAGGTCGAATGAAGTAGTCTCGACGGCTGACCTCTTCGCATTGATTGACAGTATGCCCATGCGCAGGGAGGAAATGAGAAGGAAATTAAGCGAGCCTTAGTGAAATGATTGATTTATTTCCGGGTGTTTTTGGGAGTCATCGCAATTGGAGTCACAGACGGATTTGACGAAGAAGCTGAAGGACCTGTTTGACAGGCAGCGGATCGGAGTATTGTCAACTCAGAAGAGAAATCGACCGTATGCGAGTCTGGTTGCTTTTGCGGCAACAGACGACTTCAAGTGCTTTGTCTTCGCCACTCCTCGCACGACACGCAAGTACGCAAACATCATGGCAAGCAGCAGGGCCGCGCTGCTGATCGACAACAGATCGAATAGAGCGAGCGATTTCAGAAAGGCCATGGCCGTTACGGTCGTTGGTACCGTACGCGAATTAAAAAAAACCAAAAGAAGCCGTCTTGTCAAACTCTATAAAGACAAGCACTCGCACCTGAAAGACTTCATCAAATCACCGACTTGTGCCGTTATGTGTATCGATGCCGAAACGCTGCACACAGTGGACCGATTTCAACACGTTGTTGAATTGCGTTTGAGCAAATGAATCTGACATACAACCTATCTCAGATGAGCAATTCGGACCGGAAGCTTCTGGGAGGAAAGGCCTCCGCTCTCGCCCGCATAGCAGAAGCAGGATTGCCGGTGCCGCATACCGTCTGCATCTCAACCGATGCTTATCACATATTCATGGATGAGACCGGCCTGCGATCGCGAGTTCTGATGGAGTATCATCGCAAGGAATTCGATCAGATGCGATGGGAGGAGATGTGGGATTGCTCGCTGAGAATACAAAACATGTTTGCCAGGACGCCGATACCTGCAATTCTTGCCGGGGCACTGAAAAATGAAATAATCGAATCATTTGGCAATAAGCCGGTTGCCGTAAGATCTTCGGCCGTCGGTGAGGACTCGGCAAAAACTTCTTTCGCCGGCCTGCATGAATCCTATTTGAACGTAAAAGGTCCGCAAGACGTGCTTGAGCACATCAAGCTCGTGTGGGCCTCTACCTGGTCAGATGCGGCAATTCTCTATCGAAGAGAAATCGGACTGGACGTTGAGAACAGCAGCATGGCGGTTGTCATCCAGGAATTGGTTCAAGGTCAGGAATCGGGCGTTATCTTCGGAAGAAGTCCGGTTGACCATTCCAAAGCCGTTGTGGAAGCCGTGTACGGTCTCAACCAGGGGCTTGTGGACGGCACCGTTGAACCTGATAGATGGATGATAGACTCAGATTCCGGAAGGATCGTCTCTCACACACCGGCTCAGCGATCCAAAGCAGTTGTGCCCGCTTCGAGGGGAGTAAAAATAATAAGTTTGCCGACCGGCAAACGGGAAAAACCTCCTCTGACAAAACACAAAGTGAACAACTTATTTAAAGTGGAAAAGAGGCTTGCCAAATTATTCGGATCGGATCAGGACGTCGAGTGGACTTATGAGAATTCCAGGCTGTGCCTTCTTCAATCCCGTCCCATAACGGCAACGGCCGGAGAAGGAGATGATGAGGATCGTCAGTGGTATTTGACTCTCAGGCGCAGCTTTGACAGCCTGGTTGGTCTGAGGACAAAAATTGAGAAGGAAATAATTCCGGGAATGATCGCAGAGGCGGAATCTCTGAAGAAGAAAGACCTAAGGCGAATGTCAGAAAAAGATTTGGCATCTGAGATTTCGAACCGGGTGAGTATATGTGAGAAGTGGAAAAAGCAATATTGGGAATTCTGTATTCCGTTTGCCCATGGAATAAGGCTTTTCGGCATGGTTTACAATCGAGCGGTCAAGCCTGAGAATCCATACGAGTTCCTGGACCTTCTTGCGGGCGCCGGGCTGAAGAGCGTTCAGAGAAATGAAAGACTTCAACGATTTGCCGACAGATTGCGAGAGGACAAGCATCTGGCAGAGATGGTTCGATGCCGAAAACTGCCCGATGACTCAGAAATCGCAGATGAAATTATGGCTCTTGCCGAGGAATTGAAGATTCCGATGTCCGGAACTTCCGGCTTATCCGAGCTTAAGGACAGGATGTTCGAGTTCCTGGTCGAAATGGCACAGAAAGGGCATGAAAAAAGGCAACCAAAAAGAAGCTCGAAGACGAGGCTGAAAGACATTTTTTTGTCGAGCTTGCCAAAGAGAGACCACAAATTTGCCTTGGATTTACTGGATTTGTCGCGTGCAAGCTATCGCTTCCGCGACGATGACAATATTTATTTGGGGCAGATTGAGAAACGGCTGCTTGAAGTGCTTCAGGAAGCTCGTGAACGCTCTGAGGCGGCTTCCAAGATTCCACTTGATATCTCGTTGGCCGGCGAGGTTGCCCGGTGTCTTAGAAATCCCAACTACCGTTGGGAGAAGCGAAAGTCCTCAGCCGCCGAAGTCAAGAACAGACGGGTAGTACCCCGGCAGCTCATCGGTCAACCAGCAGGCGCCGGACTGGCAACTGGCCGCGCAAGAGTAATCTTGAAGGCTGAAGACCTTTTTACCTTCAAAAAGGGAGAGATTCTGGTGTGCGACGCCGTAGATCCAAATATGACCTTTGTTGTACCGATGGCCTCGGCGATTGTGGAGCGCAGAGGAGGCATGCTGATCCACGGCGCTATCATAGCCCGCGAATACGGGCTTCCATGCGTGACCGGGATTCCAGATGCAGACAAAATCATTTGCACGGGCAGCCGGATCACAGTTGACGGCTATCTCGGAATAGTCACAATCAATACAGGCTCCGCATAGTTATGCATAGCGCGATCTATCAAGGAAAGGTGCGTCACAGAAGATTTCAACCAGTCGAGAATGTCTTCGAGTATCGACTCTTCTTGATGTATCTTGATTTGGCTGAGCTGGATTACATCTTTAAGAATCGCTGGCTTTGGTCGGTCGACCGCTGGAATCTTGCTTATCTCAACCGCAGGGACCATCTTGGCGATCCCGGCACTTCCATAGATACTTCGGTTCGCAGTCTGGTTCGTGAAAAAACGGGAATCGAGCCGGCGGGGCCTATTCGCCTGCTTACTCATCTGAGATATTTTGGCCACTGCTTTAATCCGGTTAGTTTCTTCTATTGTTTTGATGCCGCCAGCTCGAGCGTAGAGACAATTGTCGCCGAAGTCGGCAACACACCATGGCATGAACGGCACTGCTACGTTCTTACTGAAGGCATGAATGATGCAATGCAGCCGTGGAAACATTATCGCTTCAAAAAGAGCTTCCATGTATCACCATTTATGGCTATGGAAATGGACTACGATTGGCGATTTCTTCAGCCGGGAAACCGTTTACAGGTGCACATGCAGAACTTCGCAAAAGAAGAAAAAATATTCGACGCAACTCTGAGTATGTGGCGCACCGAGATTTCCGGTCGGTCTCTGGCGCGGGTTTTGACGAGGTATCCGGCCATGACCTTACAGGTTGTCACAAAGATATACTGGCAGGCCCTGAAACTGCGATTGAAAGGAGCCACTTTCTACCCGCATCCTCCCAGGCCCGGCCTGAACGGTGAGGACAGTAAATGAGCGAGAGCATCATACCTGCGGATGCCGACTTCGATCTGACTCAACCATCCGGCTACCTGGATCGATGGGCCGGGAAAATCGTTACCCGATTGTTTTCAAAAATCACCTGGGGGCGAATCAAAGTAGTCGAAAATGCCGAAGTCACCCTGGTTGGCAAGTCGGAGACGGACGACCAACCTGAAGTAACACTGGAAATATTACATCCCCGTTTCCACTCAGCACTTGTCTTTGGCGGCAGCGTTGGTCTTGCTGAAGCCTACATGGCCGGGCTCTGGAAGTGCAGCAATCTTACGGAGCTGGTGAGGATACTGGTTCGAAATTTATCCGTTCTCGAGCGGGCGGAATATGGTCTTGCATGGATGAGCCTGTTATTAAGAAAGTTTTTCCATTTCCTTCATAGGAACACAAAGCTGGGAAGCCGCAAGAACATCTTAGCGCATTATGATCTTGGCAATGATTTCTATTGCCTTTTTCTCGACGGTACTATGACGTATTCCTGTGGTATCTTTGAATCTGAATCAACATCTTTAGAGGAAGCTTCGCTTGCCAAATACGAAAGGATATGCCGCAAACTACAACTGGGACCGCAGGACCACGTTGTGGAAATAGGAGGCGGCTGGGGCGGTTTTGCCGTGTTCGCCGCTGAGAACTTCGGATGCCGCGTTACGACCACAACTATAAGCGACAGCCAGTACGAATACGCCGTCGACATGATCGGCCGCAAGGGATTGAGTAGAAAAATTGAAGTCCTGAAGAAGGATTACCGTGATATATCCGGTCGATTTGACAAATTGGTTTCGATCGAAATGATCGAAGCTGTCGGACACCAGTTCATGGAGACTTTTTTTAACACCTGTAGCAGTCTTCTGAAGCCGAACGGAGTCATGGCTTTGCAGGCAATTACTATCACGGACCAGCGGTACCGCCAACACGTCCGTGACGTGGATTTCATAAAGCGATACATCTTTCCGGGAAGCTGTCTTACGGCGGTCACCAATATTTGTGATGTTACAACCCGGTCAACGGATCTTCGGCTGATTCACATGGAAGACATCACGCCACACTACGCGAGAACTCTTCGTTGCTGGCGGGAAAGACTTTTCGAAAGGATCGATGAGGTGAGAAAAATGGGCTTTCCGGAGAGTTTCGTCCGCATGTGGGAGTATTACTTCTGCTATTGCGAAGGTGCTTTCCGGGAACGTTACATAGGAGACGTCCAGATGATCTTCTCCAAACCTTTATACCGGCAAGTTCCGACTCCTGGTAAGCTTTAATGAGAGAAATGAAATCGACAATGCGGCTTGTCTGGAGTGTGGCAGGGTTAAATATAGGGTGGTTCGCCTGCGTTTTAAGCGCTGCCCGTAATGTCCACTGGCTGAGCGTTTTGCTTGTGCCGATGCTCGGCATAATTCACTTGCTGGTGGTTGGGCGAGCAAAAATACTGCCCGCGATCTTGCTTATGTTGGCATCTTTGATAATTGGTCTCGGTCTCGATTCTCTTCTGATACTGGTTGGAGCATACGAGCCGAATCGCTGGTTAATACCTTACCCATTGACGACAATCTGGCTTCTGATGCTCTGGGTAAACTTTTCACTTGCTCTAAATGAGTCGTTACAATGGCTCCAGGAACATCTTTTGATTGCAGGGATCCTTGGTTGTCTCTTCGGTCCGGCGGCTTACCTCGCAGCGAGTCGCCTTGAGGCAATTGAAATCGCAACTCCGACATACGCGGGGCTTCTGCCGATCTGTATCGCCTGGTTGATAGCCATGCCTTTGATGAGCCTGACTGCAAAAATTCTTTATCGTCGTACTTATCGCTTTCGAAATAGGTAGTGGCTGACTAACCACTCCGTTCCGCCGCGGTAGCCCCACAATTCAGCACAGGCCATAGAGAATATGCGCCAGCGCTGAAACCATCGCCTTGCTTGATCTGCACCGTAAACAGACTCAAAGATCGGGATTATCTCAGATTTCGAGCGATCCATGTTTTCAAGCCAGGATTCGGCGGTCTTTTGATAGTGCTTTCCCAATATCGCTTTTTTGAAGATAAACTCGCCTAAGAAGCATCTTCGTGCAATCAATGTCGGTTCATCTTACGGCCCTGAGGTTGGCCAGAAGTTGTTTGCAATTGGGCATCCTTTTGGATTCGGCCAGACGCTTACAGCCGGTGTAATCAGCGGCATTGGACGCGAGATTGAATCTGTTACGGACCGGCCAATTCGGGGGGTTATTCAGACTGATGCCGCTATTGATCCCGGAAATTCCAGCGGCCCACTGCTTAACAGCGCCGGGCGAGGGAGAATCGTTCCGGGAGACTTTATTATTGCAATCGACGGCAAAAAAATTAGCGAATCAAAAGACCTTTATAGCCGTTAGAAGTACAGGTTCTAATGGTTTGCCCCCTCTTTATGGGCTGCCTTTGGAAGACGGGGATAATACTAAGGCTTCTTGGATCATCAAGGCAAAAAACCAAATGTCTTGATCAGGTCGTGCAGTTTCTTCATGTCAGGTGTGCGTTCGTATAAGGATGCCTGATTTTCTCCGTCGGTGCCGATGTTCTTCTCAAAAGTGGATTTCGGGGGGCTTGTATAGAAAACGCCGAGGGGTAGCCTTTCGGCTTCGGTGGCTTTTTCGAATGCTTTCAACCGGTTCGTGGGATCGTGGTCTTCGAGCTTGTAGGTATACTCTTCGAACCACTGGACCGTATTGAGCTTATTGAACGAGACGCATGGCTGGAAGATATCCACCAGCGCGTATCCTTTGTGCTCGACGGCCTTTTTGAGGATTCCGGTTGTATGCTCGATGTCACCTGAGAAGGCCCGTGCTACGAAGCTGGCGTCCAGGGCGATGGCGACCGCGATCGGATTGAACGGTTCCGGAAAAACGCCGCCGACCTGGACAGGCGTCACGAAGCCCTGTTGGCTCGTGGGCGAGGCCTGGCCTTTGGTTAGGCCATAGACCATATTATTATGAACGATGTTGGTAATATTCGGGTTTCGGCGTATGGTGTGGATGAAGTGATTGCCGCCCTCGCCGTACATATCGCCATCGCCGCTTTCAGCAATCACGGTCAGAGCAGGATTTGCGGCTTTAATCGCGGTTGCCGCCGGAAGGGCGCGGCCATGCAGACCGTTAAAGACGTTCGCCCTGAAGTAATGGGGTATCTTCGCCGCCTGGCCGATGCCGGAAACAAGGACTAAATCCGCTGGTTTTATGTGTAGTTCGGCCAGAGCCCGCTTGAGCGTCTTGAGAATGGGAAAATTACCGCAACCCGGGCACCAGGCAATGTCAATATCCTTCATATCGAAAACTTTAGTATCCACAGCTTCGTTCCTAAGTTAATTTGTCCTTCAACTTTTCGATCAGTTCCTCAACGAAAAAGTTGAGCCCGTTATATTTGAGAATCTTCTTGTCGATTTCGATTCCCGTTTGGAGTCTTATCAGTTTGGCAAATTGAGATGTGGCGTTGTTCTCTACGATAATTGTTCTTTCGGCCTTTTGCAGATAGCCGGCTGTTTCATCCGGCAGAGGATACACCTGTTTGAAATGCAGCAATGCCACATCATCCCTACCGATTTCCTTGACAGCTTCTTCTGCGATGTGGTACGTCGAGCCCCAGCACACAATAAGATTCTTATAATTCTTCGCCCCAGTCAGTTCTGGCGGGATGTTTTCCTTTGTAAGCAATTGGCCTTTCTTGAGCCTCTTATCAACCATCCTGATCCTAAGGTTTAGGTCTTCGGTGATGTGTCCCTCGGTATCGTGTTCGTCGCTATCTACGGTGACCAACCCGTCTCCGAAGCCGGGCACGCCTCTCGGTGAGATGCCACTCTCAGTCAATTCGTATCTTCGATAGTCCTTCTTCGTGCGGATTATATGCTTTTCAATGTCTAATTTCGACAGATCCGGTGCGGACGTATTGTAGTAGGAATCGATGATATACTGGTCGGTGAGAACAAAGACCGGCACCTGGTATTTATCGGCCAACGTAAATGCTCTCTGTGTCAGGAAAAAGGCGTCTTCAATCGTTCCAGGTGCAAAAATGATTCGCGGGAACTCACCATGTCCGGCGTAGATAGCAAGTTCCAAGTCACCTTGTTCGGTTCGTGTTGGCAGCCCGGTGGCCGGGCCCGGCCTCTGGGCCAAATGGATGACCATCGGGCTTTCCAGCATGCCAGCCAAGCTGACACCCTCGGTCATCAGGGCAAAGCCCCCACCGGAGGTCGTCGCCATTGCTCTGGCACCGGCATACCATGCTCCCAGCCCCATGTTGATTGCGCCGATTTCATCCTCAGCCTGCTCGGCGACGATACCGAAGTCTTTGGCGTGTTTGGCAAGAAACGCAAGCACACCAGTAGATGGTGACATCGGATAAGAGGCAATGAAATTACATCCGCCGGCAATTGCCCCCAAAGCCACCGCTTCGCCGCCGTTGAGAAGAATCTGTTCCCTGATAGAAATATCGGCGACGATATTGAAATTGATTTGAGAAGGCTTGGCAAGACGGCCGCCAATGTCGAAACCGGCTCTAAATGCAGCGATGTTCTTTTGTACAACATCCACGGTCTTCCCGGCGAAGAATTGTCTGACGTACTTGCTTGTCTCTGTAAGGTTTACACCGAAAAGCCCGGCTACTGCCCCAACGGCGACGACGTTGGAATAGATCTTGTTGCCGATTTCAGAGGCGGTCCGTGTAAACGGCACATCGACGAATTTGTACTCAGTATGTTCAAGCTCGGCGCCAAGCATATCCTTGTCCGCCAGGATGAGCGTCTGGGCGCTAAGCCTCGGTTCAACGTGCTTCAAAGCGCCTTTGTTGAGAAGGATGAGAATATCGATACGGTTGACGGATGCGCGGACGGGTTCCGGGCTTATCCGGATGCTGGCCGAGTTCATACCCCCCCGAATTCGTGACATGTACTCTTTTGTCGCAAAGATGTTGAAGCCGGCCAGTTTAAAAATTCGTGTTAGGAGAAACTCAACCGTCTGAACGCCCTGTCCGGCCTGGCCACACAAGACAATGGATACACTTGGAAAATTCGGTGATGGTTCATTTTTTCTCATGAGTATTTCCGTCAATCCAATGATCGATGAACGTTTATTACTTTGTAACCGATGAGACTTTTTGATTCTACTACCGAGATTTCCAATTTGAAACCATAATCTGGCACTCCTACATGCCAAACGGTGCATAATACCAAAATCAGGGCCTCGATTTCAAGGCGTCTGACCACCAACGTGGCCGATACGGCTCGATAAGAGCCTTCTCAGTGTAACATGACCTAAAGCGAGGCAGTAATCCCGATGGGCGATCAGAAATAGCTGATAGAGCTACGGCGTCTCATGAGCAGGAAACTCGGCTTAGAGATAATTAAAAGGCCAGCCAGAAAACCAACCAGGTCAAATACAGCAATCGCCATCCGGTAGATCATCTTTTTCATGTCGCTCCAACTTGATCTTTTGCATCTCATAACGCATCGATACCACGAATTTAACTCAATTGCTATCACAAAATGGTACCCGGCCCGCAGAATTGACTAATGGATTTAGCCATTTTCAGAGACAAAAGAACCAATTTGAAATTTGCGTTTCCAAAAATACCAGTTTCAATTTTCGAAATAAATGATATACTGCCGTGGTATGTTGAAATCGAGCTTCTGATCCTTGATCATTCGCCGGCAGAGTCGCCGTCACGAGTTATTCTCTTTCTCGATTAAACCTTTTGAAATTACATGGGAGCATTTGGCGTGAGAGAAACACGTATCCTCCTGACAACTGTCTGCCGGCCTTTTGGTGAGCAGGGTGAGGGCGATTCCGTCGGAGCGGAACTCTTCCATGCACAGGTAACGCGGGAACAGGGAATATTCAGTTACCGGCAGGTGATACGCTGCTGGGGCCTGGACTATATAGCAGAAAACATCCAGCCGTCATCGGTAGTCCTGCACTACCCTTCAGAGCAAGAGTTTGTCAGGGAGCTAAAAGACCGCAGATATGAATATATAGGTGTTAATTTTGTTGTTGCCACGTTTCACAAGCTTAAACGACTGACGCAACTAATACGTAACCATGCTCCCGGAGCAAAGATTATTCTCGGTGGGTACGGAACGGTACTATCGGACGCAGAGCTTCGGCCTTACGGAGATCTGATATGCAGGGAAGAGGGCATTGGCTTCATGCGAAGACTGCTTGGGGAGGATACAGAAGCGCCGATAGTGCATCCGTATGTTCCGATCGAATCACCGAGAGTTTATTCCTATCCGCTGAAAACAAAGGTGGCCCATATTACTGCGGGATTGGGCTGCCCTAACGGCTGTGATTTCTGCTGCACTTCCCACTTCTTCAAGCGCAAATATATTCCCTTTGTCAAGAGCGGAAGGGAATTGTACAGACTTATGCTCGAGATGGAAGGAAAAGCTGAAAAAGCAGGAGACGTACTGAGTGGATTCATTGTGATTGACGAAGACTTCTTCCTTCAGGAAAGAAGGGCAAGGGAGTTTCTCCAGTGCGTTCGTGAGGGCGGAAAACCTTTCTCCATCATGGGATTTGGCAGTGTGAAAGGGCTATCTAAATTCACGGCGGATGAAATCGCCGAGATGGGCTTCGACATAATCTGGACTGCCTTCGAGGGTGCGGAGGCGGATTTCGGCAAATTGAAAGGAAAATCTCTCTCGGTACTCTATTCGTCCCTGCAATCTCGCGGAGTTGCTCTGCTTTCATCAATGATAATAGGATTTCCTTATCAGAACAGAACAAAGGTTATGGAGGAGTTCCGGATATTTACTGAACTCGGGCCTTCTCTCTGGCAGATACTTATCTATTTTGCGTTCCCCGGAACGCCGCTCCACCGTCGGATGCTCGAAGAAAACCACTTCTTGCCTGAGTACCAAAAGGAGCCGGACTATCGCACTTTCGACGGCTTCTCACTGCATTTCACTCATCCGCACTTTTCGCCTGCCGGGTTAAAGGATCTTCAGCGAGAACTCTACCACAAAAGCTTTGAAATCCTCGGACCGTCTCTTATTCGAGCCATTCGGGTATGGTTCGAAGGATATCGCAATTTGAGAAACTCGCCAAATCCTCTTCTCTGCGGCAGGGCAAAACGAATGAGGGAATACGTCAGGGACGCAGTGCCCGGCCTATATCCGGCGATACTCTTCGGACCCAACAGAGTTCGCAGAACAGATGCAAGAGTCCTGCTCGATGAAATTAAACGAGAGACTGGAGGGCTTTCCAGTAAAGAGCGGTTATTTGGCCTTGCCGGCATTGTCCTTTCATTCTGGACATGGCTGACATTGAAACTCAATATATGCCAACAACCGAAGCTATTGCGGATTGAGTATCCTGCAACTTCCTGTGGGGATCGGAACAAAGAAATAGAACCGAAAAAGTCCACTCATGCAGATCTCGTGAGTGTTGCCGGTTCCAGCCCTCAGTATTCATTTTCAGCGGAATCAGAATGCAAAAAATGATCGATTTCTGCAAAAAGTCGTTGATACGCAAGCAACTTCGTTTCAGATTCCCTTACCGAAATATTTGCACGCGGCCAACGCGCTGTTAACCCCATCCTCGTGAAAGCCATATCCCCAGTAAGCACCACAGTAGTGAGTGCGGTTCACGCCGCTGATTTCCCCATGCCTTTTCTGCGCCGAAGGTGCATTTTTGTCGAAAACGGGATGGTGATAGTCAAACCGACCAAGCCACTTATGCTCGTCGATCTCATCGGGCCTGTTCAGAGTTACACAGAACTCGTCGGAAGACCGTATTGATTGTAGTATATTCATATCATAAGTGAGCACCGCAGAACCTGTTTCTGTTCTTGGTATCAGATAGTTCCAGCTCGACCATATTTTTCTGTGGAGGGGAAGCAAGGATGTGTCCGTATGCAGGACGGTGAGATTTTTCTGGTAAGGAATAGCGCCCAGAATCTCTCTTTCCGCAGGCGAAGGGTCACTCAACGTTGCCAGAGCCTGGTCGCTGTGAGCTGCTATCACCACGTGGTCGAAACGCTTCTTCCGGCCGTTAAATCCCAATTCCACATAATCTTTGTGTCTCCTGACTGACTTAACAGCGCAGCCTAATCTGATTCTGTCACGATAACCGGCAGTGAGCTTGTCAACGTAACTCTGCGATCCTCCCTTAATTACGAGCCACTGAAAAGGATTTCTGGCCTCAAGGAATCCGTGGTTCTTAAAGAACCCTGCAAATGTTCTCAATGGGAATTCTTGAAATTTGACAGGATCGGCAGACCAAAGCGACGATCCAAGAGGTACTACAAAGTGTTTTATGAATCTCTCCGAATAATTCCTTTGTTTCAGATAACGTCCGATCTCGATTTCTTCATCTCCGGCACTGAGACGATCTATTTCTTTTCGGAAGCGAAGGACGTCAAATATCATCCGGTAAAATGATCCGGAAAAAACGTTCTTCCTTTGGATAAACCATGTATTCAATGAATGCGGGCTGTATTCGAGGCCCGTGCGTTCACACTTGACGCTGAATGTCATTTTTGTGGCCTGAGAATCCACTTCCAGTCGGTCCATAATCTTGCAGAAGTTGGGATAAGTTACCCTATTGAAGACGATAAAACCCGTGTCGACGGCGTAGTTTTTATTGTCGCGGCATACATCTATCGTATGTGTATGGCCCCCGATATAATCGTTGGCTTCAAAGACTTCGACTGCATGGTCGCCGCTCAGCAGGTAAGCCGCGACCATACCCGAAATGCCGCTGCCAATAATTGCTATCTTCATTTAAGCAAACCACCTGCTAAAAAGCGCCGCAATACAGGTCACCACTGAATTGATTGCACCGCCCCAGAGGATATCCACAATTGACATCTTGAGAGACCATTTGCTGACCAGGGCGTAGTTTGTCATGTCATAAACACCGTACAGAACGATACCATATATGAAGCCCCAGAGCAGCGCCGTAGAAATCGGATTCTCCTGAGAAACTCTGGGCAGGGCGAAAAGTACTGCGCCGAGTGGGATAAGAACGTATACAATAGCAGCAGCCCAGAACACCGGCGTCAGCGAGCCGTTTGATACACGCGCCAGCACTCCGAGTTCATTCTTATAGAATTTGGACATAACGACTCCAAGCCATATGTAATCTATGGCCAGAAATATAGGGAGAATTGCTCCATAAACCTTTAATGTCAGCATGATTGTTTTTCCTTTCCAGGCGGGAGCGGGAAAAAGGCGCTCGTCCGTTTCCTGTATATCTGAAATTCCGGGTTATCTTCGTATTTCTCTTCTAAAAGGGGAATACCGGATACCTTGAGAATAAGGCACGTAATGGTAACCGGCCCCAAAATAGTGGCCCAACCCCATGGAACAGACAGGGCGATGAAATATATACCCCACCAAAGCGCAACCTCTCCGAAGTAGTTGGGATGTCTTGTATATTTCCAGAGTCCCTGCGTCATGATTTTCCCTTTATTTGCCGGATTCCTCTTATATTTCATAAGCTGATAATCCCCAACTGCCTCGAAGGCAAACCCGACAAACCAGATGCAAACGCCAAAGACATCGAACGCGCCAAATGAATTCTGCTCGGACATTATAATTGCTGTGACAGGAAGGGATATAACAATAATTAATAATCCCTGCAAGAGAAAGACCTGAAAATATGCACGAATGACGGCATATTTTCCCCATTCCTGCCTCCACTTTCTATAACGGCTGTCTTCACCCTTGCCTAGGTTTCTTATGAGGATATGACAGGCAAGACGTACACCCCATAGAAT
>Ga0180437_10005376_pt1 | contig 17561 bp, 15 predicted proteins | sample SS_ome_4_FD_132410 | JGI IMG/M metagenome (GOLD analysis project Ga0180437, IMG submission 132410) | Hypersaline lake sediment archaeal communities from the Salton Sea, California, USA - SS_3_D_1 metaG | ecosystem: Environmental > Aquatic > Non-marine Saline and Alkaline > Hypersaline >... | reverse complement strand
TTACAACAACACAGCGGAACTTCTGCGCGAAGCGGTGAGGGCGGATCCCTTCAACCCCTATCTCAAGAAGAAACTGTCCGTCGTCTATATGGAAGCGGGTTCATATGACAAGGCTGTGAGGGAGTTGAGGAGTGTACTTGGTCTGGAGCCGAATTTCCACTCCGCCCGCTTCATGCTCTCCCGGATATACGCGGACCTGGGAATGGCTGAGAAGGCTGAGGAGCAGTATCGGATTCTCGAGTCCAAGAAGCTCGAGGGGCTGGAACTCCGGGTCCAGAATGAGTATGAAAGGAGACTCATAGACTTCGACTGGTCCGTCCTTTCAGAAGGACCAGTAAGAAAATTGTAGGACATAGAGCCTGGTACCGATATGGTTTCCATCATCATCAGAACCAAGGACGAAGAAGAGTTCATCGGGCAGACCCTGAAGGCGGTTTGCAGCCAGTCGTTTCTTGCGGACGAGATCATAATTGTAGACTCAGGGTCACAGGATAGAACTCTCCAGATAGCCAGCCGGTTCAAGACGGAGATAGTCGAGATAGCCCCTTCACGATTCACGTACGGCCGTGCGCTCAACACCGGTTTCGCGAGGGCGAGGTCCGAGATACTCGTTTCGCTCAGCGCTGACGCCACGCCTGTGAATTCCGACTGGCTTCGAAACTTGATCTCGCCCTTCGAGGACCCGAGCACAGCCGGAGTGTACGGCAGGCAGATACCGAGATCGGGGACGAGTCTGTCGGAGGCGAGGGATATCCTGGCGTGCTATGGCAGCGGCAAAGCCGTCACGCCCCGCGATCACTTCTTTTCCAATGTGAACTCAGCGGTGAGAAGAGAGGTTTGGGAGAAGGTCAAGTTTGATGAAACAATGCCGTGTGCCGAGGATTGGGATTGGGCGAAGCGAGTCCAGTCGATGGGCTATCTGGTTTGCTATGAACCGGGTGCCGCGGTCAAGCACTCTCACGGCTACACTTTCGTCCAGGCATACAGGAGAGCGGAGGCCATCGCCTACGGCGCTGCAACGCTTGATACCTCCCTCAGGATGAACCTCCTGAACGGTCTCGCGGAGGTTATCAAGGAGACGGGCCGCGACATGAAGTTCGGGGTCGTGAACGGAGCCGGTTTCGCGTGTGTCTTTCGCTCGCTGACATACAGGTTCGCCGGTGCTCTGGGGAGGTATCAGGGGGTGCGTCACAGCAGGACATCGCATGCGGTTCTGACCGGCTGAAAGGGGTCGCAGGTCGATGAATTCGGGGATACTACTCGATTTCAGGGCAGCCCGGGGCGAAGAGGCTGATGCCAGGATAAAGGGGTTCCTTGTCGAGAGCATAGGGGCGTTCTTCCGCCAGTACCCGGCAGAGAAGGTCTCCTGCCACGTTCTCACAGGGGCGATGACCCGCGGTGAGGGTTCGTGCGAATCCACCGAGCAGGGTACTCTCGTTTACAGCGACTATGATCTGCTCGTGGTCCTCAAGGACAGGAAGGATTTCCCCGAGGCTCAGGTGGTCTTTCCCCGGATGGCCCGCGCTGTGTCGGACACGCTCAGAGAAAAGGGGTTGTGCTCGCATGTGGATTTCGCTCCCATAACAAGGGACCATTTCCTGAGCATGAAGCCTTCGATGTTCAGTTTGGAAGTGGCTGAACACGGCAAGGTGGTCTGGGGTGATGGAGATGTCCTCCGCGACATGGAACGTCCGGATCCTGCCAGAATCCCTGTCGAAGACGCGCTGATACTCGTCTTCAACAGGACAGCTTCACACCTTTCGATGGCTGATTCGCTGAGGTTTGAGAACGACGCTGAATTCCCGTTCGCGTTCTACCATAACGGGAAGATATTCCTGGATATCGTATCGTGTATTCTCGTCCTCGAGCGGAAGTACAGGCCAACGTACAGGGGTAGACTGGACGAGATCTCACGACTCGTCAACTGGCGCATATCCCGACTCCCCGGGATCCTGGAGGACGCCTCTTTCTGGACCGAGTACAAGCTAAATCCGCGGACGGATACAGTGCTCCGGAGATACTCTTCTTTTGCCCGGTCGCCTGACAGGAGGGGAGTAGGCATCTTCCTCTGGAGCCAGCTCGTCCCGAGGATGGCGGAAGTCTTGCGCATGTGTGTGGCCGAAACGTGCGGTGCGCCGGACCGTCCTCTTCAATCCGGTCTCGCCGCATATCTCAGGATGAAGAGTCTACTGCAGAGATTGAGGGAATACCGAAGCTTCGTGGAGCGTTTCGGACGCAGCCTAGAGACCGGGAGACTCCGCGGGCCGTGGAGCGCACGCGAGGGGGCACCCCTGGACAGGGCCTACGCGGCTCTGGCGCTGCTGCTGCTTGCCGTGAAGGGGCTGAGCCTGGATGCGATAGAGGTCGAAGATGCTCTCCTTCTGCAGAGGGCCGGATCGTTTCTGCCGGTCCACATCACGGGAAGGGATGGTCCGCTGGGCCAGTGGCGTGAAATAAGGGACGCGGCGACCGAAGTCTGGAGACTGGTGGTGAAGGGTGGTGGCTACTGAATGAGGGTTCGTTCTAAGCTTACGGGGGCGCGCTGATGAATGTAGTCTTCATTCTCATCGATGGATTCAGGTATGACTATCTATCACCTGAATTCACCCCGGTCCTCTGCCGGGTAGCAGAGGGAGAGAATGTCGCAGTGTCGCGCGCCAGAGAGCCCTTCGGTTTCCAGTCCAGGCCCGCTTTTCTGGCGGGTCTCTATCCAGAGGAAAGCGGAGTGTGCATGCTGTTCAAGTACTCTCCCGACACGAGTCCTTTCGGAAGAATCGGTCCGCTCTCGAGGCTCGGGGGCGTCCCGAAGCTGGGCTGCAGGCTGAGAAGAAGGATAGAGCTGAGGACCGCAGGGCTCGAGGGCGACATATACAGGTACCTCCACACGACCGCCCAGGTCCCGCTTTCACTCCTCCCCTACTTCGATTACTCTGAGAAGGAGCTTCCCTGGGAGGCCCGCTACGCGACCCCCACGATCTTCGACGTTGTAAGAAGGACGGGTGGGAGTTTCATATATCTGGGTTGGCCCGTCTATTCCTCGCCCCATGAGGACGACAGAGTGGTGAAGGACATGCTCGAGTCTCTACAAAGCACGCACAGGTTCGTCTTTGTTCAGCTCGCCCTTCTGGATGGTCTGGGACACGCGCATGGTCCTGATTCAGCACAGCTTGCGAGGGGGCTCGAGGAGACCGACAGGAGGTTTGGACTGATACTCGACGCTCTCAAGAAGAACATGGGTGACTTCGTCCTCTTTGCGTATGGGGACCACGGGATGGTGGGAGTGCAGAGGTATCTGAACCTGTGGGAGAAGTTGAAAGCGGCTGGTCCAAGACTGGGGAGGGATTACATAGTGTTCCTTGATTCGACGACGGCCAGGTTCTGGTTCCGAGAAGAAAGTGCAAGGGGAGAACTCGCAGGTTTGATACGAGGAATCGAGGGTGGAAGGATCCTGGAGGGCGAGGACATGGCGAAGCATCACATAGTGTTCAAGGACCGGTCATACGGGGACATGATATTCCTCGCCGACCCGGGCAGTCTCATACACCCGTCCTTTTTTAGCAGGGGAGTGACTCCCAGGGGTATGCACGGTTACGACCCGGACTTCCACGCCAATCAGGGGATCTTCGTGATGGCGACATCCAGGCCCGAAGCGATGAGCGTGCCCGAGGTTGTGGACCACGTCGATCTCTACGCCACGGCGGTGAGGCTGCTGGGTCATGAACATCCACCGCTTGCTCACGGAAGGAATCTCATTCAGAGTTGATGCAAGATGCAATCATCCGCTGACATAAGAACAAGGTCAATAAGAGGTCTTAACACATCGTTCGCGTTCCTTGGGATGACCGAGATGTTCATTCTGGCCCGCAGGATCGTGCTTGCCAGGCTGCTTCTCCCATGGGATTTTGGCGTCTTCGCGTTTATGACCATCGTTCTCGTCTTCGCCAGCAACCTGGCTAATCTCCACCTCGAGGACGCTATAGTCCAGAGCCGGACCGATCCGAAGAAGATGCTCAACACCGCCTTCACAAGCCAGCTGCTTGTATCAGTTCCGATGTTCCTTCTTGTTCTGTTCCTGGCAGGTATGGTGTCCGATGCCCTGGGGAAATCTGAGATGGCACCCTACCTACGGGTATCTGGCCTTGTCTTGCTTGTCGCGCCCTTCACTCTGCCCAGAGCTCTCTTCCTGAGGAAACTCGACTTGTTTAAGGTCAAGCTCCCCATAGCACTGGGCATGCTGGCGAACGCAGTCATATGCATTGTCATGGCTCGAGCGGGATTGGGTGTGTGGGCGCTTGTGACCGGGTACGTGCTCGATGCCGCCGTGAACATGTTGGTCATCTGGGCATTCATACCGGAGAAGCCCAAGCTCGAATTCGACAGACGTATGCTCAAGGAGGTCCTTCGATACAGCCTTCCCCTGTACCTCTTGACCATACTGGTGTGGGTCTTCTGGCAGGCTGATGATTTCATAGTCGGCATCATGGGAGATAGGACCATTGCAGCCCCAGGGAATGTCGCCCTGGGATACTACAGCCTGGCCTTCTACTTCCCCCACCATCTAATGAAGATAAGGTCAGAGCTGGCGGGCGTTTCATTCCCGGCATTTTCGGCGATAAGGGAGAACAGAGAGAGACTCAGCTCGGCCTACAAAGTTGTGACGAGAAACGCGGCGATCTTCATGCTTCCCTTCGGGGCCGTACTCATACCCTTCGCCAGACCGACAGTGCTGTACCTGCTCGGGGACAAGTGGCTCCCTGCCGTAAGCGCGTTCCGGGTCTTCATGGTCGTTGCCATAGTCCGCACGGTGTTCGCGAACTGGGGAGAGGTATACAAGTCGCTCGGAAAGACAAAGGCCCTGCTGTTGACATATCTGCCTAACCCGATTCTGCTCGTGGCTCTTGGGCCATACGTAACTTCCAGGTTCGGCATTCTGGGAATGTCGCTTTTGATAATGGGAATTGTCCTGGCGATCCAGCCCGTTGTCATCTACCTCACTAGGAGAGAGCTCAAGGACGTGAGCTTCACCAGACTCCTCTGGAAGCCGACAGCGGTCTTCGGAGTCGTGTTGCTCCTGTCCTGGCAGCTATCCAGACTGGTGGAAAGCAGGAGTGCATTCCTGGCGTCCGGGGTCTCGCTCTTCTTACTTTACTACCTGCTGGTTGCTCTCGTGGACGGGCAGTTCAGAAGGACGGCGGTGGACTACGTGAAAACCAGCTTCTCAACCGGCACGACAACCAGGGCGGATGGCGAATGAAAATCCTTCACGTGAATCAGTACTGCGGAAGCAAAGGCGGGACCGAGCTCTATGTGAAACTCGTCACTGAGGACCTGGTCGAAAGAGGGCATCACGTGAATCTTCTGTGTGATGAAGTCGGTGGAGGCGAGGGTGAGAGGCAGCGCGGGTCTCACCGGATCAGGGGCATTACGCCGTATCTTCTCCAGAAGGATGACGAGCTCACGGCGAAGGTGCGCGAGTTTGTCGGGCGCGAAGACCCCAGCGTCATCAATATCCATAATGTCCACAGCAGCAGGGTCATACAGTGCCTCCACCAGATGCGGCCGACCGTGAGATACGTTCATGACCACAGCCTCTTCTGTCCGAGAAGGAAGTACTACGACAGCGGTGTCTTTTGCTCACATCCGACGGGAATGAGGTGCGTCCTGTACAGTTACCTGCCCTTTCTCTGTTCCGGTGCCTTCAGCAGAAGGCCTTGGATGACGAAGAAGTACTACTCCTCCTTCAGAGCCACCATCGAAGCCAACAGGAGACTGAAGGGGCTCGCTGTCGCAAGCAGCTATATGAAGAGGTGCCTGATTGACAATGGCTTCAGAGAAGAGACGATCGAGCTTCTTCCGTACTTCGCCGATGTCCCCAAAGACAACCCTCCTCCGGGAGAAAGTATCCTGTTCGTCGGGAGGCTCATACCCGAAAAGGGCGTTCACGTTCTGATAGACGCACTTGCAGAGATGGGCGACGGCCCGCATCTCGTTGTGGTCGGCGACGGCCCTCGGGATTACAGGGAGGTTCTGGCAAGGCGCGCCGTGAGGCTCGGGCTCGCCTCGAGGGTCGAATTCGTTGGAGACCAGCCGCATGAGAATCTGGCGGGCTTCTATGGGCGCTCGCGGCTGGTGGCGGTCCCGTCAGTTTGGCCTGAGCCGTTCGGGATCGTGGGGATCGAAGCCATGGCGCACGGACGTCCTGTCGTAGCCTTCGACGCGGGAGGCATTCGCGACTGGCTGGTTGACGGCGAGACTGGCTTCCTCGTGCCGCGCGGCGATACGAGCGGTCTCGTAAATGGGATGAAGAAGCTCATGGATTCGCGGGATCTTCCAGCGGAGATGGGTGAAAAAGGAAGAGCCTTGGTGAGAACGAAGTTCAACAGGGCCGATCACATGGACAAACTCCTCAGGTTCTACAGGAAAGCATGCGGATAGCCATCGACTACAGGTCCGCCCTCTCTCAGAGGGTAGGCGTCGGAAGATATACGCACAATCTCGTGAGAAGCCTCTCCCGGCTGGACCAGGAGAATGAATACATCCTCTTCTCTTTTCTCCTGAAGGGGTATCGGTCCAGGATCCTGGCAGCCTCGGCACCCGGCTCGAACTTCACTCTCCTATCCGCTCCCATACCCACGAGAATGACGAGGTTCTTGGCGAACAGGCTGAGCATCCCTATAGAGAAACTGATCGGTCACTGTGATATTGCTCATTTCCCGGAGCCCTATCCGTTCAGGTCCCGAGTCGGGAAGGTGATAGTTACGGTCCACGACGTCAGTTTCGAGCTCATGCCAGAGATGTTCACCAGGGATACGGTAAGCATATTCAGAAAGCAGATGGAAGTTGTGCTGAGGAGAGCGGACGAGATAGTCGCCGTCTCTGAACGGACGAAGAAGGACCTGATGGACCTCTACGGAATAGACTGCGGCAAGATACACGTCGTATTACACGGCGTAGAAGAGAGTTTCAGACCGATGAAAGAGGGCGAGGGGCTGGGCGAGGTGCGCGACCGCTACGGTCTGCCTGAGAAGTTCGTGCTCCAGGTGGGTACACTCGAACCGAGGAAGAACCACAAGAGGCTGCTCGAGGCGTACAGACTGATGTGCGAGAAGCACACGGCAGAGCACAGCCTGGTCATCTGTGGCAAAAGAGGCTGGCTGGATGAGGACATATACAAGGCAGCAGGAGGGCCTGGTCTTGAGGGGAAAGTTGCCTTCACAGGTTATGTGAGCGACGAAGAGCTGCCCTTCATCTACAACCTCGCGTCGGCCGTCGTATACCCTTCCCTGTATGAAGGTTTCGGTCTTCCCGTTATCGAGGGAATGGCATGCGGCAGACCGGTCCTCACTTCCTCCCGCGGCGCAATGGCCGAGGTAGCTGGAGAAGCCGCCCTGTTTGTGGATCCCGAAGACGTAGACGAGATGGCGGATGGCCTTCGACGGCTTCTGTACGACGAGCCCTTGAGGGAGAGACTCATCAAGGCGGGTCTCGAAAGAGCGGCCCGCTTCACCTGGGAAGAAACCGCCAGACAGACCCTGGCAGTGTATAGACACAGCGCGGTGGACGATGTGTATGACTAGGCCGGGCCGGAGCGAAGAAGGGTCAGTATCCGCGGTGGTCGTGACGTGGAACTCGGAGGCGGACATTCTCTCCTGTCTAGGGTCCATTGCGGCGCAGACCCACTCGCAGATTGAAATAATCGTGGTGGACAACGCGTCTTCGGACAGAACGGTTCAACTGGTTCGGGAGGAGTTCAGAAGCGTGCGGCTCATAAAGATGGATTCGAATTCGGGCTTCGCACACGCGAACAACGTCGGCGTGATGAACTCCACGGGAGAATATCTTCTGACCGTCAACCCGGACGTGGTGCTCGAGCCGGATTACGTGAAACGGATTGTCGGGGTTCTGCGATCGTCCGGCGAGGAGGTCGGCAGCGCTACGGGCAAGCTTCTGAGAGAGGACAGATTGACACTCGACTCCACCGGTATCATATCCGGGTTGGCTGTGAGGTTCTTTGACCGCGGGCAGGGCGGGCGCGACCAGGGGCAGTACGATGCCTCTCTCGAGATTCTCGGTCCGTGCGCTGCCGCGGCTGTGTACAAGAGGGCGATGCTCGACGACATCAAGCAGTCAGGGGAGTTCTTCGATTCGTCATTCTTCGCCTTCTTGGAGGATGTAGATCTCGCCTTGAGGGCGCGGGCCGCCGGCTGGCGCTCCATATACGTCCCGGAGGCGAAGGCCGTGCACAGAAGGGGAGGCTCTGGTACGAGGGACAGCCTCGTCCAGTTCTACGCGCTCAGGAACAGACTGATGCTGATAGTAAAAGATATTCCTGTCTCTACCCTTTTTGCTCAGATCGTCTTTCTGGCCGCCTACGACCTCTCGCGGCTCCTCTGGGTGAGTGTCAGCAATCCGCTGGCGCTCTCTTCGTACCGTCAAGTTCTGGAAGAAATGAGCGTGCTTCTCGAGAAGAGAGGGGAGATACTGAAGAAGTGAAGGATGGAAGCGTTCTTGTTGTAGTCGTCAATTGGAATGGCGGAGAGACTGTCTGCTCCTGTCTGGATTCCATAGCCTCGCAAACGCACGAGCGGATCAGGACAGTGATCGTGGACAACGGCTCCACGGATGGTTCACTTGAGGCAATCAGGCAGGATTACGCCTGGGCCGGGCTCATACAGAATGAAACGAACGTCGGGTACTGCAGGGCGCTCAATCAGGGGATCAACTATTCTGAGAGCGAGTTCGTACTCTGTCTGAATTCAGATGTGAGACTGGAGGACGATTATGTGGAGAAGGCGCTCGAGACCCTGGGAGCCATGTCTCACTGTGGTATGCTCGCCGGCAAGATGCTGCGGTTCGACAGGGTTACCCTTGACAGCGCGGGGCAATTCATAGGGAGGGACAGAAGACCAAAAGAAAGAGGCTACGGTGAGGCGGACCGCGGCCAGTATGATCGGAAGCAACTTGTCTTCTCCGTTTGCGGCGCAGTCGCCTTCTACAGGAGGAAGATGCTTGACCAGGTGGCGCTTGGTGGACAATACTTCGACGAGGACTATTTCGCATTCAACGAAGATCTTGATATCGGCTGGCGCGGCCAGCTGGCGGGATGGAAGTGCGTCTACGAGCCGGCAGCCCTGGCCTACCACAAGAGGGGAGGGACGGCTCCCCCCGGCACGAGTTCTACCCTCTTCAGCGCCAGGCAGTTCGTGAGGAGGCAGGCGCACACGAGGTATCACATAGTGAAGAATAGATATCTCACAATGGTCAAGAATGATCTGCGGGACAGCCTTCTCGCGGACATGCCTGTGATCATAGCCTTCGATGCGGCACTCTGGGCATTCGTTCTCCTGTCGTCACCCTCCCTGTATCTGCGTATTCCCGGTATGGTAAGAGGGGTCCTGGGGGCTCTTCGCAAGAGGGCGTTTGTGCAGTCCGCGAGGTCAGTGGACAGCAACGTCATAAGAGGTGGCATAGTGTAATGGGTTTACCGCTTGTGCTTGTCATATCATTCTTCTCCGCATCCGTTCTGGCATTCCTTCTGACGCCTGCCATGCGCGGACTGGCGCGGAAGCTGGGATTCATGGACCTCCCGGACATTCTGAAGTCGCACCGCGAGCCTGTGCCTTACCTGGGGGGCCTGAGCATCTACGCTGCTTTCATGCTGAGCGCGATGGGAGCGCTTTTCATTTCGGGACTCATGGGACTGAAACCGCTGGGATTGGCGGCCGGAGCGACAGTTGTCTGCGGGCTGGGGATACTGGACGACAAGAAGAGACTCTCTGTTTCTACCAAACTTCTCGGGCAGATTGTGGCAGCCGGCATACTCATAATGTCGGGTCTCCGCCTGGAGATAATCTACTTCCCGTTATGGGCGAACGTACTGCTGAGCATCGTCTGGATTGTGGGGATCACCAATGCCCTGAACATGGTGGATATCATGGACGGGCTGGCATCCAGCCTCGCCGCCATATCTGCCGCCACCTTCTTTTTCATAGCGGTGCCTACCGGAGACCTCTTCACAGCGGTTGTCTCCGTCGCTCTGGTCGGGGCATGTATTGGATTCACGGGATACAACTGGCACCCGGCCTCCATATTCATGGGGGACGCTGGTTCACTCCTCCTTGGTTTCCTCCTCGCCGCAATATCCATTTCCACAAGTTATACGGCAAAGAACGACATCGCGCTTCTGAGTCCCCTGCTCATCCTGGCTGTTCCCATATACGATACCTTCTATGTCTCCTTTCTGAGAATGGCGAGAGGGAAGAGCCCATTCCGTGGGTCCCACGATCATTTCGCTTTGCGGCTGAGGGCGATCGGCCTGGCGGATCGGTATGTGGTAGTGGTTATCTGTCTTGTTTCCCTGGTGCTCAGCGAGGCGTCATACATCGCGACCACCGTAAGTCTTCTGGGGGCGGCATTCATCTACCTCTTCACCGTGATCGTACTGGTCGCCGTGGGAAGACTTCTCAGCAGAGTGGAAACATGAGTGCACGAAGGCATGTCGCTGTTATTCTCGGCGGCGGTCTGACCGGACTGTGCGCGGCGCAGAGACTTGAACGCGAGGGGTTCGACTACCGGCTCTTTGAGGCTGAGGACAGAGTGGGTGGCTTGTGCAGATCCGAGAAGGTCGACGGTTTCACGTTCGACTACACCGGACACCTGCTGCACTTCACCGATATTCGTGTCGAAGAGTTCGTGAGAGGTCTCGTGCCCCGGAATCTGGTCCGCCACAAGAGAAAGGCCTGGATATACACGAATGGCTCCTACACGCGATACCCCTTTCAGAGGAATTTGTTCGGACTACCCGATGAATTGGTCAAGGAATGCATCCTCGAATACGTGGAGGCTCAACTCGACACACCGCGCGGAGCCGGGAGGGATTTCCAGTCCTGGGTTCTTCGGACGTTCGGCAGCGGCATCGCGGAGCACTTTATGATACCCTACAACAGGAAGCTGTGGCTCACGGAACCGGACAACCTGACCCTCGACTGGATGGGAAGATTTGTCCCCGACACAAGCCCTGTTGATATCATCAAAGGAGCCTTCTCCTCTGACCCCGAGGAAGTCGGGTACAACGCGACCTTTCTCTACCCGGAGACCGGAGGCATAGAGATACTTCCGAATTCTCTTGCGGCGGGGCTCTCAGGGGTGATGTGCGGCTCGAAAGCGGTGGGCGTGGACCTGAGGGACAGGGCGGTTCATTTCGCGGACGGGAGTTCCTGTCGCTACACCCATCTCTTGAGCACTATCCCTCTGCCTTGCCTTCTCTCCTGCATCGATCCATTGCCGGGAGCCCTGCAGCGACTCGGCGAGAGACTCTCGTCTGTCTCGGTGCTGGATGTGAACCTGGGTCTGGACATCGATGGGCTTACCGAAAAACACTGGATATACGTTCCTGATCCGGCGGTACCCTACTACAGACTGGGATTCCCCAGCAGCTTCTCGTCCTCTCTCGCGCCGGGCGGCACGACCTCCGTCTACGCGGAGATCTCCTATCGCGGCGTCAAGCGGTGGGAAGAGGAGCAGATCGTCCGGGATGTCATAGGAGGGATGAGGGGGATGGGTTTCTCCGTTTCGCGGTCGGATGTGCTGGCTGTTAACATCATAGACATGACGCACGCGTATGTGGTATATGACTTTGACCGGGAGGAGTGCCTCAAGGAGATCGGGCGGTTTCTTGATGCCAACGGCATAAGGAGCGTGGGAAGGTTCGGATCCTGGTCATACCTGTCTATGGAGGAGTCGATGCGCGAGGGGTTCGCGGCAGCTGAGAGCCTTCTTCAAGTTTAAGGAGCGGACATGTACAAGGACAAGACTGTCGCGGTCGTAGTTCCCGCATACAACGATGACAGCCAGATAGGAAAGGTTCTGAGCACGATGCCTGCATTTGTTGACTATACGGTCGTAGTAGATGACGCGAGTCGGGACGGCACGGCTTCCGTTGTCGAGGAGTTCATGCGCAGAAGCAAAGTCAAGGTAATCCTCTTGAAGCACCCGCGGAATATGGGTGTTGGCAGCGCCATTCTGACCGGATACGAGTGGGCCAGGGCTCACGGAATCGATGTGAGCGCGGTCATGGCGGGAGATGGACAGATGGACCCCGCCGAACTGTCCCTGATACTGGACCCTGTCGCGGACGGCGATGCGGACTACGCCAAGGGGAACCGGCTCTTCACGGGTGAGGCATGGAGGAAGATGCCGAGGGTCAGATACCTCGGGAACTCGGTTCTCTCGCTTCTGACCAAGATAGCATCAGGGTACTGGCACGTCGCGGACTTCCAGTGCGGCTACACGTCTGTGTCCCTTGACGCGCTGAAACGCATGGACCTCGCGCGGATATACAAGGGATACGGCTTCCCCAACGATCTGCTCGTGGTGCTGAACGTTTACAACTTCAGGGTGAAGGATATCCCGATAAGACCCGTGTACAACGTCGGCGAGAGATCAGGGATAAGACTGTGGAAGGTCATTCCGAGGCTCTCCTGTCTCCTATTCAGAAGGTTCTTCTGGAGGATGAAGGAGAAGTACGTGATAAGGGATTTCCATCCCCTTGTCTTCTTCTACCTGACCGGGCTCGTACTGCTTCCCGCAGGCTTCATCCTCGGATTGTATCTATTCTTCTACAGGATACTCAGGGGGCCGGTCGCCCCGACGAGTGCCCTCTTCGCCACGCTTCTCGTGATCTCGGGACTCCAGTTTCTCTTCTTCGCCATGTGGTTCGACATGGATTACAACAAGAGGCTGAAATGACGGAAAAACCCGCCATCGAAGGAGGCAATCCCGTGAGGGATGAATTCCTGGTCTATGGAAGACCCTCCATGGGCGAGGAAGAGGTGATGGAAGTGGCTGACACCATCCGCTCCGGATGGCTGGGCCTCGGCCCCAGGACGAGTGAGTTCGAGAACCGGTTCGCCGACTACCTGGGTGTCAAACATGCTGTGGGTCTGAACTCATGCACTGCAGGGCTGTTTCTCTCCCTCAAGATACTTGGGTTGCGTCCTGGCGAGGAGGTGATTACCTCGCCCATGACCTTTGCGTCCACAGCGAACGTGATAGAACACCACGGAGGCAGGCCTGTCTTCGTGGACATTGACAGGAAGACACTCAATATGGATCCGGCGAGACTGGAGGGAGCCATCGGGGATAGGACAAGAGGCATCGTCACCGTGCATATGGCGGGGCGGTCTTGCGAGATGGACTCTATACTTGAGATCGCGGAGAGAAGAGGACTCTTCGTGGTGAACGACTCCGCCCACGCCATAGAAACGAGATACAAGAACAGTAGCATCGGCAGTCTGGGCGACATGTCATCATTCTCTTTCTACGCGACGAAGACGCTGGCGATCGGTGAAGGGGGTATGCTCACCACAAGCACCGATGAGTGGGCTGAGAGAGTCCGCATTCTGAGGCTTCACGGTATTTCGAGCGATGCCTGGAAGAGATACGCCTTGGATGCCGAACCGAGATACGAGACTATCGAACCCGGGTACAAGCTGAACATGTGGGATCTGCAAGCTGCGATTGGCATACACCAGTTGAAGCGGCTCGAATCCAATCTCGCGAGGCGGAAAGAGCTATTCATCAGGTATGACAGCGCCCTGAGGGAGCTGGACCAGGTCATAGTGCTGGACACCAGGGATGATGACGAGACAAGGCATTCGAGGTGCATCTACATTCTGCTCTTGAGACCTGAAGCGCTCAGGATAGACAGGGACGGTTTCATCTCAGCGCTCAAGGCCGAGAATATCGGGACGGGTATACACTTCAGGGCACTTCACACCCACAAGTACTACAGGGGGAAATACGGCTACGCTCCCGGGGACTTCCCCGAAGCCGATTTCGTCTCCGGAAGGACGCTTTCGCTTCCACTCTCGGCAGCACTGACCGATGAAGACTCCAACCATGTGATGGAAGCTGTTCGGAAGATCGCCCGGTACTACGCCAGGTAGGATTCATATTCATGAGAGTCTGCATGGTAACGACCTCCTTCCCGCGGTGGGAGGGGGACTTCTCCGGGAACTTCATCCAGTCGCTCTCGAGAACACTGGCAGGGCTCGGGGTGGAGATCAGTGTTGTCGCGCCGGGCCACAGGGAAGCCGCGAGGTTCGAAGAACATGGATCGATGACCATTCGCCGCTTCCACTACGCGGTTCCAGCCAGGCTGCAGGTTCTGGCGTATGAAGGAGGCATCCCGCACAAACTGAGGACCAGCCGTCTCGCGAGATTGGAGGTCCTTTCATTCACGGCGTCGATGTACCGCACGACCTGTCTGGCGGCCAGCGCGTGCGACCTGGTACATGCGCACTGGATCCCGACGGGAGCCGTGGCGGGACTGGCGGCGAGAAGACTCGGCATACCCATGGTTCTCACTGCGCATGGGAGCGACGGAAAGTACCTCCGTCCTGGAAGGCTCGTGAGGAGATTGTCTAGGATCTCAGTCGGGTCTGCCAGCCACGTGATCGCTGTAAGCGAAGTCCTGAGGAAGGAACTGCTTGCGTTTGGAGTTGATCCTCCCGGTGTGACGACAATACACAATGGAGTGGACCCGGCGCTCTTCCCCGCGGTCTATGATGAGACGGGCGGGCATAAGATTCTGTGGGTGGGCAGGATGACTGAAGAGAAGGGTGTGGAATTCCTGATCCGGGCCATGAAGAAGATAACGACGGTCTACGGCGACGCCCTGCTCAGGCTGGTGGGGGACGGACCCGAGAAAGAGAAACTCGAAGAACTGACCGCAGAGTTGGGCCTGGCGAAATCGATATCCTTCGTCGGGCGGAAGGACCAGCGTGAAATGACACGGTTCTATTCAGCGTGCGATCTGGTGGTGCTCCCTTCGCTCTCCGAGGGCCTTCCCATGGTCCTGCTCGAAGCGATGGCTTCGGGGAAGCCTGTGGTAGCCTCCAGAGTGGGCGGCATTCCAGAGCTGATCATCCACGGGAGGAACGGGTATCTTGTCACCCCAGGATCCCCGGACGAGATCGCGGATGGCGTGATCGAGCTCTTGGGCAGGCCGGAGCAGAAGGCCGGCATGGGTAGTCTTTCTCGTGAGCTGATCGAGACCACGCACTCGTGGGAATCCATCGGCCTGCGCGTCAAGTCGGTTTACGCTGATGTGATGGGGGAGCGGCGGATATGATCATTCTGTACGGCGGTTTTGTCGATCTTTCAGCGAACAAGGGTGATGCAGTTCACGCGTTGGAGCTGACCAGCAACCTCCGGAAACTCGGGAACCGGGTCATAGTCGTGGCTCACGCGAGCGAACCGAGAACCGACCCCGACTTCTTCAACACCGGGGCATATGGCGACCGGACAAGACTACTGTCGAGGCTCCTGTTCTTCGTCCCCTCCTTTCTCAGGGCGTGTAGATGGGTCCTCTGTCTCGCCCCTGCCTGTGATGTCCTGTACATGAGGGACTATCTCTTCTGCACGTTCGGCGCGGTAGCGAAGGCATTGTACTCCAGGAAGATTATCTGGGAGGTGAACGGAATCGCCGGTCTCGAGAGAGCTCAAGGACCTCATCCGCTGAACTTCCTTGCGCTCCCGCTGATCAACCTGCTGGAGAGGCTGGCAGGTAAGAGTGCAGACAGGATAGCGCCCGTTTCAAAGGGTGTCATGGATGTTCTGCTGGCGCGCGGCTGCCCTCGCTCCAGAGTGGTTCTCCTTGAGAACGGCGTGAACGTAGAGATGTTTGCCGGGGGGGATTTCGAGGCCCGGGTGATCGAGAACGAGAAGAAGAGGTTCGGTATTCCCGCCTCTGTGCCGATCATCGGTTATGTGGGGGCGATTAGGCCCTGGCAGGGATTGGATGTTCTGGTTCTCGCCGCGCGGGAGGTGAAGCGGAGAGGCATTGACGTCAGGTTTCTCGTGGTCGGAGGGGGCGAGGGGCTCAGCGCTGTCAAGGACGAGGCAGAAGCGGAAGGGGTCGCCGACATCTTCGTCTTCACAGGCTCCGTCGAGTATGAGAGAGTTCCCCTTATGCTTGCTCTGTCCGATGTGTGCGTGGCGCCTTTCACAGGTGGGCGGGCGGCCTCCCCCATGAAGGTCTACGAGTACATGGCCTCAGGCATACCGATGGTCGCCTCCCGAATACCCGGATTGGAGTTCATCGAGGAGAAAGGATTGGGCAGACTCGTGGACCCCGGCGACTCAGCAATGCTGGCAGATTCCCTTGTCGACCTCCTGGGAAATAGAGGGAACACTGAAGAGATGGCAGTGAGGGCGCGGGAGGACGTCGTTAGAAACCACAGCTGGCTGTCGGTCGCCCGCAAGGCGGAAGCTCTCTGCGTGGAGACTGCGGCGGGAAGTCGGTCCGCGCGAAGATTGGCCTATGCCCGCCGTCCGGCCTTCCAGACCCTGTCATCCCGTCAGGGCCTGATCTCATAGACTATGTACCTGTTGCCTGTGCCCTGCAGTACGTCGGTAACGCGGACCACTCTCGAATCATACGCAGAGAAAGTCTTCTCATCGAATGCAGACCTGTGCTCTTTACCCCACCTTACTGCCCAGGAGAGGTTCTGCCTGTAGGGGACGCAGACGATTACGGATCTCCGGGCATTCTTCAGGCACTTGTCCACGATGGTGAATGGATTGTCGAAGTGCTCGAGAGTCTCTATTATCGTGACGAAATCGAAATCCCCGGGGATGGAGTCCCGCGTGATGTCCAGGACGAGGTAATCCACGCCGCCGCCCCTGGCTTTTGCCCTCTCGATGCCCACCTCGCTCAGGTCTACCCCAGTTATCCGAGCCTCCGGGAACCTCTCTTTGAGCAACTCGCAGCCGTCGCCGAGGGCGCAGCCCACGTCCAGCAGCGTGAACTCCTCATTGCTCGGAAGCAGGTCGAGTATGTAATGATAATGGTGATTCCTCCAGGAACCGCCCAGCCGCTCGAGCTTCTTGTTCCAGTACCTCCTTGAATTGGGATTGGATGAGAACCTGCGGGTCTCGCCAATATCTTTGATGAGGGAGATGTTAGTGTGCAAGAGCCAGAAGGCCTGCCTGAGTATCACTCCCCACTTCAGGGGGTTGACCAGCGTCCTCAAGACCTTGTTCGCTACGTACATCCGTCCGCTTGCCACCAGGATCAGGTCCTCGAATTCGAAGGGTTGATTCTCACAGACTCACCTCCCGCTCGCGATCGAGTCGCGTCCACACAGGGTCTTCATATCTCTGCACCGGTGCGTCTCTTTCTGAGCCAGAGGGCTGGTGTCTTCCGCGCACTCCCAACAACACCTGCCAGGCTCACTCCGAGCCACCTCTGCATGAAATAGTAAGCTGAAAGGATGCCGATGGAAAACGAAATAATGCTTGCCCAGGCCGCGCCTGCGATGCCGAACCGCGGTATCAGGAGAAAGTTTGCTCCTATATTGAGCACTGCGCTTCCCAGCGTGATCGCCGCAAGCACCTTTGGCCTTCCCGTTCCGTAGAAGATGTTGCCTGCCATACTGCCAAAGGGTTTGACCACCCACCAGATGGCAAGAACCCTCAGAACTACAACCGCCTCGGGGTATCTTCCTCCGTATAGGATCCTGATAATGGGGTGCGCTAACAGAACCAGGAGGATGGAG
>Ga0180437_10005375_pt1 | contig 17566 bp, 12 predicted proteins | sample SS_ome_4_FD_132410 | JGI IMG/M metagenome (GOLD analysis project Ga0180437, IMG submission 132410) | Hypersaline lake sediment archaeal communities from the Salton Sea, California, USA - SS_3_D_1 metaG | ecosystem: Environmental > Aquatic > Non-marine Saline and Alkaline > Hypersaline >... | reverse complement strand
ACTCTTTCCCCGTTTGCCCTTCAGGAATGGACATGCTACCGGCTCAAGGTGGAGATGAAAGAGGCGGCAGGCCCGATCTTTGTCCACTTTGGTAATGACTTGGCCGAGCGTGATCCGCGCGCTGATGTGTATGAATATACCTATCGCAACCAGATCGGCCGCAGTACCATCACCGTGACCGTGGGCGGCCACTCCTTGCCCCCCCTGGAAGTCGAAGTCCTCTCTCCAAAGCTGAACCTCGACGATCCGCATGATCCCCTGTTCTATCCACGCTTCTACCGTACGCTGATGGACGAACTGGTGCAACGTCAACTCACCTTGCCCTTCGCTTTTGAGGCACCGACCTATCACGCTGTTGAAGAGACGCCTGAACCGCCGACATTGCTGTTTCTGTTTCACTTTTTGCGCAGCAAGCAAGTGCAAGAACTCTTGAAGCAAGCCCTCGAAGCCATCCTGGCCTGTCCCCACCGGCTGTTGACAGCCGAAGAAGAGTTCGTGCCTCTCTACCAGGTCCATGAGGTTGACGCCGACGTGGTTCTGAGTATCCTGACCAACCCCCAGCATTGGGTGAGACATCAGGGAACAGGGCTGGCCGTGGCCCAACGGTTGCGCGGCTACGCTCCGCAGAAGGTGTGGCAGCGATTGGCAATGGAGACCTTTGACACGCCCGAGAACCGCTTCGTGAAATGGTTCGTGGGAGAGTTATTGAGTTGGGTGGAGAAGCTGATGGCCTGGGAACGGTTCCCCGATAGAGCACGCGATGAATTCGTGGAGCTAAAGGGGCAACTGGAGATGGCCTTTCACGATCCCCTCTTCGACGAGGTAGGAGACATGGTCTACTTTCCGGTTACCTCTCAGGTGCTTCTAAAGCGCAGCGGCTACCGCGAGTTGTTGGAGCTTTATCGCCAGTACTTGAATTCCAAACGCCCCGCCTTTTTCCGCGATTTGCAGGAGGTCATAGACAGCCGTGACGTGGCCACGCTGTACGAGTATTGGTGCTTCTTCGAGTTGGTGAGACGGTTTGAGGAGGACTTGGGCTGGGGCGAGCCAAAGCTGAGATTGGAGGTACGAGAAGGAGGGGAGCTGGCCTGGAATGTGATCGCTGACTTTGGTGGTGGGCACAAGTTGGTTTACAACGAGGGATTCGGGCGGGGTAAGGACCGTAGCTATTCGGTGGCCCTGCGACCGGATTTTGTGTTGCACGAAGGCGGGGAAGCCACGGTCGTCTTTGATGCCAAGTTCTGCTTTGACATCAGATCGTTGCCCAAAGATCAAGAGGATCACTATGACGACGACGTGGCCAGCGGCGATGTCGAGCGGGTGGTGAAGCACGCTGATCTCTACAAGATGCACACCTACCGCGATGCGCTCAAAACAGTGCGGGCGGCGGTGGTCCTGTTCCCAGGGAGCGAGAGCCAGGGAGAATTCTACAGCCGGAGCACAAGCGAAAAGCTTACCCTGGCAGGAGTCAGGGAGTTAGTCGGGGAGAAACGGGAAGGTGTTGGGGCCATTCCATTGCTGCCGGGGTCGTGAAGTCAAACCGGTTCAGGCGTCAGGGGGATGCCTTCGGCGGCGATGTTGCGATAGAGGCTGAAGCGGCGGCGTTTCATGCTTTCCCATCGCTCCCGCCCGATGACGCGGGGACCGATGAGCACATCATACTCCAGCGATACCCGGGCAGCGATGGTGCTGATTTCTCCGCGCAACGGCCAGCTCTCTTCTTCAACGATGATCAGGATGTCTATGTCGGAGTAGGGGCCACTATCCCCCCGGGCCTTTGAGCCGAAGAGAACTATCTGTAGAATCTGTCCTGGATAACGTTGGTGCAACCGATCCAGGAAGGTCTCGATGGCCTGATGTTCTTTTACCGTCAACCGGGGCTGAAGTTTCTCGTTCAAAGCCAGCCCTCCTGCCGCAAATGTCGCTCGACTCGTTCAACGAAGCGTCGCGCATCCTGCAAGTCGTCCTGGGCTACGTCTGGCTCTATCGTCAGTTGAATTTCATAGTCGCTGACGTGTCGGTTAGCCATCACCCGACCGTAGGTGTCGCTGTACTCGTCCTCGATCAGTCCGGGTTTGATAAAATGCTGACGGAAGGTTGCAATAACGGCCGAGTGCTTGCTGCGAGATAGCCCTTTGGTCGTCAGCAGCGCGTTGGCCGCGTAAAAGATGGCGTAATAGGCCCGGTTGATCGCCGAGGCGTAGAAACCATCGGCCAGGTTATGATCGGCTACCTGGAGCATTTGCTGGGCGTGCTCTACGTACAGCGCCACTTCGTCCCTTTGGGCGAATAGCTCGTCGGCTGTTTCCATTTTTCGCACCTACCGCCACTTGATGAACTCGCTCAAATGAAGTATACTTCTAAAGCCTCGTTTCGTCAAGCAAGGAAAGACGCGATTGGCGGAAAACGCGAATAGGTGACCTGTACTTTGAGTTTGGTAGCTCTGAGAGGTGAGCGAGGGCAATGGATTAAAGGAGAAAGAGGCTATGGATAAAGGGCGATTGCTAAACTTGGCCCGAAAGTTCAAACGAATTTACGAGGGCAACGAACCGTACATGCCCGATATTGGCTCATGGACTCTCAAGCAACACCAAGAAGAACATGATCGTAGGGTTAAGCGGGCACAACGGCTTTTGTCCCTTGAACATATCCCTCGTTTGACTGAGGCCGAGCTACGCGAACTCTTTGCTGACACCGATGCCTTGGGTTTTTTCCGCGACAAGGGCAAAAGAGACAGAGTACTTGACGAACTTCTCAGTGGCGAAGGCACAGAACGCATTCGCTTAGCACTACTCAGCTTGTTTCAAGTAGCTGAAGTTGAACTGACATCTGAGGCGTTCTTGAAAGCAAAACAGATACCCGGTGTAGGCCCTCTGCTCATTTCAGAACTGCTTTCGCATCGTTTTCCTTCTCGCTACTATATCTATAGCTCCAATGTGACTCTCACTGCACTTAAGATATTGGGTGAAGATGTCAGAGCCACACAGCCTCGTGGCAAAAGAGGTGATCACTTCCTCTATTTTGCCATCGGACCATTGATGGACGAAATCTGCGACGCGCTCCGCAAAGCGGGATTTACCCAAGTAGACTATATGCTGGCCGACATGTTCATTCGGTGGGTATATGATATTAAGCCTCCCCTCGATGATGGACTCCCTTCAATAGATGGGTTAATACAATACTTCATTTCCCAAGGCCTCTGTTTCACCCCTGAGCAACTCGCTACCTTCTACACCGCCGTCAAAACCAAAGGCTTCGTCATCCTCACTGGCATTTCGGGCACGGGCAAGACAAAGCTGGCGCAGTATTTTGCTGAACTGTTCCCTGCTCCAGAACGTACTGTCACAGAGGAGCCCGAAGAGGCCGAAACGGTGATCCGCTTGCAGATTCAACCTTACATGCTCAAATACACGCGCCTCATCGTTCCTAAGGGCTATTGGAAGCTGCTGGACGTTCCTGCCGCGGGCGAGACAGCCAAAGTAGAGCTGACGTTCAATGGGCAATCAGAAATCTGTAACTTGACGCACGCCTCCTACGGTGCTACTGACTATTTGCAGGTTCTCTTTCGGGGCAAGGCTCGCAAGTGGCTAACAGCGAACTTTCATGAGGATGACATCATTCTCCTCGAACCGGCTTTCAGCGATGAGGGGGATTTCAGCGGCTTCAATCTTCGCAAGCCGGAGGCAAAGCAGGTTAAGAAGCGTGAACCTAACTTTTACTTTTCCTCCGTCCGCCCTGACTGGAAAGACTCCAAAAGCCTGCTGGGCTACTATAACCCGCTGAGCGAACAGTTTGAATCTACCGGCTTCCTGCGTTTCATCCTGAAGGCCCACCAGGAACCCACCGTTCCCTACTTCATCCTTCTCGACGAGATGAACCTGGCCAAGGTCGAATACTACTTTGCCGATTTCCTCAGCGTCCTGGAATCAGGGCGTCGCGACGAGGATGGTTTCACCAAAGAGGCCATCCGTTTCCAGTACCCCGAAGGCATAGACGGCCCGCCCCGCGAACTCCGCCTTCCTCCCAACCTCTATTTCATCGGCACGGTCAATGTGGATGAGACCACCTATATGTTCAGCCCCAAGGTGCTGGATCGGGCTTTCACTCTGGAATTGAGCGAGGTAGATTTCACTGCCTATCCTTCTGAGCAAGGTGATAGCCTCTCCCAAGAGGAGCTGGAAGCACTACGAGCCCAATTGCTTCCCGACTTTACAAACCAGGGGCGGTTCACTATCGTTGATAAAGCTGTTGTGGCCGGCCTTGTCCAGCAATATCCGACCTACCGCGAACACCTCACCAAGCTTAACGATCTTCTCCAACCCCACGACCTCCACTTCGGCTACCGCGTCTTTGACGAGATCGTGATGTTCCTGGCCAATGCTGAAAACTCACCCCTATTCGACGGCTTCGGCCCCGATGGCCTGGACGCCGCCTTTGACGCGGCCGTGCTAATGAAGGTGCTACCCAAATTCCACGGGACGCGGGGGAAATTGAGACTGCCTTTGCTCAATGTTTTCGCATGGGCAAGGACGCCTGGTGCCGGACATGATCTGCGAAAACAGACCGAGGAGCTAGAGAAGGACATAGCTGGGAGTGAGGAGAAAGAAAAAGCGAGGTTAGATCTCATTGAAGAGTTGCGAGAGAACCCAGATGAAGCCAGAATAGGAGGAGAAACGTTTGCCTATCCGCGCACGGCTCTCAAGGCCCTGCGGATGCTGCACGATCTGTACACGACGGGGTTTGCCAGTTTTGCGTGAGGGGAGCTTAAATCGGCGGCTCCTCGTCATAGATGCTGTGTGGGCCAAAGGCGAGGAAGAGAACTGTGTTGTCGCTTCCCGTCTTCTCGCAGCCAACGCATGCATTGTAGCCTTTTCTCTTAAAGCTCCGCTTCAGACATTCGTCACAGACGGCGAAGAAGATACGGAAATTTCTGGTCACCCGTTGACTACGCTTGCCACGCCAGTCGGTACGCTTCTTGGTCAGAAGCTCGGAAGAAGCAAAGGGGTTTTCGAGGATGCGCTCGATTTGCTTTTTGACCTGTTTGCGCAGATTCGCGTATCGCTTCAAGTCCCTTTGAAAACGCTCGGCGTATTCGGGTTCATACGGCATTGAGGAACTCGTCCACTTCTTTGCGAGAAGCGAAACGCCCTTGCTCCATATCGGCAATCCCTTGCCGAACCGCTTCAACGAGCTCTGGGCTCGACTCCAGTTCCACCGTCGCCTGCCAGCCCCGCAGATACTCATTGATGGCTTCCATAAGGGTGCGCTGCCGTCCGTCAGGCAGGGTCAACTCGGGCTTGGCCAATACTTCGAGGAGCCCGAAAAAGAAGTCTATGCGTTCCTGGACGTTCAGCTCGTTGAACCAGACGAGGTCCGGCGGGAGGTCGAACTTGGCTACCAGAAGCGAATCCTCCGGCAACGGCTCGCCCGCAACGTAAACCGACGAGGCTTCCGAAAGCTTTTTCATGAGGCAATCACCTCCAGAAAGAGTGGCAATCCTGCTCAAATTATATCACGAAAACGACGCTTTTGCCATTTGTAGTGGCGACTTCAGTCGCTGTGGCGCCACTGAACGACTCAAGTCGTTACTACAAGTCCCTAATACTCAAACGCTCACAAGGGGGGAGGATACATGATCCGTCTGCTTCATTTCGCTGACCTCCACCTGGGCGTGGAAAACTATGGCCGCATGGATCCGCAGACAGGGCTCTTTAGCCGGCTGACGGACTTCCTACGGTCGCTGGACCAGATCGTTGACCACGCGTTGGAACAGGAGATGGACTTGGTCATCTTTGCCGGGGACGCCTACAAGAGCCGCGATCCCAGCCCCACCTACCAGCGCGAGTTCGCCCAGCGCATCCGGCGGCTGTCGGTGGCAGGCGTCCCCACCGTTCTGGTGGTCGGCAACCACGACACCCCCAGCGCCTTGGGCCGGGCCAACGCGGTGGAGATCTTTGCCACGCTGGAAGTGGAAAACGTCGTCGTAGCCAAACGGCCCGCTACCCATCGCCTGGAGACCCGAAACGGCCCCATCCAGGTCGTGACCCTGCCCTGGGTCGTCCGCAGCACCCTCCTGGCCCGCGAGGAGTACAAGAACCTGAGCCTGGAAGAGGTCAACGCTCTCATCCAGGAGAAGGTGGAGAACATTATCGCCGAGGAGATCGAGGGGCTGGACCCGGCTGTGCCCACGGTGTTGGCCGCTCACGGCAGCGTCTTCGGAGCCACCTATGGCTCTGAGCGCAGCGTTATGCTGGGCCAGGAGGTCATCCTGCCCCGCAGCATGGTCACCAACCCGGCCTTTGACTATGTGGCCCTGGGGCACATCCACAAACATCAGGTGCTTTGTGAAAAGCCACCTGTGGTCTATGCTGGCAGCATCGGGCGCATTGATTTCGGTGAGGAGAAGGAAGACAAGGGGTTTGTGGTGGCCGAGGTGGGGAAAGGCCGGGCGACCTATGAATTTGTGAAACTGGCCGCTCGTCCTTTCGTCACGGTGAAAGTCGAGGCCGGGGGGGATGACCCCACCGCCGAGGTGCTGGCGGCCATTGACGAGCACGACATCACCGAGGCGGTGGTCCGGGTGATCATCCACATCCCCCCTGACAAAGAGCCCCTCCTTCGAGAAAACGAGATCCGCCGTCGCCTGGCGGACGCTTTCCACGTGGCCGCTGTGATCAGAGACGTGGAGCGCAAGACGCGGCTGCGCCTGGGCACGGATCAGGCCGTGGAAGAAATGACGCCCCGCCAGATGCTGGAACGCTACCTGCAGGTCAAGCAGACGTCGCCTGAACGGGCTAAAGTACTTTTGGAATACGCCGATCGGATCATCGAAACCATCAACCATTAGCCATTCGCTATTCGCCATCCGCTATTCGCTAAGGGAGTCGGGATCCATGGGCCAGATCAAAGAACCCAAGCCGGTGAAGCTGATTTCCAGTATGTTCACTGTTGACCTGGAGCTACTTGAGGTTGCCCGCGACAGGCTGAGCAAGGTTTTTGGCCCCACTGATTATGAAAGCGACCTCTTGCCCTTTGACCACACAAGCTATTATGCGGCCGAGTTCGGGGAGGGGCTGATGCGCCAGATCGTCGCTTTCGCCGAGTTGATTGACCCGGAGAGGTTGGCCGAGATCAAGAGGCTGACCAACGACCTGGAAACGAGTTGGGCGAGGGAGGGGAAGAGGCGCATCAACCTGGACCCCGGTTACGTCTCCCTGGCCAAGTTGGTCCTGGCCACCACCAAGAACCACGGCCACCGCATCTATCTGGGCCAGGGCATCTACGCTGAGGTCACCTTGTGTTACCGTAACAAGACCTTTCGCCCCTGGGAGTGGACCTACCCTGATTACGCCAGCCCACCTTACATCGCCATCTTTGACCAAATCCGTGAGCTGTATCTGGCGCAATTGCGTCAGAGGGGCCAGTTGTGATATAATCCCAAAGTAAACGTTCAGCCACCCTTGCGAAGGTTGCGAGTAGCTCTGGCAACAGGACGATTCTTTGGGCGAAGACGCTTTAGGTCTGAAAGCCGCTAGCAAACCTTCGCAAGGATTTTGAAGACATGCGCATTGAATATCTTTCCCTCACCAACTTTAGAAACTATGCCCGGCTGGATCTGGACTTTCCTGGCCACACGATCCTTCTGCAAGGCGACAACGCCCAGGGCAAGACCAACCTCTTAGAGGCCATCTACTATCTGGCTACGACTCGTTCACCCCACGCTGGCGCTGAATACGAGTTGGTCAACTGGCTGGCCGAGAGCCAGGACCTGCCCCACGCCCGCCTGGTGGCCCAGGTTCGGAAAGGCGATAGCTTGCTGCGCGTCGAAATCACCCTGGTCAGGCCCCAGTCCTCGGGGGTGAACAACACGGCCCTGAGCCCCGGGACAAAGGCCCCCAGCTACCGCAAGCACATCAAGGTCAATGGCGTCAACAAGCGGGCTCTGGACCTCATCGGACAGGTCAATGTGGTCCTCTTCTTGCCTGAGGATATCGTCCTGGTGGCCGGCTCGCCCAGCGGGCGGCGCCGCTATCTGGACGCCACTCTTTGCCAGATTGACCCCCGCTACTGCCGCACCCTCCAAAAGTACAACCGTGTCCTCACCCAGCGCAATCATTTGCTGCGCACCTTGCGCGAGCGAGAAGGCGGCTTGGATCAGCTCCTCTTCTGGGACAGGAGCCTGGTGGAGAACGGAGCCTACCTGGTCGCCCGCCGTCAGGAGGTGATAGACCAACTGGATGGGCTGGCTCAGGCCGTCCACCTTGAACTGACGGGGCAAAAAGAGCGCCTGCGCTTGCGCTACGAGCCCAGTTTCGATCCCTCCCGGCCTCCCCCGCCTGACTATCAATTGCCTCTGGAACTGGACCTGCCCTCCGAGCCGGATATCCGTCATTCGGGAACCGATCTGGGCCAGGTCGCTGAGGCCTTTCGAGCCCAATTGGGCGAGATCAGAAGACGGGAGATCCTCCAGGGCATGACTCTCATCGGTCCCCACCGCGACGACCTGCGCTTCTCAGTGGGTGGCATTGACCTGACTATCTATGGTTCCCGTGGCCAGCAGCGTACCGCCGCCCTGGCCTTAAAGCTGGCCGAGGTGAAGCTCATCGGCCAGGAGGTGGGAGAACAGCCCATTCTCCTCTTGGATGACGTGATGTCGGAACTGGACGATGCCCGGCGGGGATACCTGATGCGGATGATTGACGGCGCTCAACAGGCCATCCTGACCACCACGGACCTGAGAGCCTATAGCACCGAGTTTCTGGCTGAGGCGACTTTGCTACGGGTGAGGGAGGGGAGAATAGAGGAGATAACCAGCGAATCGGCGAGTTAGCTGAGCGGCCGTTTGCTGGGGATGCCTGGCCGGCGGGGGTATTTCTCGGGAGTCAGGGCCACCTTCTCGATGACCACCAGGGAACGGGGTTGGGCCAGGCCGGGGATTTCCACCGTCACGATGCGGCGCAGACGTCCCCCCAAGATGGCCATGGCCTGTCCGGCTGCTGTCACCTCCGCCTGGGCTTCGGCCCCTTTCTGGGCCACCAGAATCCCGTTTCGACGGCAGAAGGGCAGAGCGTATTCCACCAGGATCGGAAGGTCCGCTACGGCCCGGGCCAGGGCTACGTTATAGCGTTCCCGGTGCCGCGCGTCGTGTCCCAATTCCTCGGCCCGTGCATTGATGACGGTTACGTCTTTGAGATCCAGTTTCCCAACCACGTGATCCAGGAAATTCGTTTTCTTGCCCGTCGCTTCCAGCAGGGTCAGGCCGAATTGGGGGTACACGATTTTGAGGGGCAACCCTGGAAAGCCCGCTCCGGCTCCGATGTCAATGACCTGGGTTGATTGGCGGCCCAGCGACGTTGGCAAACTTTCGTCGGACAGCAGACAACTCAATGAATCCAGGAAGTGTCTGACCTGTACTTGCTCATAGTCGGTGATGGCTGTCAGATTGAACTGCTCATTCCAGGCGACGAGCTCTTCATAATAGGTTTGGAAAGCTTTCAGGCACCTGGGTAACAGTGTCAGGCCCAGGCGGCGTGCCCCCTCGGACAGCAGCTTCATGTTCCCCTTTCTTGCGGATGACAGCCCTCTTGTTCTCACTGGGGGTGATGTATAGTTGCTTAACCGCTCTCAGGAGATTATATCAAGAGTCTCAGGGGGTGTCAAGATGGAAATTTTAATATGAGGGATGAGGTTGAGTAGAGAATCGGAAAGGCAAAGGTGGAATCTGGCAGGATACTCCGTCGGTTTCTTCCTGACCATGCTGAACAATTTCCTGTTTTTCGCCAGTATGCATCTGCTTACGGTCCCCTTACCCCTCTACGTGGAGCAGATCGGCGGAGGCCCTTCGCAGGTCGGGTTGGTGGCGGGGACCTTTGCCCTGGCGGCCATCCTGGCGCGGCCCTATGTGGGACGGTTGGTGGACAAGCTGGGTGGCAGACCCAGCTTGCTGCTTGGCTCATTGCTCTTTACCGTCGGTGCTTTGCTGTACATCGTCTCTCGCTCGGTGCCGACTCTGCTGGTAGCGCGGTTCCTGCAAGGGCTGGGCATATCGGCCTCCAGCACGGCCTTTATCGCCCTCATCGCTGCCCTGGCCCCTCCCGGAAGGCGCGGTGAGGCCATCGGGCTGAGCGCGGCGGCCATGCCTGTTTCCCTGATGATGGCTCCGGCCATCGGCGCGAGCTTGTTGGAGTCCCAGGGATTTGTCCCCCTTTTTATCCTCTCTGCTTCTGTAGCTGCCTTGAGCCTGGTCACGGCTGTCTTTGTTTTCGAGCCCCGGTCAGTGGAACGAAATGAGGACAACGGTGAGGAGTATGAAAGCTCGTTCTTCTCGGTGCTTCGCCTGCGCGGTGTCTGGGTGCCCTCTGGGGCTATGGGAGTATTGGCTGTGTCCTATGGCTCCGTTCTCACCTTCTTACCCCTCTCCGCCGTACAACAGGGCATCGTCAATCCAGGGCTCTTTTTCACGGCCTACGGTCTGACCCTCATCGTCGCTCAGATCCTGGCGGGGCGGGTGTCGGATCGGGTGGGGAGGGTCCGGGTGATTGTGCCGGCCATGGTCCTGCTGGCGCTCGCTTTCCTCGCGCTCGCTTTGGTGCGGGGTCTCCCTTTGCTTCTGGGGGTGGCGGTCTTCTATGGTCTGGGGTTTGGGAGCGCGCGGGCCGTGCTGAACGCCTGGATGGTAGACAGGGTTCCGACCTCAATACGGGGCATGGCTATTAGCATTGCCTATGCTAGTTTCGATCTGGGCGTCGGGGTGGGCTCTTATCTGTTGGGTTGGGTGGCTCAATTCTGGGGTTATCCGGCCATGTATGCCTCGGTGGGGGTAATCTGCTTGCTGGGGGTGGCAGCCTTTGCCCTGTCGGCGAGGGGGTAGGGCACTGCTTCGCGTAGTCATTGACTATGATTCCGACTGGGATGGACGGATGATGTCCTCGTTAACAAACGGGGACATCTGTACGTCCGAGGGATGTACATCCGTTTACTTGCCATAAAGAGATAAAGATGATAAAATATCTAACTGTATCAACAGAGTGGCGAAACTTGTTTTGCGCGGAACAAGTTCCGCTACTCCGGGCAGACAATTCGTGGACGCGAGGAGGTTTTTTCACTTGCAGCGGTTTGTGAACGGCTTGAACTTGAAGAGGAGTTGGGTTGAGTTGGCTTTGGCGGTGGTGCTGCTGAGCGCCGCTGCTTTGCGCCTGTATAACGTTAATTGGGATGATCTCCAGTACGTCCACCCCGACGAACGTTGGATCTCTATGGTCGCTTCGGACATCACCTGGCCTGAAAACTGGCAAGACATCCTCAAGCCCCGCAAGTCTACCCTGAATCCGCTCTGGATCCCTCGGGACAACGCTCCCCGCAATTATGCCTATGGCCATCTCCCCCTCTATCTTTTGGTTCTTGTGGCCAATCTGGTGACCCAATTTGCCCCTCTGGCTCGGTATCTCTCAGCTTACCCTGACCTGGCCAGGGCGGTGGGCAATCTGGCTCTCATGGCTGACTACAGCCACGTTAACCTGGTGGGCCGCGTCATTTCGGCCCTGGCCGACCTGGGCATCATCTACCTGGTTTTCCTGCTGGGCAAGCACGTCTACGACAAACGGGTGGGCTTGCTGGGGGCGGTCTTTGTCACCTTTACCGTCATGCATATCCAGTTGGCCCACTTTTGCGCTTTCGATGTAGTGACCACTTTCTTCGCCGTGCTGACTGTCTACGGCGCAGTGAGGCTGGCCCAACGGGGTGACTGGTTGAGTGCAGCCGTGGCGGGTGGGGCCGCTGGTCTGGCGGTGGCCTCCAAGTTCAGTGCCATGCCCATCCTCTTGACCCTGGTGGTGGCTTGTGGGGTCGGGGTCTTTACCAGAGAGACAGGGGCCAGAGGCCGGGGGCTGGCAGACAGCCTGTGGCGAGTCCTTGGCCTTTTGCTGATCAGCCTGCTGGCAGCGGCGGTGGCTTTTGCCGTCACTTCTCCCTTCGCTATTCTGGACCTGAAAGCCTACCTGGAGCAGGTCAAGCAGCAGGGGGGCATGGTGCGAGGTACCAACGACTGGCCTTTCACCCGTCAATATCGGGGTACGCTGCCCTACATCTATCACATCGAGCAGCAGTTGCGTTGGGGGATGGGTTGGCCTCTGGGCCTGGTAGCCTTTGCCGGCCTGGCCTACATCCTCTGGCGGGCCGTTCGCTTCAGGTGCCGGGGTGAGGAATGGGTCATCCTGTCCTGGGTGGTACCCTATTTTTTGATCACTGGCAGCTTTATGGTCAAATTCATGCGCTACATGCTGCCCCTCACGCCCTTTCTGTCATTGATGGGAGCGGAGATGCTCTTCGCCATGCATGATGCACGGCGCAAGATGCGCGATGCACATCTGAAAGAGTCTCCATCCGCCATCCTTCATTCTCCCATCTCCCATCTCCCATCTCCCATCTCCCTTCTGCCATACCTCGTCTCTGGCATAGTCATCATCTTTTCCATATTCTATTCCCTGGCCTTCGTCCGCATCTACTCCCGGCCCCACACCTGGCTGGAGGCTTCGCGTTGGATCTATACCCACGTGGCCGATGGCTCGACGATTGCCACCGAGCACTGGGACGATGATTTGCCCAAGCCTTTGCCTGAGGCCGGTCAGAACATGGGCGCTCACGGCTATCACTTCCTGACGCTGCCTATGTACGAGCCAGACACCATGGACAAATATGCCTTGCTCAAGGACATCTTGTCCCAGACTGACTATATCATCCTGGCCACCAACCGCCTCTATCGCTCCATCCCTCGCCTGCCGCAGCGTTACCCCATCTCTACGCGCTATTATGAGCTCCTCTTCGCCGAGGAATTGGGCTTTCGTCTGGAGAAGGTCTTCACTTCTTATCCTGGCTTATTGGGCTGGACCATCGTGGACGACGCTGCCGACGAGAGTTTTACCGTCTACGATCACCCCAAGCCTTTGATTTTCAAGAAGGAGCAAGAGTTGTCCGATGGAGAGCTCGACGCCCTCTTTGCAGAAGCGCTGGGCGTCGAGCCCAAGTGGGAAATGGAGCCAGGTTTTTTCTCCGGGATCCTCGGGCTGTTGCCTCGACCAAGGGTCCAACTCGCAGGAGGGAAGGGGGAGAGCAAGACGCTGCTGCTGGACAGGCCGGTGGATGAGCTGCCCGTCGTTGACGACTTTCGTTGGAACAAATTAGCCAGCCGTCACCATGGGCTGGCCGTGGTCGTCTGGTGGGTGGCCATCGAGTTACTGGGGTTGATCGCCTGGCCTCTGGCCTTTGTCGTTTTTCCTAATCTGCGCGACCGGGGTTATATCCTGGCCAAAAGCCTGGGTCTTTTGTTCGTAGCCTATCTGATCTGGTTGGCAGCCAGCTTGCGTCTCCTCACCAACAGCCTGCTGACCATTTTGCTGGCCCTTTTCCTTCTCCTCATTCTCTCTCTTTACCTTTTCTACAGGAATAGGGTCCAGGTGATCGCCTTCTGCCGAAGGCGGCTTCGTTTGATCATTGTCAGCGAAATTCTCTTCGCCCTCGCTTTTCTGGCTTTCGTGGGCATTCGCCTGCTGAACCCTGACCTGTGGCAGCCGTGGACCGGCGGTGAGAAGATGATGGAGTTTGCTTTTCTGAACGCCATCCTCAAAAGCCCTTATTTCCCTCCGTATGACCCTTACTTTGCTGGCGGCTATATCAATTATTATTACTACGGCCAGTTCATCGTGTCCATCCTGGCCAAGCTGACAGGGATCCAGCCCTCGGTGGCTTTCAATATGGCGGTGCCGACGTTGTTTGCCCTGACGGTGGGAGGAGCCTTTTGTGTTGCCTACAACCTGGCAAGGGAGGGCCCGATTCAAGATTCGAGATTCGCAGATTGGCGACCCGTTTACTGGGGGCTTCTTGGCGCCCTCTTTGTCGCCGTGCTGGGCAATCTGGACGGCATGAGGCAGATGGTTAAGCAAATAGGCGACCTGGGTGGCAGCAGCTTTCACAGCACCATCCCCGGTCTGGAGGGGCTGGTCCGTCTCGTGCCCGGCTTGGTCAAGGTTTTCTCCGGCCAGCCTTTGCCAGGTTTCAACTACTGGGACCCTACCCGGGTCATTCCTTTCACTATCAACGAATTTCCCTACTTTAGCTTTCTCTTTGCTGACCTGCATCCCCACATGATCGGTATCCCTTTCACTATCCTGTTTTTGGCTCTGGCCTTTAATGTGGTGGTTGGAGGGCAATGGGGGGGCATTTTTGAGAGGTCCCTTGGCTGGGCTGTCATCCCTCTCTGCCTGGGTGCTCTGGCTGTCATCAACACCTGGGATTTCCCCACTTACCTGGGCATCATCGGCTGTGCCTTTCTCCTCCGCCAGTGGAAGAGGGGACGCATCAACCTTCTCTGGGTGGTCGGCTTTGCCATCCTGGTGGGGGGGCTGAGCCTGGTTCTCTATTGGCCATTTTTCCAGCACTACAAGGCCCTGCACGTTGGGATAGGGCTGGTCAAGGGACGGACAGACTTGCGGGCTTTTGTTACTATCTGGGGCTTTTTCCTCTTTGTGCTCATCACTTTCCTGTTAACCGAGTTGATGCGGCAGCGGTCCAGGTCGGGCCTCCTGCGGTTCTTACGGTTGGTGGCAAAACATTGGGAGACCCTGCCCCATTTGAGCGAGCTCTACGAGAGGTTGGTGCGCGAACGGAGTAAGAGCTATCGCTGCGGCGTATATGCTTTGGGCATGGTGCTGATCGCAGTGGTCGGGTTGGCCTTGCTTCGCTATTGGGTATTGGTTTTGCTGGTTCCTCCCCTCGTCCTGGCTGCGCTGCTGCTTTTGTACCGCGAAGCTTCCCCGGAGGAGTTGTTCACCTATTTTCTGATTTTCACCGGTTTCCTCGTCCTGGCGGGTTGCGAGTTTTTGTACCTGAAGGATTTCCTCCAGGGAGGAGATCACCGGCGTATGAACACTATCTTCAAGTTCTACATCCAGGTCTGGGTGCTTTTTGGGCTGGCGGCAGCGGTGGCCCTGCCTCGGCTGTGGGCCAGCCTGAAACGTTGGCACTCAGGCTGGCCCTTCGACCCCTCGACTTCGCTCAGGGCAGGCCCTGTTCAGGGCAGGTTGCGTTACGTCTGGGTGGGCTTTTTCTTCGCGCTTTTGTTTTCTGCCTGTGTGTACCCTCTCCTGGGCACACCTCAGCGGGTGGCGGACCGTTTCCCTGGTGAGAGGCCGCCCATCGGCACTCTGGATGGTATGGCTTACATGACCGTCGGTTCCTACGCCTGGCCCGACGCCGGCAACCGTATCGAGCTAAAGTACGACTATGAGGCCATCCGATGGCTGCTGGCCAACGTCAGGGGGACTCCCGTCATCGCTGAGGCTGCCCTGCCCTATTATCGGGAGGGTGGGTCGCGGGTGGCCTCCTACACCGGCTTGCCAAGCCTTTTGGGGTCTCAACACGCGGGTGAGCAACGCTACGATTGGCAGGTCGGCCAGCGGGACGGCGAGGTCAGGGATTTCTACACGACGGGTGATGTTGGGCGCGCTTTAGAGTTCATCCGCAATCTGGATGTCGCTTACATCTATGTCGGCAGGCTGGAGCGCACCGTTTACGACCCCATTGGCCTGGCCAAGTTTGACCGCATGGTCGAGGAGGGTTATTTGACGGTGCCGTACTCAAATGAAGAGGTAAAGATTTACAGGATAGTTGATTAGCGAGGAGGATAGTGTGTCCAGTGTCGTCTATTTCGCCAGTGCCAGGGCAACCCGGTGGGATTACAAGTATAGCCTGATCGCCAAGCTGGAGGAACTGATCAGTCGCCTCGACTTCTCCCAGCACATCGCGGCCGATGAGTACGTGGCCGTCAAGACCCACTTTGGTTCTGAAGGGTGTCATCGCATCGTGCGCCCCATCTTTCTGCGCAAGGTCGTCGAGGGGGTCAAGGCTGCGGGTGGCAAACCTTTCGTGACCGATACGACCCGCATCATGGGCTGGGATTACCTTGAGGTGGCCAACCAGGAGGGCATCAATCCCATGTCGGTGGGGGCACCGGTTCTTCTGGCTGATGGCCTGTTCGGCTATGACAGTATGCTGGTCCAGGCCGGCCCCATTTTGGGGCAGGTCAACGTTGCCTCGGCCATCTACGATGCCCCGGCCATGGTGGTGGTCAGCCATTGCAAAGGCCACATTCAGTCTGGCTTTGGCGGGGCTGTCAAGAACATCGCTATGGGCGGCGTCAGCGGCCGGCACCGCAGCGGTGATTGGAAGCAGGCCCGGGGGCACCTCCACGCCACGGGGGAGATGGACATGGTGCGCAATCTGGAGCTGTGCACCCTCTGCTTGCAGTGCTATCATGTCTGTCCCGTAGGCGCTGTCCACTTCGATGGAGAGGACCTCTCTTTTGACGAGGAAAAGTGTTGGCGCTGTGGGCGTTGTGCCCGCGTCTGCCCTGAGGGGGCCATTGAACCAGGAGGGACACGGGAGAACTTTCAGAAGGCCCTGGCCGAGGCAGCCCAGGCCGTGTTGAGCACTTTTGAACCGGGCAAGGTGCTCTATTTCAGCTTTGTGCTGGAGGTGCAGCCAGAGTGCGATTGCATGCCCCTGGCCGATACCCCCGTAGTTCAGGATCAGGGCATCCTGGCTTCCACAGACATCGTAGCGATCGAGCAGGCGGCCTATGACTTGATCAACAAAGCCGCCCCTTTGCCCCAATCCCTGGCGGCAGACAAGGGGTTGCGCCAGGGTGACCGGATTCTGGCCGAGGCTCTGGGCGTTGACGGTCAAGAGCACATTGACGCAGCGGCCGAGTTGGGTCTGGGGAGTAGAGAGTACGAGTTGGTTGAAGTAGAAGAGAGGAGCAGCTTCTGATCGGAGACGCGACAGTGTTTGTACCTTACTGTTTCAAGATAGGTCGAGAGTGTCCCTTTGCCGATGAGATTGAAAAAGACCCCCGGCTGATCTTTGTGTTGATGCCTTTTGCCACAGAATTCAACGAAATCTACCAGCAGGGCATCAAGCCTACCTGGGAAGAGTTGGGCTTTCGGGTGCTGCGGGCTGACGAAGAGTTTCACATCCACGATATCATGTGCCGCGCCATTTGCCAGAACATCCAGCGGGCTCGTTTCATCGTGGCCGACATGACTGGCCGCAACCCCAACGTTTTCTACGAGCTGGGTCTGGCTCACGCCTTCGGCAAACCGGTCATCCTCATCACCCAACACAAGGACTATGTGCCCTTTGACTTGCAGGCTATTCTTTACATAAACTATGGAGTCGGCAGAGAGAATATTGCAGAGCTGAGGCGTGGGTTAAAGAGGATGGCCCAGGGTCTGTTGGCAACGGAGGCTGTGCCTCAACCATCAAGCCCAAAGTTGGTAGACCTTGTCTCCGACAGGGTGTCTGGGAGGTTGCCAGAAGTCATTGTTTGGGAGAGGGACGGCAAGGAGATGGTTTTGATTCCGGCTGGCGAATTTCTGATGGGTACCTCTGAGGCCAGGGCTCAAGGTCTGGCTGGGCAGGGGGGGCAGGATTTCTTCAGTCGGGAGACGCCACAGCACAGGGTTTATCAGCCGGATTTCTACATGGACCGCTATCCGGTGACCAACGCCGAGTT
>Ga0180437_10005372_pt1 | contig 17578 bp, 13 predicted proteins | sample SS_ome_4_FD_132410 | JGI IMG/M metagenome (GOLD analysis project Ga0180437, IMG submission 132410) | Hypersaline lake sediment archaeal communities from the Salton Sea, California, USA - SS_3_D_1 metaG | ecosystem: Environmental > Aquatic > Non-marine Saline and Alkaline > Hypersaline >... | reverse complement strand
ATATTATAACAAAGGAAGTAATGAAGGTCATTAATCCGGCCTCAGGAACGAATAAAAACGGTATGAGAGGTATTAATCCTCCTAAAAATGGCGCAAATCCATTTATAAAAGAAACGACAATAATAGCAAAAGTTCCAGCTTTTTTGTAAATCATATTATTCTTTTTCTGCTTCCTTTCTTTACGTTTTTCCCTTTTTAAGCGAATTGGCTGTAACATAGCCTTTTGTATCTCCTTTTCTTCCCTCTCAAAGTCGACTTCTTCGGGTTCATCATCATTTTGAATACTCATAGCTTTATCGAGGTCAGCGTGCATTTTTTTTTGTTCTGCTTTCTCAGAAAGATAAGAACCTGATATTCCAGAAAAAAACATGGTAATCGAGGTACTGAATCCTGTGAGAAGAATGTAGAATGAAGAAATTGTCGGTTGTGGTAGATCTTTAAGAATTAATACGAAAAAACCTAATAATATTCCAAAAACGGTTAGGATACCGTCGTAAAAATTGTTGATAAAATAACGTCTGGCTATTTTGCTATAGTTTGTGATATCATCGTAAATCCTAATTTTCGATTTGGGTTTAGACATTTTTTGCGTATATTTGCTTTTTTTACTCAATAACTATATGGAAAAAAATAATAATTTTAAAAAAGAGTAAAATCCAAAATAACTTAGTAAAAGTATGGATTCCCATCTTTTAAGAACCTTCTCAGTCAATAAACTGAAGTATGTGATCAATATTGCTCCAAAAAGCATCGGTATATCAAACAATATTAAAATAGAAGGAACATTAAAACTTGTTATAATCGCACCTGAACCTGTTGCTAAAAGAATATCGCAGATATTTGACCCTAAGATATCCCCTACCGCAATTCCTGCTGACTTGCGACGTAAAGCAATTAAATCAACAGAAAGTTCTGGAATACTTGTTCCTATACCGACGATTAGAATTCCTACAACATTTCCAGGAATGTTGAATTCCGTTGCTAAATCAATTGCAGATAAAACTACTATTTCAGCTGCTAGTAATAAAATTAAAAGACCAATTAAAAATATTCCGATATCTTTTTTAATGGAAGTTGTTTTTTTAGCATATTCAATGGGTATAAAATCAACTTGATCCAATTCCTCTGTTTCAAGAAGTTCCTTCTCATTCTTGATGCGCTCTATTTTTTTTTCGCTTTTTATAATTAATATCAAGTATAAGGAATAAGATAATATTAGAATACCTGCATCAAAACGGGTTATAACACCATCAACAGCAACAATCAAAAAAATTATTACAGAAATAAACAACATGGGACCTTCTCTTCTCAATATCCATTTGCTTACGAATATATGTTGACTTAATCCTAACAACCCTAAAATAAGTGTAATATTAACCAAAAAGGACCCAATTTTATTCCCGATAACTATTCCATCAATGATTTCCGAATATCCCAATAATTTATCTATACCGCCCATTACACTTACTGAAATTTCGGGTAAACTAGTCCCAATGGCTAAAACGGTTAAACCAACCAATAAATGACTAATGCCAAGTCGAGAGGAAATGTTTTCTAATCCGACAATTACATACTTGCCACCAAAAAATATGCCAATAAACCCTAATAACAGGATTATTAATGTGAAAAATATCATTTTTTTTTTGTTATGTTAATAAAGCAAAAATCTAATTTATCATATTCTTACTATTTTTCGTTTTTTTAATATTTAGTAATATTTAAAGTTATCCATAATTGATCCAATAAATGGTTAATTATTAGACAAATCTTGGAGATTTATTGGCTAAATCTGGAAATGCTGAAAAGAATAAAGATTAAGTATATGAGCAATAAAAATTAATGATATTATTGTGCATTAGTGCAATTTCGCAATAATGAAAAAACTTCAATATAAACCATAAAATTAATATAAGTAAAAAACCATTTCTAGAAACTTTTCACTTTTTCAGAAGGAATATATGATCTCGTTCACCTGACCATAAGCTTTTTAAAACATTTTTCATTATTTTTCAAAAATAGTAAAACTTTTTCACTTATCGATATTAGTCTTTAAAATGGATAATAGAATCCCGAGATGCATGAGTACACAGCATCCTGATAATGTAAATTCTCCTTTTTTTACAAAAAACGCTATACTGGGAGGAGAAGACGAAGTCCAGGAAGCATATTATGCATTTTCGCATTTAGGATGCGATGAACAAATGTGGGATTGTGAGGGGAAGGAAGTCGATAGCTATGTAGTTAAAAAGCTCTTAACAAAATATAAATCGTTCTTCAAAGAAAATTTATTAGGTAAGAACATAAGGTTAACTTTAAGAGGGCCAAATCCAGCTATCGAAAAGGTAGAGGCAAAAGTCTTATTAGAGGTGTTAGAAAGCATTCCAAGGTCGTTTGATGCAGCAAAATTGTTTTATGGAAATGATATAACGCCTATCTTTGAAGTTGTTTTGCCAATGACATCATCTGCAATAGAATTAGACAATATTTATAGTTATTATTGCGATTATGTTGTTGGAAAGGAAAAAAAAATATTGCATAAAGGAGGTATAACAGTTGGTGAATGGATTGGAAAATTCAAACCTAAAAAAATCAATATTATTCCTCTTTTTGAAGATATAGATCATATGCTTGACGCACATAATATAACGAAAGAATACTTACTAAATAAGAATTTAGAACACCAGCGAGTCTTTTTAGCAAGATCTGACCCTGCATTAAACTACGGGCTTATCAGTGCTGTATTTTTAAATAAGATTGCTCTCCAAAGATTATATAGGTTATCAGAAGAAATTGGGGTAGAAATTTATCCAATTGTTGGAGTAGGTTCTGCTCCTTTTAGAGGCAATCTTAGACCTCAAAATGCAGAGCATATTGCAGAAGAATACCCAAGCGCATGTACATTCACTATTCAATCTGCATTCAAATACGATTATCCTCCAGAAGAAGTTATAATGGGCATAAAAAAGCTGCAAAAAATTAAAGTAAGACGACCTCAAGAAGTAGATGAAGAGAGGTGTTTAGAGATAATTGAAAAATATTCAAATGAATATAAAAAACAAATCATTGAGTTGGCTCCTATAATCAATAAGGTCGCAAAAAATATTCCGAGTAGAAGAAAAAGGAAGTTGCACATTGGTCTTTTTGGTTATTCGAGGAATGTCAGAGGGATCTCCTTGCCTAGGGCAATCACATTTACCGCATCCCTTTATTCTTTAGGGCTACCTCCAGAAATCCTTGGGTTGAATGCTTTAAATAACGACGACTTCCATTTTATTAGTAATGTCTATATAAATTTTGAAAAAGATCTAAAAGACGCAATTAAATATCTTAATCCTGCAAGTATTTTCATACCAAATGAACTAAAAATATTCTTAAGAGATTTTCCTATATACTCGGAAATTGATGAAATTCATAAAGAGATAACAGATAAAATCCAAAATATTATAGAGAAAAATGAGAGTGATAATATAGAAGAATATATTTTGAGTGCTGCTAATTTAAGAAAATTTCTTGGCTGAGGTTATCAAAATTATTAAATATGATAAGAAATATTAACAGATTTTAATGGGAATATTTGAAGAAAGATTAGATTATATTTATTATGCCATCTTAGGTATGTTAAGGTTTGGAATTGATGAATTAAATATAAGGGTTAATGAAAATAATATGAAAAAATTTCAAGAATACTTTTTTAATGATTTTTATGCCCAATATAGAAATAAATTCGTTGAAATTAAAGTAGAATCTGTATTGAGTCAAAATATGTTTCGATTGAAATGTATTGTAAAATAAATTTCGCGAAAAACTCATTTAGCGATGTTATAAATATTTATATCCTTTTTCAAGCTATGATTTTATTATGATTTTGTAATAATATGCTATTTTTTTGAATATAAAGGTGAGTATTGGATTCTAAATCTGATCCAATTAATTTGCTCTGGTATTGAGTTTTAATAGGTTTATTTTCTTCTAAATGGCTAATTCGAAACGAATAGGCCATATAGAATTGCTATAAATATTAACATTCTCATAATAAAAAATACAAGAAAAACTATTATCACTATTATATCAGTTTGATTATAAGTAAATACCCCATCAAGAAAGATCTCAAAAATAATATACAAAAAACTGATTATAATTATAATTATTAAATATTTTACTTTTTTTATTTTCATTTTTTTACTTCTTTGGAAAAATCATCAATTTTTTTCTTTAGTTTTTATTATATTTGATTCTACATCAAGCGCACTTTCTCCATCAGGAAGGGTAAGAAAAGGTTTTATCCAAGCTCTTATCCATTGGTTACGCATCAAATTGAATTATCGTATGTGTATAATGGGTCGTTGTTGTTACTGCTACTAATTCACCATTCCTATCTTTATAATCATTCAGAACTACATTAATTTGATCAATAAAACTTGACCATACAGTTATCCCTCTCAACTTACTGGTAATTTTTAATACTTGCTTAACTTCGCTCACCTCCCTTTAATTATATTTAAAATAATATTTTACAGAGAATTTTTGCTAATCATAACTCAAAATATATACAAATTTGGTTAGGTCAAATTTTTCCAATCTCGGATTCTCTTGCTCTTCATTCATCTTTTCAAGGAAATGTTCATCGGTTTTGAAAGAACCTTTAATAAACAAGGGTTCTAAAGGAATTTTTAAGACAAACTTGTGTTCCTCAAAATAAAGGTTATGGTAAAAAATCATATTTAATTTATCATAATCAATATATGGCTTAATATCAGGTGGAATTGTTGTTTTTCCATTACTCTTAGAAATCATTTATCATCCCTTCGATTAGATTTGTTACTTTAATAAAGAAAAGGGTATATTTAAATGTTGTGCAATAGTGCAATAATACAATACTTAAATTCTATCTTTTTTTAATAAGTTAATAGAACAATAATCCAATATTTTATATAATTTCAATCCCTTAATCCCATATGCCAGATGAAAAACTCGCACGAGCAATACGGGCCCAGATTAGGAGAGATATCTTGCATCTTCTTTGTGAAAACCAGAAAATGTCCGTGCATAAGATAAGAGATGATCTAAATATAACGGAGTCCACTGCGTCAAGACATTTAAAACAGTTATACGACTTAGGGATTGTAGAATTCGAAATGAAACCTCCTGAAAAATTCTATTTCCTCAAAATAGAAGAAATGAAAGAATTTTTTACAGTCTATGATAAAATAGTTGAGAAAATGAAATAGATTAAATTATAGTCTTGAATAATATTCCAATATAAATAAATTTTAATGAAAAGTATAAAGAAGATGGTTTTAATAAATTGGAGTTTAAGGCACATTCTTTAGATATAAATAGTATAATCCGTGAGTTAGAAACCTCTATTGAGGAAGGATTATCTGAAGCTGAAGTAAGAAATCGCTTTGAAAAATACGGTAAAAATCAATTAATTGAGAAAGAAAAATTATCTGCATTTCAAATTTTTATAAATCAATTTAAAGATTTTTTAATATATTTATTACTTCTTGCGATTGCGATTACTCTAATAATTGGTTTTTATAAATTATTGATAGGCGAAGACCCTGAAGAATTTGTAGATGCAATCGTTATTTTCATCATCCTTGTTGTAAACGCATTATTAGGGTTTCACCAAGAATATAATGCGGAGAAAGTACTTGAAAGTTTGAAAAAGATGGCACCCCACTCCGCGAAAGTAAAACGTGATGGTACTATAAAAGAGATTGATGTTAAGGATGTAGTTCCAGGAGATATCATTCTATTAGAGGAGGGAGATAAAATCCCTGCAGATGCTCGATTGATCAAGGGTTATTCTCTAAGCGTTGATGAATCAATTCTAACCGGGGAATCAAAACCTGTACATAAAAAACCTGATATAGTAGAGGAAAAAAACATACTAGCGGATCGAAAAAATATTGTATTTAGTAACACAATCATTACACGTGGTAATGGTGAAGCAATTGTAATTTCAACAGGCATTAATACGGAAATTGGTAAAATTGCAGAGAAAATACAAACTGAAGATGAACCCAGTCCATTCCAACAAGATATTGATCGATTTGGGAAGAAGCTTGGAATAGTTATTGTAATTGTCTGTTTTATCTTATTTTTCACTGAAGTTATTCAAATAATATTATTTCCCACAACATTGGTAAACGAAATTGGAATAGAAATAATTGATGCTCTAAATATTTCAATAAGTTTAGCCGTTTCAGCGGTACCGGAAGGATTAGTCATAGTTATTACTGTTGTCATGAGTATTGGGATGAAAAAAATAGCTAAGAAAAATGCGTTAGTAAAAACTTTAAATGTGGTTGAGACATTAGGGCGTGTCAATGTAATATGCACGGACAAGACAGGTACACTAACCAAGAACGAAATGACTGTTGTTAAAATATATCTCGGAGGAAGAGAATATGAAGTAGAGGGAACGGGTTATACACTTGAGGGAAAAGTAGTCGATAAATCAAATATGAGTGTTCCCATCTCGCCATACTTGAAAAGATTTCTCGAAGTTGGGATGCTATGCAATAATGCAAATGTTTCCATTCGAAAAGATGGAGTAAATCTTGATGTTATTGGCGATCCCACTGAAATTTGCCTGAAAGTCTTAGCATTGAAATTGGAACTAGATGCAAAAGCAGAAAAAATTAATGAGATCCCATTTAGTTCAGATCGAAAAATGATGTCTGTTGCCGTTAAGATTAACAATGAGTTATTTTCTTTAATTAAAGGGGCCCCTGATGTTATAATAAAAAATGCAACAAAAGGTTTGTTAGACGATCAAATTAGACCCATAGGTGAAATACGAGATAATATTCTTGAAAAGAGCGAGAATTTTGCTAAAGATGCCCTCCGTGTTTTAGGATTTGCATATAAACCTTTAAATGGAGATTTTACGGAGGATGATATGGAAAAGGATTATATATATCTTGGTTTAGTTGGGATTATTGATCCTCCCAGAGATGAAGTAAAACATTCTATTAAGGAAGCTCGAATGGCAGGGATTAGAACGATTATGATTACAGGAGATCATAAGATAACTGCGATAGCTATTGCTAAAGCAATAGGATTAACTGAGGGAGAGGCGGCTATTACGGGAGAAGATTTAGAAGAAATGACAGATGAAACTCTTCTAAAGAGGATACAATCTATAGATATTTTCGCAAGGGTATCCTCTGAACATAAGCTTCGTATATTAAATGTATTAAAAACTGATGGAAATATCGTAAGTATGACAGGTGATGGCGTAAATGATGCTCCCGCTGTGAAAGGTGCAAATGTTGGAGTCGCAATGGGATTAAAAGGTACAGAAGTTACTCAAGAAGCGGCAGACATCATTCTTCTTGATGATAATTACGCAACCATAATAAGCGCAATTGAAGAGGGTCGAGGAATTTTTAATATAACAAAAGGGTTCTTTAGATACATGTTAAGTGTCAATTTTAGTGAAATTGTTTTGATCTTTACAGCGTGGATACTAATAAAAGTATTTATTAACATTTTTCTTGCTCAACCTCTCGAACCAATTCAAATATTATGGTTAAATATAGCAACTGATGGAATCCCCGCGATGGTTTTAGGTCTTACACCCACAGAACAAGATTTGATGAAATCGCCTCCTAGAAAAGATTTTAATATAATATCTGACATAAAAAAAGGACTTTTAATAACAGCGGGCATTGCAACAATTTCAAGTATTATACTATACATTTTTATTTGGACTTTTTTAATTCCAATGTGGAGCAATCCCAGTTCGCTTTGGTATAACCCCCTTTTTATTGAAGGAATTATAATTTATGGAGTAAGCTATTCTGGAACAGAGTATTCTATTGCTGTGGCTCAATCCATGGTCTTTACTAATGTCGTGTTTTTCGAATTATTTTTTGTCTTTTCTTGCACGTCTGAGACTAGACCCATGTGGGAGTTTCCTAATAAACATTTATTTTGGGCAACAGGTCTTTCATTTACTCTTCATTTATTGATTTTATTCACACCCATGGGCATTGCTTTCCATGCTGTTCCTTTAGATCGTTGGTATTATTGGGTTGTGATCTTCTTAAGTTCTTCCATTATTATTCCTGTTGAAGAATTTAGAAAGTATCGAGTAAGAAAAAAAAAAATGAATTTGTATAAATCAGATATTTATTCTTATCATTTTTATCAGAGAATGAAATCGAAAAGCATGAAATTGTACGAGAGAAAGAACATTTTTTAATTGAATTTCAAGGAAATTTACTTAAATTAATAGATAAATATTCTTCTTGTTTTTCCAATCCTTTTATAGGGAATTAGGTTAGTCACTATATCTTTTAAAAGGGACATTAGTAAGATGAGTTGCTATGCAGAGCAATGTTGATATTTTATTCGCAAAAAAACTCTATTTACCTATCTGTATCTGCTATAATATCTTTCTATTGGACTATATAAAGAGATTCGGATAAATCTTATTAGTTTTTTGACTTCAAATTTGCTGATTTCCAACTTTTAGCATCCCTTTAGTTTTTAATTTTAATATAATACGCATAGATTTAATCTTAGCAGAGATCACTTTTAGAGGCAGGAAATAGGACTTATCATTACCAATGAGATCATTTTTCATCCTTTAAATCTATTCAAGCGAACAAAACTAAAGATAAAATAAATAGTAAAAAGGAAAAAGTTAAGGAATTTACCTAACAGCCTAAATATAAGGCCAGAATACTATAGAATAAGGAGGGTGAAATCAGAGTGTATATTCTACACTAACCAAAAGACAAAAATCCAAGGTAGGAAAACTCTTTAACATCCTGAAATATAAAATTATGAGGAAATAAATAAATTTGGATACGAATAGTTTAATAATTTTCTAGAAAAAGAAGTGTTAAAGAGTTTATTTTTGACAATTTGAACAATTCAAGAATTTGAATCATAAAAAAAGAAATATATACTTCAAAATGTAAATAAAAAAACTATTTGTATTTAAATACTACATATTAAAGAGTAAAGGGGTTCAGACCTAAATGGGACATGGCCCTATGATGTGGAGAAATGGGTACTATTTTTTGGTGGACCTGGCGGGAATTGAACCCGCGGCCTCTTCGTTGCGAACGAAGCGTTGCATAAAATTGCCAAAAAGCGCTAATTTTTATCTGCGACTAATCCACAGGCCCATTTATTTTAAATCGAGATAAAAAATAACGAGTGTTAATCATTAAAATATTAGAAAGAAAAAAAATTTTATTAAAACTTAGTATTCGGTACGCTCGATAATGTCGTTCTGAGCATTTTTTGATAACGCATTAAAAAGCACGGAATATCCTGCAATTCTGACAACTAAACCAGGATATGCATCTGGGTTTTCTTGTGCGGCACATAAGGTTTCTTTCCCAATAGAATTAAACTGCACGTGAAATCCCCCATTAGGCTTGAAAAATGATCGTACTAAGGGAGGAAATAAATCTACTTTAAAGGTTTTAGGTGAAAATGCTAAAATCAGCGAGTTTCCGTTAGTTTGTAATTCATTTTCAAGCTTCATTACTGAATTAAGAATGGCCGTTGGACCATTTTTATCCATGCCATTCGTTGGACCTACCCCATTAGAGAGAGGATCTCTTGATTTTCTTCCATCTGCAGAGGCTGCAGTATAAAATCCCATTCCAATGTGAAATGCTGTTGAATAAATCCCGGGATTGTACTTTCCTCCTCGATAATTAGTATATTTGAGAATTTCTTCGCAATACATCTTTGCTACTTCGCGAGCAATGGAATCGACATAATCGTCATCGTTTCCAAACTTAGGTACTTTATTTATAAAATGTTGCCTCCACTCTTCTCCTTTTCTTTCTCGATACTTACCACGATAATTTTTTGTAAGCATTAAAACTAATTCCTCGTAATTGAGTAATTTTTCCTCAAAGACAACCTTCTTAATCACGGCAAGACTGTCTGCAACAGTGGCAAGTCCAATGAATTGGGTTGTAGTGAAATCGTATATTGCCCCACCTTTAGTTATATCAATCCCTCTATTGATGCAATCATCCGTAGTTGTAGATAAAAACGGTTGTGGATTTAATTCTGATATTGCTCTATCAAGTGCATTTTTTGTTTCAACCATTCGTGGAACGAAATATTGGAATTGTTTAACGAATTCTTCCCACAGGTCTTCGTATTTTTCGATGTTCTTTGAGTTTTCTATTCCGTATTTCGCTCTTGTAAACATATCGGTTCCATTGTTTAGTGTCAATTCGAGGATTTTTACCATATCTATTTGCGTTGCGTTAGTACTACCTAAAGTCTTGTGTGGATGGGCTGGCTCAACGCAACCTATTGGAGCGTATTCACGTGCGTCTTCCAAGGTATATCCTAAAGCATCGAGACCAGGGATCATTACATCATCGTTATATAACGCAATGCTTGCGCCTGCTTTAATTGCATCCCCAGTTTTAACAATCAACTCTTCAGGACTGTTCTCATGAATTCGAACGGAAAATGTAGGTTGAACAGTTTGCATTCGATTGTAAGCTTCTAGAAATAGATACGATAATTCGTTAGTTGCATCGTTTCCTTCCCGATCAACACCACCTATAGTTAAGTTTTCAGCAACAGGTGGACCTTCCGCCACGATAATTCCCTTATGTAGCACATAATTCCATAAAGTCGATATTTTTATGTAAAAACATTCGATAAGGAACTGCACTTCTTCATTGGTGATTTTTCCCTCGGTAATATCTTTTATGTAATAAGGATATAAAACTTGATCAAGACGACCAATACTAATGGCAAATCCACCATCTTCTATGCCCGCAATAACATGGGTAAAATAAACAAGTTGTATGGCTTCCTTAAACGTTCTTGGTGGGTTACCGGAGATATAATCACAAACTTCAGAAATTTCAAGAAGTTCTTTTTGTCTTTCAAGAATTAATTCTTTCTCAGCCATTTGTTTTGCCAATATAGAAAATCTTTGAATATATTTCTTCACACCATTTAAGATAATTATAAAGGATTGAACATGGTTCTGTTTTTCGTCATCATTTGAAACTTCTCTTAATTTCTCTTCACACTTCTGAAGTAAACCGTCAATTCCTCCCTCTAAAACATTCTCGTGTCCAGGAAAGAAATGCCCAATTCCATTGGTAATATCTGTATCAACCACATACAATAGCATCAACATTAGTTCCGAGAGTTCCGGACTAAGAAATGAATCAAATCTAGACTTTACCGTATCTTCCTCATTTTTCCAATAGGGTATGACGTCGTTTTTAATAACTTGTTTGTCTTCTTCAGAAAATATGAAACTTTGGATTTCTCGAGTATCGTATAAATCTAGATCGAGTTCAATCGTGTCTACTCGAACTTCTGGAAATAATGCCGCTCCAACATATTTGGTTGTACGATTTCCTACAATATACTCGTCGTCCCATATTTTTAAAGTCATGTTTGACAATATATGGTTTATAGCTTTCGCAAATCGGATTATTGAATTCTCTCCTTTTGTATTTTTATATGAATCAGTAACCAACTGTGCTCGTTCGATACACAGCTCGTGTGGTTGTATTATCAACTTTTTCTTCATCTGTAGTGTACGGTTTTTATAGTTAGAGTCAAAAGCTTGTTCTAATTGCATTTATTATGACCTCTGGATATATTTATTCTATTTTACATTAATATTTTTTATAGTATAATTAGTTTTTCTACTAATTCCAAGTAAAATTAAGATCGTATTCTTATATAAAACTTTATCGAGTGAATTATAAGAATTGAAATGGATGAGAAAAGACCTCAATTTTTTAATATTAACTTTAAAGTTTTAAGTCATTATACACTTATTTTGTTGTATTAATAAATCAAAACAAGTATTGCTTTAATATTCAATCTATAGAAAAAGGAATGTGTATTCAATGTTGGAAAAGGAAAAGTTTAGAGATTTGTTTAATCAAGCTTTAATTCAAGATATTTCACAAGAAAAGATCGATATCGTGTTAAGTGGACAATACGGTAAAGCTTTAGAATTATTGCGTGATGCTGAGGCAACAGGACTATTCCCCGCATTAGTGGGTCCTCCCGGAGTTGGAAAAACTATTTTATGTAGATACTTTGCCAGTCTTAGAGCAAAAGAGAAGAAGAATAAGAGCTTCCATTGGCTTACCATGGACGAGAGTATTAAACCCGCGCATTTTATTGGAAGCTATGACCCTGCAATCACGCTTAACAAGGGATTCGTGCTTGATGCTTTTAATCCCGGACCTCTATTAAACGCAATGCTAGAGGGGGGAACATTCCTGGCAAACGAAATTAACAGGGCGACTGAGTATTCCCAAAATACCTTGCTTGAGCCTTTAGAAGAAGCGTCAATCAGCATACCCCATTTAGGAAGAATAAAGGCTAACAAGGATTTCTTCTTTATAAGTGCAATGAACCCAGAAGAATTATCCGGAACACATCGCTTATCTGAAGCGTTAAAGGATAGAATCAAAGTTTGGATAAAATTAACTTACCCTGATAAGTCTACTGAATTGGATATAATAAGAATTAACTTACCAGAACATTTTACAATTGAAGAATCTGAATTAGAATTGATTTATTCCATAATCGACGAGACGAGAAAAAATAAGGTTGACATCGACGTTCCTGCGTCTATTAGGGCAGGAATCGCCATGGCAAAGTTGTTAGGAAGAAAAAGGAATGTCGAACGGGAAGAAAAAGTAAAAGAAAAAGAATCCGTGTATGTTCATTTGTCTGATATCGCTAAACACGTGCTATTAGGAAGTATCAAGCCAAAACCTGGCGTAAAAGTTCAAGAAATTATAGATAGCATTATTAATAAAACTTTAGGAGCGTAGATTCCTAGGAGGTTTTTAACATGGGAGTTTTTCCAGAAAATCCGTGTGAATTTGCGGTTGAATTCATTCGCAGAATGAGAAATCATCCAGATATAATACAAATTCCCTCATCAAGGCAAGTATTGTCCATACCGCAATTAATAGTATCAAGATATTATCGCAAAGGGGCATTATCTCCTAATGATTTCATCGAAATAAGTACCGTTACTTCGTATCCTGATAATCAAGATTTAGCAAAAGATATAGCTTTCGAAATACTCTTTCCAAATTATAAAAAAAACATGATGGGTGAGTTTTTTCAAGAAGATCAAGGTTTAATTGATGAAAGCCTTGATTCAGAAGTAAAATCTGAGATGGAACAGCTTCAAGATCTCATTGACGAGATTGAAAGTAAGTCTGTAGATACAGACGCAATGCAGAAGTTAGAACAATTTCTCCAAGAGTTAAACCAAAAAAGAAATGAAGACCCATATGAATCGGCGTTACACTTTTTCGATGACGATTCAGAGCTCTATAAAGAAGAAATATCTTCTTTAAACGATTTACTTGAAGAAGCCAAGAATCGGATGATGCAAAAAATCAACTCTCTAGATCCAGAGGATCTAAAAGCAGGGAATTCGTTAGGCTTGAACGATTTAATTCAAGAGCAATCTCTACGAGAATGGGAAAAAATGGCAAGCAAGGCCCTCAATAATCAAGACATTACTAAAGATCTTGAGAACTTGTTTAACTCAGAAAACATCGAAGATCTAATTCAAACAATGAAGTTCCTAAGCGAAACTAATGCTCCCTTATCGAAAGATAACTTGCAATCAATGAGGAATGAACTTCAAAAACAAATAAAAAATTTAGATCAGTTATTTAACGCTGCAAAAAATTTGGGAAAAACTCCGAATTTCAATCATGATAAAGTATTGGAAAATTCGCTCAATCAATCGTCGTTTGAGCATAATTTTAACTTGGCAAATTCTTTAGATCAATATTTCGGAACTAATCTAAGAGAAAAAATGTTAGACAAGCTTAATCAACAATCTCAAAACATGCCAATGAACCTGTCTTTAGAAGCCTTAACGCAGGGTGCAATCGCTAGTAAGTCCTGGAACTCTCTTCTCCAGCAAGCTCTTCAGAACTCTATAAAGAATGCTATGAGTCAATCAAAAAAATCAGAAGCCTTTAAATCTCTTTCTCATCAAGTTCAACAATTAATGAATTCATGTCAAAATATACATAGTAGCGAAAAGATCTCTCAAGAACTTCCAGATCTCGTTAAAAAAACATTAGAATCGTGTGAAAATCCAGAGCAATTAAGGAATGCGGTAGAGTTCTTGAGAAAAATTGGATTACAACCACAATCAGATGACATTAAGGATATTGGAAAAAAACTTGAGATGCCTGAAGATGAAATATATGAATTAATTGAACCGAATTATCAATTGCTAAAAAAATTAGCTGAAAAAGAAGAGTCAGATTTTCAAAGAGTGTTCAATTTAATGGAACAAATTAAAGATCAATTGAATTATGACAGAATAAAGGAACTCATTGCTAGTGCTTTATCTGCTGGAAACAGAGAAGCGCTAGGCGCACTTGGACATTTTGACTTGGGAGAAGCTTTGAAAGGTGCTGAACAAATAGGTGGTGAAGAGGGTGAAGATATGCTGATTTCTAGCCTTACTGCTGGAAGTGGAGAAAATTTATTAAAACAATGGTTTACTCATCGTCAAAACTTACCCGAACAGGCAAAACAAAAAGTAAAGGAATTAGCAAAGGTTCTTCTTGTTGAATTAGGTATCTATTACGCGAGGGCACGCCTAGGAAGTGCAGTTACGGGACCAATTCCCATTAACCTGGTACGCCCTTATAATATTGGAGACGATTTTGATAACATCGATCTAGAAGCAACTATATTTAATATTCTCGAAAAAGGTAAAAAATTGGAACACATTGATTATGACGATTTCTTTGTTTTTGAGACCGCTAGGGGTTTAAGGAGCGCCTGCTTCGAATTAGACATTTCAGGAAGTATGACTGGCGAGAAACTAGCATATATGGCTATCTGCGTTACAATGCTCGTATATGGATTGCGAAAAGATGAGATAGCAGTGACTTACTTTGAATCAGATACTCATGTGCTAAAGAACATTAATGAGGATATAGATTTAGAACAACTAGCAGATGAATTGCTTTCAGTTAAAGCGAGGGGAGGGACTGTAGTTAAAAGAGCATTGGAATGGGCGCGTACCCAATTTAAAGAGAAATCGGGTTCCAGAGAAAAACTAAATGTCTTATTTACTGATGCGGAAATCTTCGATCTTCAGCAGGCAATAGAAGAATTAAGAATCATGCGTTCTATGGGTGTTGATTTTATTTTAGTCTGTCCTGAAAACCAATTTAATCTAAAAGAAGCTAAAAAAATGGCAAAGATTGCTGGAGGACAGCTTTTAACTATCAAGGATTTTAACGAGTTTCCAAAACTGATATCCGATATAATTAAATCAAAATTTTAAGGAAAGATGACTAATAACACTCTTTCAGATCAAATAATTAAGGAAATAGGATTAAAACTTTACGAGAAAGCATTAAATTTTCCTAATAACAAAATTTCAATAATAAATATTAGAGAAGATCCAATTAAAATAAGATGCGTTATTCTTGACAATGAGAGAGAGTTCCATTTAATTATAGATGAAAAAAAATCCGAAATCTTTCACGATTGTCCATCATTTCTGATTTATAGCATTAAAGAAGAAAAGATCTGTATTCATCTCATTAAACTGTTGTTAATGATTAAGGAACCTTTATCTATTAGAATTATGCAAGAGTTAAATAAATACACTCTGACTTCCGAAGACTTTGGCTCTAAGAAGAAAAGCAAGAATTACATATTACTCTCAACAAGTTGTTTCGATGTAGATAATAAAGTTGAGGGTTTAAATTATCTTAGTAAAGCCATCATTAATCAGAGTGAATGCGAAAATATTATCGAAAAATATTTGAAAAATTCAATTGAAAATGGATTCTTCATAGAATTTTTTGAATTCCTTAAATCTGGTTATGAAAATGAATTGAACGACTATTTTATTGCTTATAACGATTACATCGAAAAAGGTTTCAAGAAGTTTTTTAATGTAGTGTCTGAGTATTCCTTTTTTAATCTCCTAAGAATAATCGAATCAATAGATCAAGTCCTTGAGTTTAAGGATGTTTCATTTTTTTCCTCATCTGTAGAAAAACTAAGGAGATTAATTAATTCTCAAAATTTTAATGATAGGTACTTCTCAACATATTTTATGAAAAAACACGGAAAAAAATTAAGTAATTCAAATCAAGAATTCAAAAATTTCATTACTCAAGACCAGATAGAATCTTTAAAAAAGGACGCAACTAATTATTTCTTAGATGAAATCGAAAATTTCTGTGTACTTGAAAAATTAAAACTAATGAAAAATCAATTTGAAGTATTAGAAATTCCTTTAGAAAGCTATCACGAAAGTTATAAAAGATACAAGGAAGAAATCAAAGAACTGGAAAAGAAGGTATATTTGAAAAAATTTTCTTATCTTAAATTAATGATTGAAAAGTACGATATTAAACAAAGCAAGGGAGAATTCAAGAAAAAAAGAAATACATATATCGTTAAACACGACGAGAAAAACTTAGAAAATCCCGTGTATGAGTACATACTCTCAAGGATTGGTTTCTATGGCGCACAAGATCAAGTCATAAAGTCTACTGACATAGGATTGAATTTTTTTATAATGAAAGATTTATTTCTTGATAATTTAAGCACATTTCCGGATATCATTTACTATAAAAAGCAATTTTGGGGAGATAGTGACGATCTTATTGTAGATTCAATAAAGGGATTCTCTTTATTGAGCAAGAGCATTAATTATAGTTATGATATCGATCATAAGTATTCAAACATTAATGATGTCATTGTGATTGAATGGGACTTAGCGAAAAAACCCATACAAGGAAGCATAGTTCAACAAGGAAGTTTTATTCCAGATCATAACAATCCTCTTTTTCACGATTTAAAACCCTTTGATTTGTGTTATTGCAAAAAAATGCCGGAGAAAATCGAAGGTAACATCATTAAAAAGCTAAATATTATTACCAAGTGTTCGTTTACCGATGCAATAAATAGCATCTCTAAAGGAATGACTTTTATTGAAGGGTTCTATCCATTATCTCTTGTAAAATCTGTATTAAGCAAAGAAAAGAACCCGTTCGAGGCACATGAGGAAGTAATTAACAATTCGAACAAGCTCTTTATCCCCCATTACATTCAATTTATAGACGCTTTTAGGGAATTCCTGTTTAATTTTATAAAACAAGAGAAAGACTATATATTCGAACAACTAAAGGATGAACCTGATAAAAAAGAAAATCAGATATTATTTCTATTAGATTTAAAAAGTGAACTTGAAGGATTAGACTTACCTTTTTCTGAAATCATGGAAGGTTTGTTCACAAAAGACATGGATTTAAACGACTTCAAATCAAAATTTTTAGAAGAAATCCATGCTTACATAGAAAACATCCTGGAAAATGCAGAAATCGGCTCTACCATAGTATTCAATTTAAAGAAAATGCGATATTCGCAATTTTCGAAGTATTCTTTCAAAATTGTGAGTCTTAGAAAGGAAGAATTCGAATCTATAAAAATAATTAAATTTGATGATACTTATAACCTTTCAGAAATTCTTAAAACTTATTACGGCAAGCAATTTTCGAAAATTTTAAATTTAGGT
>Ga0180437_10005371_pt1 | contig 17579 bp, 13 predicted proteins | sample SS_ome_4_FD_132410 | JGI IMG/M metagenome (GOLD analysis project Ga0180437, IMG submission 132410) | Hypersaline lake sediment archaeal communities from the Salton Sea, California, USA - SS_3_D_1 metaG | ecosystem: Environmental > Aquatic > Non-marine Saline and Alkaline > Hypersaline >... | reverse complement strand
CGATCACTTCCGCGAGTCGGTCGGATTCTTGCTCGGAACCGCCTTATGGGCATGACAGGATCATTCAAGGGTTTGTCGATGAGATTCAGAACCAAGGGACTCCTTTGATCTCATGGGATGAAGCTTATCACGTGGTGAAAATCAGCCACGAGATCGCCGAAGCGTTTTCCTCGCAAACCAGAGGTCACATATCGTGACGTCCTTTGCCGGTGGCCAGATTTTTTTGAAACAGAAACACATCATGAAGAAGACGGAAGTTCCGATCTTTCGGCTGGAGTTTGACACCGAGTTCCGGGAGAAATTCGAAGACGGGTGTCGGGAGATTTTTGACAACGGTATCTTGACGAACGGCCAGAAGGTACAGGAATTCGAAGAAAAATTCGCTGCGTTTATGGCGGTGGGAAATGCATTGACCGTCAATTCGGGGACTGGTGCAATAGAAATCGCTTTGAGAGCCTTGGACGTCAGGGGGAAGAAGGTCATAATCCCGACGAACACATTCATTGCAACCGCTGCCGCCGTGGAGAATGCCGGAGCGGAAATTCTGCCTCTCGATGTTGAGAACGAATCATTTGGACTCTCCCCCGAGGCGTTGAGAAAGAACCTAAGCTCTGAGATCGGCGGCGTGATCATTGTCCATGTAGGGGGTATCATTTCACGCTATGTCTTTGAAATCCGCGAAATGTGCGAACAGTTCGGAGTCCCGTTGATCGAAGACGCCTGCCATGCCCATGGCTCTCAGTACAAGGGGAGAAAAGCAGGAACATTTGGGACAGCGGGTTGCTTCAGTTTTTTCCCCACGAAGGTAATGACCTGCGGTGAGGGAGGGATGGTCATCACGGAAGATGTCGATCTCTATGAACGAATGCTCTCCATCAGGCAGTTCGGTATGGATTTGGAAGACAAGGATTTGCATGTCCGTCCAGGATCCAATTTCAAGATGACAGAATTCCAGGCCTTGTTAGGGATACTCGATCTGGAACGGTTGCCTCGAAGACTGGAGCGAAGAAGGATTCTGGCCAGGGTCTATGAGGATCATTTGGCAGACAGCCATTGGCAGGTGATCCAACCACCCACGGGTGAACAATGCTCTTTCTATAAGCAAATTGTGATCACGCCGTTCCGCCGACAGCGAGTGAGGGATTACTGCGCGTCCAAAGGAATAAGTCTCACCGGTGAAGTTTACAGGTATCCGCTCCACCAGCAGCCCTTGCATGCGCGGTTCAAGGAAAACTCCAGTTATCCGGTGGCCGATGGCTTCTGCCCGTGGCACATATGCCCGCCTCTTTACCCCGAGCTTTCGGAAGAAGAAATCGTGTTTGTCTGTACCACATTGAAAGAAATGGACCGATGAGAAGGACCAGACCCATAGAGCGCTGTTTTTCAAGGTTAAGGGGACTCTATGACCGGCTGTTCTCGGTGGGGGAATTCCCGATACTGAACCGAGGAACCGTCATCCTGAAAAACCATTATGTCGATGACTTCCTGGGAAACCTCTTCTGGCCTCGAAAACCGAAACAGATCGGCCTCCACGGTGGACTGGGCGATGTTCTTTTGCTCCTGCCCTTCATCAGACTCTACCGTATGAAGTATCCCAGACGAAAGATCCAAGTGATATACACGGATGTTCGGACAGACAGGATCGACCCCAAAACCTATGGACTGGGAGCCACACGGCTGGAACAGGGACCGGAGGGCACAGTCGTCAATCCGACCGCCGATATCCTGGAGAATGTGCCGTTCATAGACGAGAAAAAGGGAGGCGACCCAACCCAGGCCGACGATTACTGGATACCAGATTCGGTTTTTAGAAGGCGTTGGGGGAAGTACTTAACCCCATCTGAGTACAGTGAGCTTCTGTTTCCCGACATATTTGAAGAAGGAGACGTGAAGTCCGCCTCGGCCTTTTTCGAAGCTCATGGGTTGAGGGACAAGTTTGTCATTGCCTTCCATTTCAGAAGGGCTGCTGACAAGATTGCGGAATTGTACGACATTATCAACAGCGACGTGGATTCACGAGGTCATGTGAAATGTCTTTGTTTGGGCTCTTCACGAAATCAAATCGTTCCAGCAATCGATATGAGTCATGCTATCGACCTCACGGACAACTACGCCAAAGGCATTCCCCTTCGTACCCTTTATCAGATCCTGATGAAATGCAGGCTTTTCATCGGGGGGCGGGGAAGCCTTGAGCATTTTTGCTGGTTGGCACGGGTGCCGTCCATAAATTTCATGGATGAGCACGCCCTTGGACAAGATCAGAATGCCTTCGGAACCTGGATACCTGAGTTCTGGATGCAGAACCGGTTCACAGAGGTCATACACGCCGAGACAGCCGTACCCCTCGACGTCTACGAGCGGCTCATTAGACCTTTCTATTGTGAGTGGAGGCGGTTAGCTCGGAAAGACAGCCGCGCCGAGACGGTCACGGTCCACGAATGCCATCCTATTGGAGGCGTCTGAGCACGCTGTCAGCACAGTCGACAGCAACCAGTTGTCACTCGGGCTGGGACTTCAACCGAACTCGGACAAAAGCGACATGGAGCGAGGTTCTTCCGGTGAGGCCTGGGACGTTCCGATTCCGTCGGGCAACAAAACGTATCGGTTTAGCAGTGATACAAAGCCTGACTCATCGGAATGGCAGGTAGAATTCGCTTCCGTGTGAGGAAACGGGGCTCTGTCATGAGATCAAGAAAGCGAGTCCTTCTGCTGACTTTCAGACCTATTCTTGGTCTGCTTGCTGTCGGTTCAGCAATCAAACAGAAGAGAAATGTCGATGTAGATATTGTCATACTAAGCGACCTCCACAGTGGTGAGCTCTCAGTATCAGAGTTAGAAGAACACGAAATTGTGGAAGAACTGAAACCATATCTCGATAGCGATCTGCTATGGGTTGGCATAACCGTCTTTTCATCTTTTATAAGAAGCGCTTTGGTGGTTTCTTCCATCGTCAAATCCTACGATCGGCAACTACCGCTTGTTTGGGGTGGAGTGCATCCGACCTTGTATCCGGAGCAACCTCTGGAGAGTCCCAATGTGGATATTTCAGTATACGGTGATGGAGAGGCGACAGCGTGCGACATTGTCGATGCCTATAGGGACGGTAAACCGCTCAGTGAAATCAAAGGGATAGCCTACCGGGACGGTGAGGATGTCGTGACAAATACTCCGAGAGAGTATTCGGACTTGAAGACGGTAGGTATTCAAGAGTACTCGCTGATTCGTAACTCTCCGGTATTGATTGAGAGAAAATACTGCTTTTCAAGAATTATTGCCGTGCACGTGGCAAATGGCTGTCCCTACCGTTGTTCTTTCTGCATAAACACCTCCCAGAAACGGAAACACAATCGGAAAGACCCGGCTCAGGTCGTGGACCAAGTGCTGTATCTTGTCAAAAGATATGGCGCAGAAGAGATCGACTTTATTGACGAACTCTTCCTGACAGGAAAGAGGTGGCTCGAGGAATTCCTGAGATTGCTAGCTAAGGCGAATGTGCACATAAGATGGCGGGCAAATGGTCACGCCAAGACGATTTCTGATACGAAGAGATATCCTGATGATTTTTTTGAATTTCTGAGAAAATCAGGTTTAAGAATGACGACCATGGGCGCTGAGTCCGGCTCTGTGAGACAGTTGGAAATCATGAACAAGGGCATAACGCCTGACGAGGTCGTCGCTGCGGCGAAAAGGATCGAGGAACAGAAGATCTACTGTGGAGTCACCTATATGATTGGTAACCCGGATGAAGAGCTCGCGGACATGTGTCAGACTATCGGACACATCGCTTCAGTTAAGAAAAGCGGGAATGATTCCTGCTACTTTGCCCTCCAGGAATACAGGCCGTATCCAGGGAATGACATGTATGAGTCGGCAGTAAGAGCTGGTTTTAGGGCACCGGCAACGTTGGATGAATGGACCCGCTCCATCAGCTTCTGTTCAGGAGGATACGATACCCAAATCGTGTTTCCGTGGATCGATGAGAAGAAGAAGGCTGTCATCGTTGATGCCTTTAATCTATCCGAGTATTTCAACAAGCGATTGAACACAATGTGGCGTATCCCGTGGGCCCCTGAAGTCTATCTGGATGAAAGCTCGGCAAAGAGCAAGTTGGAGATGTATCACAGGGCTGGGTTTGTTCAGCGATAGGGTAACGAAGGGAGTTGATGTGGCCCTATCTCTGAAGTTTATCCATCCCCTTGGCGTGGAGCTTCCAAGAAGGCTTGAGTCGCCTTTTGGGGCCTCTGAATTTGTTCTGGGAATACAAAACCCATGAAGATCATTGTCCCGGTCGCTGGAAGGGGTCGTCGCTTCTATCCCAAATCGGCCTACCTCCCCAAATGCCTGATACCCGTGCGAGGAAGGCTGATGATAGAGTGGGCTCTGGATTCGATATGGCATGCGCCCGAGGACACGATCGTTATCTATCACAGAACACAGCGACCATTGATTGTACATGCGTTGCGTGGGCTTTTGCCGCAGGCGAACCTGGTCGAACAAACCGAACCGCCAGAAGGACCCGCCCATACGGTTTATCAAGCGAGAGATTCCTGGAAGAATGATCATGACGTGGTTGTTGTGGATTGTGATGTCTACTCGATTTCACATTATCATAGAAAGGGTTGGCCGGACTTCTCGGGTGATGGGTCGGTGCTGACGTTTCGGTGTTTGTGTCCTTCCAAAAGCTACATCAAGGTCAGGAAGGGATATGTCACAACCGTTGCTGAAAAGGAAGTCATATCGGACTTGGCCGTAGGTGGAATCTATCATTTCAGAAACGGTGACGGATTGCATTCGGCCCTGCGGGACCAGCTAGGGTCTGCACAAAAGATAGATGGAGAGTTTTACCTTTCAGGAGCGGTGAACAACTACCTGAGACATTTCCCCCGATTTCTTCACTTCCCTGCGGAAAGCTTCCACGACCTCGGGTCACCAAGGGGTGTTCAAGCGTTCGAGAGAAGCAAGAAAAACACATGACAATTGGGTACTACAATGGCATTTCGGGTTCGTCCATCGAATTCCTCGGCGAGCGGGTTCGGAAAACTGCCTGCACAGGCAAGGAATCAAAACTGATAGCTCAGTACACGAACCTGTTGAAGCTGCGAAGGAGGATTGCAGCTCACTGCGTCCAATTGATAGGCGCTGGGACGAACTATTACTACATGGCGTTTTGTCCGGGAGTTTCCTTTGATGTCTATTGCACAATGTGCACACAACAGATCGCTTTTGTACGATTGAAAGAGATTATTTCTGTTTTGTGGGACGAACTGTATTCCCATCATGACCAGTCGGTAAACCTAGCAGTGTACGTCGATTATTTGATCAAGCGAGTGCTCGATTATGCTCGGTGTGGTCGAGACACGTCTCGGTTGATTGAGATCTTGAAAGAGGTCAAGTCAAGGTTGAATGGTAGAAGCCCTTTGGAGACGTCGCCCGGCGGCTTAGTGCATGGAGATCTGACTTTTGAGAATATCATGGTGACCGCCGATTCATTTGTTCTCATTGATTCGAATCCACCTCCGGGAGATGTGGGGTGTATGGGTCTCGATGCGGGGAAGATAAGGCAGTCCCTTTTCTCATACTATGAGTTGTCCAAATACTCCGGGCCTATGGCAACGACGGGCCTCAAGGCGACGTATTCATACTTGGCGAATAGATTCTCATCCTTGTTTCCGTTCTGGAATGAATCTCTTGATCTGCAGTCACGGTTCTACGAGGCGTCCCACTATATCCGGTTGCTGGATTACAAATACCATACACATCCATCACAGGCAGACTCATTCTATGGTCAAACCGTACACCTGCTCGAGGAGGTCCTGGACGAGCTTTCGTTCAGAGGCTAAATAGCCGATCAGTTCGGAGCGAGCGCTTTTGCGTGAACAGAGACACCGCTGATGGGGCCGAATGTGAAATGATGTCGGTTATGAAACCAAAAACAGCCTCGAAGACGATCGAGGGGAAAATCGTCCATAAGGTTTTGTTGGTTGGCCATTCATCTTTTTTGTCACGGCGATGCGTCGAAGATTTGCTGCTGATGACAGCAAACGACGAAGGTGTTGGGCTCCAATTCACTGAGTCTACAGATTGCGACCTTTGTGTCGTTTGTTCAGATGGGCTGATGGGTTACAACATGAGATCGCTGTGCCAGATTATTGAGGATGTCCCCGGACCGCTCGTGGCCTTTGGGTTGGGTACAGAGGGCAATCTGGAGAAGCATCCCGATGAGGATGTCGGCCGGCTGTCGAAGATACTCGATCGTATGGAATTCCTGGGTGTCCGAAATGAGTTGACAAAAACCGAGATAATCCGTGTCTCGAACAACAGAAGAATAGAGATTGTCGGTGACGCGATAGTCAATTTTCAGTTCATAGACTGTACAGAGGTGCCGCGCCATGGTGATCTAGGAATCAATGTTATTGAGTTGCCCGGGAATGATGGACAAGAAGAGAAGACCTTTGAAGCCATTGCATTCTGTCTGGACCAGGTCATGAGATCACCGGAGTTCTCCCACGCCTGTTGCCATATTCTCTGTTTCGGCAGGCATGGTCCCTGCAAAGACGAATTGAAAGCCGCAGAACTGAGGAGCAAACTTACATTCGCGACTCGAACAAGAGTGCACCCTTATCTTCGAGATGTGCTCCTTAGCTATTCGCGGCTATGCAATCTCGATCTTTTTATCAGCATGCGAACCAGCAGTGCATTTGTCGGTGCCATCAACGGTATTGCTCCCGTTGTTTTGGAACATCGGGGAATGAGGGGCCAGGAAATAATGGACCTCATCGGTTGTGGTGATCTCGTACGATCACCTTACGACCTGACCGGCCCTGTTCTTTATCAGACAGTTGTTGAGACCCTTGAAGCCTGGGGAAAACGCTCGGTCAACGTACAAAGGAAGGTTGGTGAATGGCGGGAGAAGCAGAGGGAATTTGTGACAAAGGTGGTCAAATGCTTCTTCTGCTGAATCAAATGGCTAAGAATACGGTCATGAATATGGTTTTCGATCTTGACGGTACCCTGGTTGACACAAGAGAGGCCAATTATCTGGCATACAGGGAGGCATTTGCCAGACACAACCTAGAACTCAGCAGAGAGATCTATGAGAGGAGTTTTGGTAAGAAATGGGAGGAGTGGGGGCCTGAAATAGCCAGAGAGAGGGCATCTCAGATACACGATGCAAAGATAGAGTCATTTGGGAACTATATCCCACTGGTGAAACCTATAGAAATCTATGTGCATATCCTCAAATCATCCTTTGGTTCGCATCGAACGGTTCTCGCAACAAGTGCATCGAGGAAGTGCACCCGTATGATTCTTGATCATTTTGATCTGAGATTCTCTGACGAATTCTATGGTGAGGATTATCCTGATAAACGCTCCATGTTAGTCGAGATAAAGAAGAACGTGATGGCACGGCTGAAGGATACCCTCTTGATTGATGACAACCAAGACAATATCAAACTCGCTGATGAACTAGGATTCCGAACACACCTCGCTGTTTCAGGGGGTCGTGGAATGCTCCGGGTGCAAAAGGTTCGCCCAAGAAAGACATCACAGGGTTAGGATTTCCGGTATGCCGCATCGTTCACATACAACGGAAGAAATGCGTTTCCTTCGTATTCGGCTGATCGGTTGGTATGGATTTCGTGCCACGGGTGATGATCTGATTGCCTGGTCCACAAAGCGTCTATTTCGACGGCGTGGTCAAGAGATGGGTATTCAGGTTGACTTTACCAATGATGGCGACGCTGACCTGATGGTCGTTGGGGGTGGGACGATCATCGGATGTGATTCGGCTGGTATTTGTGAAAGAATCGATAGGCTATCATCACCTGTTGCCGTATTTGGACCTGGATTCCGCAACATGGGAGAAGAGGCTTGTCAAATGTGGCAACCTGCGATGAAAACCCTATTTGATCGAGCTGTTGGAACAGGCGTTCGCGGCCCTGTAACAGCTTGGCAGTTGAAACATTACCAAATGGCGACAAATGTTGTGGCCGTTGGAGATCCGGCAGTCTGGTTTGAAAGAATTCCCGCTCCCCAGCGTTCATCAAAGGGGAAGACAGTGGGAATCTGCATCAGAGAGATGCGAAATGAGGGGGTAGAGGAAAGATACCTTCCCTCGAACAAAGTATACGAACGGTTTGCAAAGCTGCTGCCGGAACTACTGAAGCTATACGAGGCCGAACCGGTGTTTCTATCGTTTTGTGAGAATCAATTCGATTCCGATACTCAGGGTGCGGAGAAATTACGTTCCATGCTACCCGAAAAATACCAGGATGCACCGATCATTCCCTATAGCGATAACGTTCGATATGTGGGGAGTATCATCGGGCAGATGGACTATCTGATCAGTGAGAGGATGCACCCCACAATCATTGCCTGGGTCCAGGGGAAACCCTGTATAGCGATTGATTACCAGTACAGGAAGACCGAGGATTTCATGGAGGGAATCGGTTTCCCCGAATACTGCATTCGAATCGATGACCTGGATGTCAATGAATATATGGACAAGCTAGCTCTTTTAAGAAAAGAACAGGCGTCCATTGTTCAGAAATCGAGAGATGTATTTTCCTACCAGAGACACCTCCAAGAAGAGCTCGCCTCACAAATTCTGGAAAGAACATGCGGATGAAAGTGAGTTAACCATTGGAGAATCCTTGTAAGATCGTATGCTTTGGAGACAGCATCACCAAGGCGTGGGCACCTTTGCTTGAAGTTGCACTGAGGAACAAGTTCCCAGACCATCAAATCGACATTGTCAACCTCGGTGTCGTCAGTGACACAACCGCAGGTGCTGTGAGGCGGCTGCACTCTGTATTGGCGGAAAGGCCGGATGTCGTTCTCATCGGTTTTGGCATGAACGACTGGCGCAAAGACATCGATCGAGAGAAGTTCAGATCCAATCTCTCGTTCCTGGCCGAAAAACTCGTTGCCCAGTCGATCCGGACCGTCTTCTTAACGATCAACCCCGGAGGGCGCGTATTTGGGGAGATCGCCCCTGAGATTGTCGAGTATAACGAAAATGTCATGGCGATTGCGAAGCAGTGCTGTTGCCGCGTGGTGGATGTTTTTTCCGCCTTTACCGAGAAGGTATTTCCTGTATCGAAAGGTCTTTATGATGAGATTCATCCAAACGAGTTGGGTGATCGCGTCATTACCGAGGAGTTACTGGACATTGTGCCGCTTGATCAAACGGTCATTGTGTGGACATTCAATGGGGAACACTGTTTCTGTAATTATGAGTGTCCATACTGTTACGTCCCCTCCGAGGTGAATATGGGGCATGCTTATCCCGGAGCCCCGGAGAAATGGCATGAAGCCTTGAAGAGAAGCTTCGGGAATCAGAAACTGGTTTTCTATTTCTCTTTCGGGGAACCCATGGGGGGAAAGGGGTTCTATGAGCTCATAGAGATGATCGGTGAAGAACAACGGTGGGGGTGTCACATCACCACAAATCTTTCGCTTCCATTGGGCCGGCTTTTGAAAACGAAGCTGGTGCGTGAGAATCGCTTACACGTGAACGCATCCTTCCATCCCACCCAAACATCGATTGTGTCTTTCCTGGAGAGACTTCTTATCCTCCGGCAGCATGGAATCGAGCCATCGATTGTCTACGTGATGTACCCTCCCCAGTTGGCGGAGTTTGCGGATTACTTCGAAGTTTTTCGTCAGCATGGCTTGTTTGTTCATGTTCGTCGGTTCCGAGGCATTTATGATGGCCGTCCCTACCCCCAATCCTATACAGAAGAGGAAAGGCGCTTTGTCGCCCGTTATTGTGACACGTTAACTGTGAAGTACATGCTGAACGATATGGAAGACAAGCCCGAAGAGACTGCCTCAAAGCTCTCTTATGCTGGGATGAACTATTTCATGTTGGATCATCATGGATATGTTTGGCGTTCTCCGGATTTCAAGGGTGAGAGGCCCCTTGGAAACATCCTACGAGACGACTTCGCCCCCGTGCCGAGGCTCACGCCTTTCGGTGGAACAGTTCTCGGATCCGTGAACATCATTGCCGCTTTGAGAGAGACGGGAATGCACCAGCTAGAAGGAAACCACACGTGGTCCTTTGCCCAACAGGGTGGGTGTTTCAGAAATGGAGATGGAAGTGTGCATTACCCATTAGAACGTGCGGACTTCCAGGACGAACACCTTCTGAAGATTCTCGACTGGCCAGCGACGGACAGCTGACCATGAACACAAATCTGGGCAAGACGAAAGGAAGGCCTAAGAAATTGAATCAATTCGGACATCGAGAATCAAAAAGAATATTGGAGTCTCCACATGCGCTTGAAGCCAGAGAGTAAGCCGCTGAACCGTACTGAATGTTTTCACTCAAATCCGAAATCAGTGATTCGCAACCCAGGGGGAAAAGGATTAGGCATGACTGTCGGGTCCTATGACCGCAACCGACACCCCGCGGCTATCACAAACTTTAAAACACTTTGCCATGCTCCATTTACCAGCATGGATTTCGGTCCTCAGGGGCAGATCAATGTCTGCAATCATTATTTCAGGACAATCGACAACATCGCCAACGGGAGATCACTTCATGAGATATGGAAGGGAAAGGAGTTTTCAGAGCTTCGCTTCAATATGCTCAATTATGTCATCGATGAGGACCTCTGTCGGCATTGTGCCATCCAGATACGAACGAAACACCCGGAGAACGCTTTTTCCGTTGAGCAATATGACCAGTACCCAGCAGCGTCGGTAGATCCTGATTTCCCGTCTCGAATGACATTCAGATTATCCAACAGGTGCAATCTTGCGTGTGTCATGTGTAGCGGCACATTATCATCCAGGATCAGAAGGGAGCGGGACAAACAGCCCAACCCGCCTTCACCCTATGGCGACCGGTTTTTTTCTGAAATCCGAGATTTCTTGCCACGGCTGAATCATGTGGAATTCTTTGGTGGAGAACCCTTCCTGATCAGAGAGCATCTGAGGATATTTGATTTGATCAAAGAAACAGGGGCTCAATGTACTCTCTATGCCAATACGAACTGTACCTCTCTGACCGACCGAATAAAAGCATACATCGAGGATCTCAATTTTACATGCATCGCCGTGTCTATGGATGCCGTGAATCCGGAGTTACATGCAAAAATCCGTGTAGGCATAGACCATGAGAAGTTCATGAAAAACCTCAACTGGTTGCTGGGCTTACGCAAACGCCGTCGTCTAAAGGTGATACTCAATGTGACTGAACTGAGACAGAACTGGTTCGAGCTACCGGAGTTGTTTCGTTTTGCTGCCAGAATAGACTGTTTCTTGCATATCAACACCTGCATTCATCCAGACCATTGCACCCTATACACCTTACCAACCAACGAACTGACATATCTTCTCGACTTCTTCGTGAGAGAGAGGGAGAAACTGGATGATGAACTACGTATGCAGGGCAACAACAGAAGCTACCAACACCTCGTGTCCATGATAGAAAAAGAACTCGATAAGCGAAAGCATCATCCCAGGCCGTCCTTGAGAGGAATTCATCGGCCAGATGGGGGGGCTGGCAATGCACGGGAACCCTCCAGTAGAACGCCGATCTCCCAAAGGAAAGAGGATGAATCGAATCATGAACATCGCCAGCATTATCGATAACCAGTTCTATTTGTCCGGAGTCAACGCATATTGGAGCAGCATGGCGCGGGCGCTGCGGCTCATGGGGCACACCATCCATACGATCGGTTTGGACAGTGGCGTCCATCCATGGAACACCGGTCTTTTTGACAGCCTCGTTGGAAGATCTCATCGATTCCATGTAAACGGTTCGAACGAAGCTCATCTTGAACAGGGAGCGTCTCTGTTTTTAGCGGTTGCGCCTGATGTGGTTTTTCATCATTATTCCGATTTTGGGATTGACCTGAGCCTCCGTCTCCGCTCGAAATCCCGGAAGAGAGGATGGAAAGACGTGTATGTCTGCCATAGTGACGATCCCGATCATTACGATCGTATCCGGAGATGGAAGTGTGAGCTGTCCCATATTTTGTGCGTGAGCGGTGTCTGTCAGAGACATGTGGTCAACTCTCTGGGATTTGATTCGGAGGCAACCTCTGTGAATCAGTATTTCTTCGTTCCTCCAGCCAACCGGATCGCTGGTGATCCTTCTCAGTGTCGAATGTCACTCAAGTCATTGAAGTCCGCAAAAATCCTGTATGCGGGGAGACTGGAGACCTACCAGAAAAGGGCGGGTGATCTTGTGGCACTCTCAAGAGCTCTTGACGATTCCCAGGTCGATTACGTCCTTCATGTGGCCGGTTCGGGGTCGATGGAAGATGACCTCAGGATGCGGCTGAAAGCGGCTGTCAAAGAGGGCAGAGTGATTTTTCATGGATATCTGTGCGAGAACGAGCTGTTTGGCCTGATGGAAAAGAGCAACATCTACGTGAGCTTTTCTGAATTCGAGGGAATTTCGACGTCCCTGATCCAGGCGATGCACTTTGGTCTTGTTCCAATCATCACGCCAACGGCCAGCGGGTCGAATTTCTTGACCCATGAGTCAGATGCCCTCTTTTTTGACGTGGGGGACATGAATCGGTTGGCAGAACTGATTCGCGGCGTCCTCACAGGCGTCTACGACTACGGTCGTATCGTAGAGAATGTCGCGGCAACGGTTGAGCGGAGTTTCAGTATCGATCGGTCCAAATCCCAGCTGGCGCAGACCCTGGATCGGATCGAGAAGAGGAGTCGTTAAAGACCGATGAAAAACATCACCCTTGTGCGCACTCACTACAGCCACTGGGCATCACGAAGCGGCTACTGTCTGCTTTCCGAATACCTTCAGAAAAGCAGAGCATTCACCTTCAAGGAAATCGTAACCCGCAACGATCGCATCAGGAGTGGTAACACCTGGAAGGACACCTGGCGGAGTTGCGGCATGCCATGGTACTCACCAGAGGATCACCTGAGTGAATGCATGGTGCACGAGGAATGCTATCCCCGCAGATCCGATCTTGTCCATTTTTTTGACGGGGAGAAGGGGTACTACTACTCGCAAACCTTGTCCAGGAAAAAAAACGCGCGGGTCGTTGCCACCTACCACCAGCCACCATCTGTGATGGACCGGTATGGGCTCCTCGGTGACAAGGGGCAGCTGGAGCATCTGGATCGCCTCGTCATTCTCTCGGAATCTCAGAGATCGTTTTTTGAAGATCATGTGGCACCGGACAGAATCGTGTGTATACCCCATGGCGTGGACACGGCATTCTACAGACCTGCGCGGGAAAGGGTCCGGCGGAGGCGAAAGTTCCGGTGTTTGAGTGTGGGGTTTTGGTTGAGAGACCTCATGGTCATGGAGCGGGTGATCAGGGCATTTCGTGAGCGAAGCAATGTGGTTTTTCAAATCGTCGGTCTTCAGGCGGGTGCAGAAAATGAGGCCGTCGATCGCACAATATACGCAAGCCTCAAAAAATGTCCGAACGTCAGACTCTATGAAAACATAGAGGATGGAAAGTTGCTGGAGCTCTATCAGTCGGCGGACGTCCTTTTTCTTCCCCTCACAGACTGCACAGCAAACAATGTCCTCTTGGAGGCACTGTCGTGCGGCCTTCCCATTTTGACGACTGATCACTCTGGAACCCGGTACTACCTGGATAACGATGGTGCATGTTTCGCGCGACCAGGAGACGTGAAAGACACGGTGGAAAGGCTCAGAGCCATCGTGTCACAGGATGAAATGAGAAAAACGTTGAGCGAGAGGGGTCGTCAACGTGCAGAAGAGAGATATGCGTGGGAGAAGATCGCGTTGCGATACCATGAATTGTACAAAGAAATTTTGAACAAGCCCCGAAAACCAAGACGAAGGGATCTTACCCTCAAAAAAGCGATGTGCACGGTCGTTTCATCGGATTTCCTTCAGCAGGCACTCGCACTCTACCTTTCCGCGACGAAGCATGGAGACTGTGATTTCTTCATTCTCGTGGCAGACGATCACCATGATGCAGAGCGTTTCCGTGAAGTCCAACAACGCGTGAACGGCCGGTTGACACTTCTCAGAAGGAGGGACTTACAGCGGAATCTGGCCTTTCATTATGATGAAGACAGCCTGCGTTGGGCCCTCAAGCCCTCTCTGATGCTACATTTGCTCGAAACCTTGCGGTACGACGCGGTCATGTTTGCAGACAACGATGTCTGCTTCTTTGAGAGCTACGACTTCCTGTTTAAGGAGCTTGAGAGGTCGGCCGTCCTTCTTACACCCCACTGGCGGCCAATCAACCCGGAAGAGAATCTCGCCCAGTTTACCTGCAATTTCTCTCACGGTCTTTACAATGCGGGTTTCATCGGTGCGAGCCGGAAGGGTGTGGAAGCCCTCCGATGGTGGGAACATGTCTGTAAGGTGAGATGCGAGAAACGCGAGGGAGAGGGTTTCTACGTGGATCAACGATACCTCGATGCTCTGCCTGTGTATTTTGATGGCGTTCGCGTGCTTGATCACAAGGGATGCAACGTGGCTGAATGGAATGCCGAGCATTTGCCGCGAGTCGCCGTCGGTGGGAAATCCTTTGTCGAGATCTGGCCGATTGTGTTTATTCATTTCACGGGCCTTACCATCAAAAGGATCGACGAAAATCGCGATCCGGCCCTTGAGGCGTATCTCGAGACATACAGAAAACTTCTGAACGAGGCCGAGAGACTGATGGCCCAGGAGGAACTGGACCTTCTTGAAGCGATGGATCGTTCGCCGTGTGAGGCTGATGTCACGGAGGAGAAGCCAGAAGCATCGCCGACTGCCTCCATTGATTTGTGTGTTGCTGTGGATTTTATGAATATCCCCAATTTCCTGCTTCAGTTGGAGTCGATCCGGACTTCTTTCAGGGTGATGCCAACCGTCTGGGCGCTTTGTGCCGATTACGAAAGCTACGATTTTCTGAAGCGTTTGAAGGACCGTGTTGAGCTCGTCGTTTGGAGAGAGCTCAAAAGCTACCGTTTAGAAAAATTGAGGAAACGGTATGAAAACTGCCAAACAGGTTTTACCCTTGGGGCCACACCTTTCTTTCTCAGGCATCTCCTGACGGATCGAATGGTTGAGCGGGCCCTCCTTCTTGACAGTCATCTCCTCTTTGTCGGAAAGCCTGACGGGTTCTTGAGTGCCCTGGTGGAGAGCGGGGGATCGATCACCCTTCCGCATTGGGAGAACGGCGACGGCGTTCCGAGGATCGAGGGCGGACCGTCGGGATTACGAGACTATCGAATGGTCCTCCTGAATAGGGAATCCACCGATTTCTTAAGGGTTTGGACGAGAGAGGTTCTCAGGACCCCGGGTGGGGACAGCAAACGTCAGAGGTCTGCGGGCCTACAGCCGTCCTCGGGGAAGGATCTCCGTGATTGCGGCGGTACCCGCGAGTGTGTGGTTTTCCCCGAGGATTCCGAAAGATGCGCAACCAAAGGGCCCATGAACAGTCTGAGAAGCTGTATCCTCATGTATGATGATGGAGCCTTGACGATCAGGGATTGGAAACTGAGGATATCCGAGCGATCCACTCACCATGCTGTCATCGATACCTACAACAAGTTCATAACAGACCTCTTCGGAAAGGTAAAAACCCGTTACGGTCTCAGCAAGGCGAATGATCTGGACATACAGCTGCGGTCATGCAGTACGGATGATCTGATCCGGATTCTCTATCTGCACAGAAGCTATATTACCCATTTCGGTCTTCTGGTCCATGAGGACAGTGAAGGAACTCCGTCCGATGTCATGAAAGCCTATCTCCTATACCTCCTGGCCGTTCGCTCCAGAGATCAAGGGAAAACCGACGACGCTTTTCGGATTTTTCATTTACTGGCTGAGACAAAGGCCCTTTTGCCGGATCTTTATCGAGGTAAAACGCATTATCACATGGGAGAAATGGCCGAAGAAAAGAGCGATTTTCGAAGGGCTTTTGAACACTACGCCGCATGTCTAGAACGCATGCCCTATCACGCGGACGCGCGCGAGCGAGCTGACCTTCTCAAAAGACATTTACAAATTACAGAAAGGGCAACCCGTACGATGGATGATAGGCCTGCAGATACCCGTCAGGTGGTCCTTTGAAAATCCTCTCCATTATTTACAGTCTGGCCACGGGTGGTGGGAGAATACTCATCGATGTTATCGATGGCTTCCCAAAGGCCGACCACACCGTGTGGTATCAGAAACCCTTTGGCGATCTCGGGTGTTCCCTTGATGTGGAGCTCGGTCAGAGAGCGGTGCCCCATGCGTGTATGCCCCTGGAGGAATTTCCCCATGCGTTGAGAGAGTTGGCGCCCGATATTGTTCTGTGTCACTGGTGGAGTGGCTTCAGGTTCTCCAGGCCGAACTGGGCCAGGAATCCGTGGGTCGTTATTATTCACGAGAATCTTCCGGCACCGGATTTTGGCGATCATTATGTGGCCACAAGTCGAAGGAATCATTTGATACAGAGCCATCTATCGGAATCGAAAAAGACGGTCATCTATAACGGCATCGATTTGGATCGAATCGATTGCATCCCCAAGGAGCCCAACGATCATTTCGTGATCGGCCGCGTCAGCCATCTTCATGAGAAGAAAATCCCCGAGGACTATATCGATTTTGCCTGTTCCATGGAAATACCGAACGTTCGGCACCACATCATCGGATCCGGGAGGATGCTGGCCCGTTTGAAGGAAAGGGTTCGTGTTCTCGGTATGGAGGAACGCTTTTACCTGCCCGGTGAAATCCCTCATCAGAGAATCATGAAAGAAATCAAGGCATTCGACATCTCCTGTTATCTGACAGGGCACCATACCGAGGTCTTTTCAATGGCGATACTGGAAATGATGGCCGCTGGGATACCGGTGGTCGCTGAACCTCGTGGGGGCATTCCCGAACAGATCGTCCATGGACGGAATGGGTTCCTGGCGGGTTCGCGTGATGAGGTGAGAAGCTACTGTGAGCATCTCTACAAAGACCGTTCTTTGAGGCAAGAGATGTCCTATAGAGCTCGGGAAATGGCCAGGGAATTTGACATCCGGTTGCAATGGAAAGCGTATCAGAATTTGGTTCAACGATTGTCTTGACTCTTGGAGACGAGGCTGAGTCCCATGAAAATCACTTTTCTCAACCCGGGCTTCCGAAACTGTGGGGGATGTCTCCAGCTGGTGAAATACGCCAATGAAATGGTTCTGGGTGGGCATGATGTTTCCCTGGTCTACCACGGAGGGTATAGCTACGATCTGACGCCCGTTCTAGCCAGGCGCATATTTTCCCCCCATTTCCGACCCGAGGAGATCCCGGATGCCGACGTGATCATGTGCAGCTCCTGGAACGTGGCCCAATCGCTGGCTGATCTGCCCCACTCAAAGGGCAGGAAGTTCTACTATGTGCAGGATTTTGAGAACTGGGCGGGCGCGACAGAGCAGATCGTCGCGTCATGGCGGTTGCCGTTGGAAAAGATCGCCATTTCAAGGTATTTGCAAGAGCTCATCGGTCAGACCACGAGTCTTGACGCCCATTATCTTCCGTTGGGGATCGATTTCGATGTTTTTTACCCTGAAAAATACCGGGGTGCGCCCCAAGGCGAGATTGTGATCGGGGGGCTCTACAACACGACGCCGCGCAAAAGATTCGAAGACTT
>Ga0180437_10005370_pt1 | contig 17581 bp, 20 predicted proteins | sample SS_ome_4_FD_132410 | JGI IMG/M metagenome (GOLD analysis project Ga0180437, IMG submission 132410) | Hypersaline lake sediment archaeal communities from the Salton Sea, California, USA - SS_3_D_1 metaG | ecosystem: Environmental > Aquatic > Non-marine Saline and Alkaline > Hypersaline >... | reverse complement strand
TCCAGTTATCGCCCGGTACCTCGCCTAGCTCTTCTATTTTGCTTAGCGCGTTCTCTTCTATTATAGCGTTATCCATAGCAAGCTTTAACCCGGCTAGCATTTCTACGCTAAACCCTCTAAGGTTACCGCTAGCTATTTCCTCGGTCCATAGTTTAGAGTTATCTACTTTAACTACGCCGTACCAGGTACCTACCGGTAGCTCGTGGCCGAATTTATAAAGGGCCTTATCTAGCTTACTGTTTTCTATTACCCAGTTTTCGCTAACGTGTACGCCGTCTACGTCGTCCTTATGGTCGGTATTAAAGTTACCGCCGTATAGGTTAGCGTTAAACCTGTCGGCTATTTCGCGTACTACCTCAGCGCTAAACCTTACGTAAAATAGTTGGTTTGTTTTCGGGTGTCTACGTGGTATAAGTTTACCCGGTATAATAAACGGGCCGGCTAGCTTTTGCTCTTTTGCTAGCTCTTCGAAATTAAAGTCTATACCGTCTACGTCTAGCCCCTCGTCGTCCTGTTTAGCAAATTTTAACCAGTCGAATTCCATAGCCGGTAAGTCTACTAGGCTAATCTTATTCGTACCCTGGTGTAATTTATCTACTGTAATATTTAGGACTGGGGCCCCGTTATGTAGTTCCATATCTTATAAAGCTGTTAATATATTAATCGTAACACTATCGTATAAAATTCTATAATTCGGCGTTAGCCTCTAGCCCGGCTACGCGGTCCTGGGTTTCGGTTAGTTCTTGCTCTACTACGTAGGACCTTATCGGCTTACTTAGTGTAGTATTAAGCTGGTCCAGTACCCCGCTTATACCAGCGCCGGTACTTTCACTACTCGCCGTAGTAGGCTCGCCTAGTATACCGCCTGTAGCAAATTTACGACCCCCGCCGGCCTGGTTTATTCGGCTTAGCTCAGTCTTAAACATTGAGGTACTACGCTTATTTATTACAGCCTCGCCCCCCTCTAGCTCGCCGTGGCTAGTTTTTATACCGCCGTTAGCGTGGCTAGGTCCGTTAAGTATACCCCCCTGGGCGAATTTTTGGCTTTTTATTTTAGCTACCTGTATACCTGTAGAAATAAGTACGCCGGCCCCAGCTATTAACCCTAGGGGTACTAGTGGCTGGGTAGTGGCTAAGGCGCTAGTAAAAGCCAGGGCCCCGTTAATTATTGCCTGGGTTACCTGTAGCTTTTTGTTTTCCTCGAAAGCCTCTTTTTCTATTGCTAGCTGTTCCTTTTCTTTTTGCTTTTGTAACCTCAGCGCCTCGCGGTCGGCTTGCTTTTGGCTTATAATACCGTCCTGTACTCGCTGGTCTAGTATCGCGTTTTCCTCTTCGAAAGTTTCTTCTAAGCTTTCTAGCTTATTATCGCGCTCGCGCTCGTTTTGTTCCTGGGCTATTTCGAAATACGCGTCGCTAATTTGCTGGGCGGTATCTATAGCCAGGCTAGTAAGCGCGTCTTTTAGCTGGGCCTGTTGGTCAGCTATAAGGTCGGCCTGGGCGTCTAGGCTTTCCTTAGTCGCCTGTAGGTCCTTTTCTCTAGCGCCCTTTTTTATCTCGGCTATTTCTAGCTGGGCCTGTTGCTCTATTTTTATACGCTCGTCGGCCGTTAAGTTTTCGGCCTGTAGTTCTATATTAGCGTTTTCCTGTATTTGTTTTATACGTAGGTTTAATAGATTGCTTTCTATTTTGGCTATTTCCTCGGCGTTTTCCTCGGTGTTATCCAGGCGGGCCAGGGCTAGCTTTTCCTCTATTATTAATAACTCGGTACCGTTTTGTACGGCCTTGTTTTGTAGTTCTTGCTTTTTAGCGTCGTCTAGGTCCTGGTACTTTTTTTCTATAGCCTCTAGCTGTTTAAAAAAGTTTTCACTATTAGCCAGTAATAAGGCCGTACGCTTTTCGTCGTCCTTAGTTAAACGCTCTATACGTTCGCGCTGGGCCTCGAATTCTAGCGTAAGCTTTCTAGCCTCTAGGTCCTCGGCGCTAGTTAGGGACTTTTGGAAAAATTCCTCTTCTAATATTGCTAAATCTTGTAACCTTTTAGCCTCGTCTTTTACGGCTTGCTCCTGGGCTCGCTTTCTTTCCTCGGCGCGTTTCTTTCTTTTCTTTTCCTCTTCGTCGGCCTGTCTTTCGGCCTCTTTGTCGGCGTCGGCTTTTTTCTTTTTAGCGTCTATACTCGCCTGGTCTAGCCCTAGCTCTTTCTCTAAGTTTTTTATTTTAGTTTGGTTAGCTTTGTCTAGGTCGTCTAGTACGTCTATTTGGTTTTGTATTTCCTTATTCGCCTGTACGGTCCCAGCGTTCGCTAGTGTTTGCTGGTCTATTCCTAAGCTTAAACTAGTTACCCAGGTTACAACCCCTTTATTTTGTCCTGTTTGGGCGTCGGTATTATTTTGTATTACTTCCTTAAACTTTTCGGCGCGTATCTCAGCGGTCGCCTCAGCCTCGGCGCGTAACTTTACTAGGGCCGTATACTTTTGTATTTCGGTATTAAGGTCGGCCGTACTAGTCTTTTCTAGGTCGATATTACTAAGTAGGTCCGGGTACGTTTCCTGTAGCTTTTTTATTTGCGCGTTCTTATCTTCTCGGCTTATTGTTTCGTCGGCTATTGTTTTCTGTAGCTTATCTATAGCGCTTAGCTCTTCGCTCGCTATTTCTACCGCTTTGTTTTGTACGTCGTTTAGCGCTTGCTGGCCGGCTGTTACCCCGCCGAATAAATTACTAAGCTTTTCGAAGTTAGCCACCAGTAACCCCACGGCTACCACTATAGCGCCTATACCTGTAGATATTAACGCCGTCCTAAAACCTTTAACCGCTTTAGTACCCCCGCCTACCGCTTTACTAAATAAGGCCGTAGTAGTATTTAGTAGGTTTTGGGCTACCGTTTGTATCTTTAAAAATACGGTACTTTCTTTAATTCGCTTAGCGTAGTTACGGTACAGTTTAAGCCCGGACTGTATACCCTCTATAGCTCCCTTAAACCCTACGGCTACGCCTATAGCGGTTTCTACTCGGTTAGCTATTTCCTCTAGGGTTTCGTTACCCTCGCCACTAAGTAGTATAAAGCTGGTAGTAACGTCGCCCACGGCACCCGCTACGCTCCCTAACTCGCTGGCTACCTGTTCGCTATCTAAAGCCTCTAGGCTTAGCTCTACGTTTTTAAGCTCCCTACTGGTTTCTATTAGCTTACTACTAAGCCTATCGAATTCCTCGGTACCTCGGTCTACCCCTTTTAGCTTTTCGCTTAATACCTCTACGCTTTTTTCTAGGTCGCCTATAGTAGCGCTAGCCGTGTCGGTACTTAGCGCTAGCTCTACCATTTTGTCGTCGGCGGTATCTACCGCTTTACTCAGCGCCTTAAAGCTTTCGCTACCCTGGTCCTCTATACCGGCCAGCGCGTCGTTAACGTCGTCTATACTTTTCTCTAGTTGGTCTAAAGTTTTGGCGCTTTTCGTCGCCTCTATAAGTACCTTTATATTTACCTCTTCGTTAGTCGCCACTTTATACGGTTTAGGGTGTTAGTATTGTTATCGTTTTCTTATGCTACTTTTTGCCACTTATCTACAGTAAGCCCGAAATACTTAGAGGCGTTAGCTGTTATATCGCTTAGTATAATATCCTCTACGAAAGTATTAATTTCGTCCAGTAGTAAATTAGTTACCGGGTCGTTAAAGTCCCTAGCCGTCGCCTCTATTAGCGTCTTAATTTCGTCCTGGCTGTACGTAATAGTACGGGCGTCTAGTAGTGGGTAGGTGGTTATAGTGTCCTGTAGCACCTCGTCGAATACGTCCACTACTTCGCCTATCTTTAGGTATACTACTATATTACCGTCGCGGTTTAGAAAGCTTACTAGGTCCACGTCTACGAATAGTACGCCGGTCTTTTGCTCGGTCCCTTTCGTATAGTTTTCGTCTGTTATTGTCTGTACCATTTTATTAGGTTTAAAAGTTAATAATTTTATAGGCTATCGAAAGCCGTTTTTATTTGGTTAAGTGTTAGCGCTGGGTCTAAGTCGTACGTAAAATTAAGGGCTACGAACATACCCCCCAGGTCGTTAACCTGGGTACCGTCAAAGTCGAAAGTATATTTATAACCCTCTAAAGTCATTACCCGCTTATCGACTACCCCGGCGTTATCGAAACTATTATAGTAGTTATCGTATATTAGTAGGCTGTCGTTAGTTTGGAAACGGTCGACTATTTTACGCTGGTGTAGGTTTTTATTCCAGCCTACCCCTACGTCGCCGTTACGCTCGCTAGTTTCTATACCGTTAAATAGTATACGGCCGTCGGTTAATAACGCCCCAGCCTGTAAATAGTGTGCCAGTCTAATACGACCCCCTGGTATATTTAGCGTACGGGTTATAGGTTGCTCAGACAAAAAGCGTACAGTATTGTACGGTCGTAAAGCTGTAGGTAGAATAGGGGACCAGCTTAGCGCGTTATTTTTCGCGTTAATTTCGTAACCGTCGCCAGCCCCGGTATATAGGTCGCCGTAGTTTTTAGCCTGTAGTACATAGCCTGGCCCGTTAGTATCTAGTATAACCCCGCCGGCTACTGTAGGCATAGGTAAAAGTAGTAGCCCGTCTACGTGGACCGTACGACCTATTACCCTTATAGTCGGCCTATATAATGGGTTACCGGTATTAGCTAACCCGTACGCCCCGTTATATATTGGTATTTGTTTTGTACCGCTATCGTATTCTAGCTGTAGCGTACCGTTTTCGCTCGGTAGGTTTACCGCTATGTCGCTGAGTATTTCAGCCTGTACTAATTCGGTCCTAGTTAGGTTTACCTTATCTACAAAGGTTAGCGGGGCGTCGCGGTCGCTTATTAGTAAACGGTTAAGCCCTGTAGTACTACCGTAGCCTAGTGTCGTTTCTAGGTCCTGGTTACCTATCGCTACCAGTAAACTAGTTAGTATACGCTTAGTAGTATAACCCGTAGGGCTGTCTAAGTCCGGTACGTCTATAGCGGTATAATGGCCTGGGCCGGTTGCTAGCTCTTCGGGTAGCTCGTGTATTTTAACTAGTCGATACATTCCTATTATTATTAGTTGTTATTAGCTCGCCGTCGCCGGTATTGGTTGCTAGTACCTTAGTAGTACCGCCGTCGGTAGAATTCTTATATATTATTTCGTTACTCGTAAAGTCGTATTTAACGGCCTCTATCTGTAAAAGCTTTACCCTAGTGGGCGCGTTTGTAAGCGGGTTAAAGTTTTCTATTTGTACTATACGGTAGTATACCCCGTTAATATAAACTACTCGGCGTAAGTCTAGTAGGGCTATATCGTTCTCGTTTAAATAAACGAATAAGCTAACTACCTTAGCGCCCTTTCTTGTTTTTTCCTCTTCGGTTAGTTGATGAAATAGGCGGTATAAATTCCAGTACGCCCCCTGGCTTTGTAGTAGGTCCGTATCGGGCTCGCCGAAAGTTAAACTATATAACGGCTTTCTAGGGTCGTCGAATTCGCTAGCGCATATATACCGGGTTAACGTGTTTACTGTACCGTCGTCTATTTGATATACGCCTATTTGCTCGCTTACAAAACCTATTTTAAGGGTCTTACCTAGCCCTCGCTTTTGTGTGCTGTTATCTTCTTGTTTAAATAGTAAGGGGTATAAAAGCTCGTTTTGTTCGGTACATTTTAACGGCGTTAAATCTGTTTTTATAGTTTGCTCGTCTATACTTATATTAGTTTCTACCTCGCTATCGTAGTCGGCGTAGCCCTTTTGGTTTAGTTCAAAATAATTCTTTACGGCTACGTCGTCGCTCTTAGCGAATTCGTAACGAAAACGCGCCGGTAGTTTATCAGCTAAAAAGTTATTTTTTATAAGTCGGCTAGCGTCGTACTTTTCGGACCAGTCGACGTACCCGCCTAGGTCGAAAAAATTAGTACGGGGCTCTATTATTAAGTTATCCGGGTTATACGGGTCGTCTATAGCCCAAAGGTTAAACGTATTTAGTATAGTGTTTAGGAATTTATCGGCTTTAATTTCCGGTATATAGTTACTAAAATTAAGCTCGTCGCCTGGTAATATTATCGCCTCTACTAGCTCGCTTTTAACTTCGACGTACTGAGTATTAAACCTACAATTTAACCAGCGGGCTAGCCCGCTCTCGTTATATGGTAGCATATGCTGGCGAAAGTTTATAGTATCGCCGGCGTTTAAGTCTAGCTCTATTTCCCAGGTTAAAAACTGGGGCGGGTTAGGGTAAGCTACCCACGGCTCGCCGAATTGGTGGGCGTAAAACGTACTAGCTACGGGGGTAAATTTTACGTCCTCGTAAGTATATACTATACCGTTCTTTACTATCTCTATACTGTTAGTTACTTCGCCCTGTACTTCGGTATGGGGTAGGGTAAACAGGTACCAAAAATTAGAGTTATACTCGGGTACGTTTACGTATGTTTCCATAAAGAATTCCATACTTAAATTAAACCGGTAACGGCCCGTACGCTGTATAGTCATTAAAGGCGCCAGCGGGTTAGTTAGGTCCCATTGAGCGTTAACGTCTGTTATAACAGTATCTAACGGTATAGTACGGTTATAGCCTAGTACCGAATTCCACCAGGGTAAATTAGTAGGCGTTAGCGGTACCGTATCAGCGTCGCCCCTGGTATACCATTGGTTAGGGTATGTTAGGTTAGTTTCAAAAGGTAACCGCTGGGCGTCCGTATATAGTATACGGTCCAGGGTGTTAATTAAAATTAAGTTATTCCAGTATTCACTATTAAAGAAATCGCTAGTATACGTACGGCCAGCGTTTAAGAAAAGTACGTCTATAATTTCGCGTAAGAATAAGGACGGCCGTAGGTTTATTAGGTCCCAGCGGTTAGGTACGGTATCGTCTTTACCGTAATCTATTAGCGGGTATACGTAACCCTGGTAAGCCTGTAGCGTACCGTTAACTACGTTAAACCCGTCGTAAGACTGTAGTACGTTATCTAGGTTATACGTATGGTTTAATTTAGAAAAGTCTAAGGTATTGAGGTTAACCCCCTTTAAGTCTTTTACTATAGCCTTAGTACGCTGTATAATTTGTAGCTGTATTTCTTGCTTTTCTTTTAGTTTGGACCAGTCTAGTACTATTAGTATACCCTCAATAAGTACCCGGCCGTTATGCTGTAGAAAACAGGGTAGGGCCTCGCGGGTATCGTACCCCACGTTATCGCTATTAGCCTGGTCCAGCCCTACGAATATCCTAGCGTTTTCGCTAGTATACGGTACCGTTACGGTTTTCGTATAGCTGGTTTTCCTTTTCGTTAAGTTGGTTACGTCGGCCGTAGTGTAATTTAATGAGTAGTTAAAATTCTCGTATAAATCTACCCGGCCCCTTACTGTTACTAGCTCCATACTTATATTAGTTTCTTTGGCTGTATTGTGTACGGTTTATACGTAGCGTTATACCTACCTGGCGTAGCGCCGTGTTTTCCTTTTCTTGTCCTACCTGGGTCTTAGGTTTAATAATAGCCGGGTATACTTCGCCCTTAAACTGTACGAATATATTAGCGCTAGTATAACACTCTTCTAAGTACTTAGCGTCTAGCTCGCTTATATAATCGGTTAATAGGTCCCACTCTTCACTATAGGAATTTTGTATAGTTTCAAAGCCTCGGGTAATACTATCGCCTGGCTCTATACTTATTACGTCCTTTTCGTAGCCGTCGCTAGCCGTGGTAATTCGTCGCGCTCGTTTTAGGTTAAAGTTATAACCTATAAAGCTACCTAGTCTATCCTGGAATAATACCCGGGCCCCGCTATAAGCGTAGGGCGTATAGTCTAAGTCGAAACATATTTTTTCTGTTAAGCTATCCGGGGCTATTAGTGTACTTTGTAAGCCTACGAAACCGCTAAGGTACTGGGTATAGTATACGGTCGTCGGTCCTACCTTACCTACCTTTACCTTACCGTTAAGTATTTTATACTCAGCGCTACAGCTTGCTACGTCCCACTTATACGATACTTTAACTATCGACCCCCCGCCGTAAAAATTACTATTTAGCTTTACGTCTACCTCTAGTAGAAAGTCCTGGGCGAAATCTATATCTATATTATGGCCGTCTAAGAAACCTAGCCCGCCGGCTTGCTGGGTACTTTGTATAGTTAGGGCCGTTTGTAGTCCTATCTCGTCGCTATATATTTCCTCTTCGCTTTGTCCTAGTACGGCGCCCTGGTTATAAGTATTACCTGTAGGGGTAATAGGCTGAGGTAGGCCCCCTATTTCTAGGGTAGTTACTTCTATCTCGTAGCTCGTCGCTTGCTGTTGCGACCAGGTTATACCGTTCGTAACGGCTATATATGGGTGTACGAATTTTACGTTTTGTACGCCCTGGATATTACAGGTATTTTCGCCCCAAAGATAAACGCAGTAGGACGCGTCGCACTCGTCGACAATAGGCAAAGAACGGCCAGGCGGTACGGTTATTAGCGCCGGGTCTATTTGGGCTAGGTCGTACGGACCTATAGCTAAGCCTATTACGTTATCGGGGGCGCTTGCAAAATCTACTATATACTGGTGGGTTACCCCTAGCTCGTCTACTACGTCTACGGCGAATTGTGTAGCCGTCGTATTAATAGACTGGTAAAACTGAGTATACGCCCGCTGGTCTAGTTTAATCTTTTGGGTAGTGTTTGGTAGCGTCGTTAAGAATTCGGCCGGCTGTCCTATTAGGCTTACGTCGTAGTCGTCAGCGTCGAAACTTAAAATTTCGGGGTAAGGTAGGGCCCCGTTAAATATTATTTTTTCGGTACTTAGGTCGTTATAATCTTTATACCATACCGGTATTTTCGGTAGTGTAATTATTTGGCCGGTACTAATTACGGCGCCAGCGAAAGCTTTATTTATAGTAACGTCGTTACCGTTAATAGCTACTACCTGGGCCAGTCCGTTATATAAAGTTATTAGGTAGTTATCGGCTATTATTTCTATAGTTTGGCCTACGAATAAGTCGCCACTAAGTCCGGTAAACTCAGCCAGCCCCCCGTTATTTTGTACCGTTTGGTACGTGAAATTTTGGTAGTATTCCTCGCTAGGTAGTACTAGTAGACGGTCGTAACTATTCGGTACGTTAAAAGCCCCTACGTTATTTAGCCCGAAATCGTGGCGTACTATTCCAGTAGCGTACCCGTTAACATTAAATACGGCTTTACCTTGTGGGTTAGCCGGTAGCTTTTGGCGGTATATCCTGTATACTCTAACCTGGGCCCCTGTAAACTGGTTAATAAATGGGGTATCTAATATTACTACCTGGTCGTTAGGTACAGCTATTACTTTATAAATACCCGTATAGTCTGTAGGTCCTGTAATATTTCGTACGTGGACGTAATCGCCTGGCGTATAATTGCTAGTACCTATACCCCCGCCTAAAGCTAAGGCGCCAGGGTACCCCCAAAAATAACTATCTAGCGCTAAGCTGTGTACGGTTTCGTCGCTAAGTACGTCCATTATATAGTTATGCTTTTCCTTTAAATAGTTAAAGCTTTCTAGCTCAATTAACGAACGGTTAAACGCTGGGTATAATTCGGGTATAGTGTTATTTACTTGCATTGAATTGTTTTATTAATTGGTCGCGTATCTCGTCGCTTAGCTCCTTACCTACTAAAGCGGTAAGCTCGTCCAGTCGTTTAAAGAATGGAAATATAAAATTTGTAGGGGTAATACCAAAACGGTATATACTTCGGCTAATTAAAAATACTAAGCTTTTACGCTTAATAAATCGCCCTTTTTTATCTCGGGTACCCTCTAGCCCTTTCTGTATAGCCCACTTATTTATACTAGCAGTTAGCCCGCCTTTTTTACCGGACCCCGTACCAAATCTAAAAGGACTACCTGGGGCGCGGTTTGTACCTGGCCCGGCACCCTGTACCCCCAGCCGTACGTATTCGCTGTAGGGGGCGCTCTTTAATTCCATTACTACCGCCTCAGCGTCGCGCCTTACTTCAAAGCGTAACGAATTCGCTAGCGTTCCGGTATTGGTCTTATTTACGGTATCTAAAAAAGCTACCATATCTACTACCACGTCGTCGCCCCACTTCTGTAATATACTAGTAAGGTCCTCAGCCACGGCCTAGTACTAACGGTTATCTATTACAGCGTCTACGCCGGCCTTATCTACCGCTAGCCTTACCTGGTCCTTAAAAGCTGTACCGCTATCTAGGTGGGCCTTTTTAGTGGCTAACGCTGTTAGGTACATATTATGTACGTCGGTAGCGTCTACTAACTGGTGTACCGCCGTGTCGTCTATATTGTTATGGTCGATAGGGTAGCTAAGCTCGTCGCGTGTAGTGTCAATAGCTAGTATATTTATTTGGGCGTTTTGGCTTAGGCTAAACTGTAGCCCGGCGTAATTATAACCCAGGGCTATAAGCTCGCCGGTACGTGTATCTATAGCGTCGTTTTTAATTGTCTTATACTCGGCTAAGGTTACGGCCTCGTGTACCTGTACTAGCGTATCTAGTCCGGCCTCGTTGCTCAGCGCTTCGCCGTATACTTTAAACTGGTCGCTACCAGCCGGGTAAACCATACCGGTATAGTTAGTAATAACCCCGGCGCCCTTTATTTCGCCGTCTAGCTTTTTGGCGTCTATTACGCCCGCCGTAACGTCGGCGCTTATTGTGTAAGTTTTAAGTAGTCCCATATCTATATTTTATATTAGTGGCCTCGTGCCTGTAATTGTATACGTTAAGTCCTCGCTATCTCCGAATAACTGGAAAGCCCCGGCCCCGTCAGTCGCTACGGTTGTATAGTGGCTACCTCTACCTATATCGGTAATTAGGTTAAGGGTACTACCCTTAGCCCTTACGCCCCCGCGGTATAAGTTATTACGGCTAGTAGCTATAATTATACGTAGCTCTTTATTAGCGTAGCCTGGCCCTAGGTCCCTACTTACCCAGCTATCCGGGTCGGCTGAACCACTTATAAGCGTTTGCTCTTCTTGAAACGGGTAAGGGTTTACTACTGGGTTAAACGGGTCGGTATTGTCTACGCCCGGACCGGTTACGGTTTTTACCCCGCCTATCGAATTAAAAAAACTACTTAAATATACTAGTGCTAGCTCTTCGGTATTAACCGGGTCGCCCTGGTCGTCGTATAGCTCGGCTAAATTAATCGTATATACTTCGCGGGCCTTTGAGCTATCTACTAGCTGTACGGTACCGGCGTTAAATTCAAAGCTAAAAAACTGGGCGCCTATTGTTTCCAGTATATTAGTAGGGTCGTTAAAATCTACTACTAGTATAGTACTACCCGTTTGTTTTACTATTTGGTCCATTATATAGAGGTATTAAAATTACTTAATTCGTTTACTACTTTGTCCTGGGTGTCTAGCGCTACGTCGTTACCGTCGTATAGTTTGGCTAGCTGTACCGTTCTTATTTCTGAGCTACGGCTACTATCTACTAGCTGTACCGTATCGGCGTTAAATTCATAACTAAAAAACTGGGCCCCTATCGTTTCCAGTATTTCGCCTGTAGCCTTATTACGTACTACTATCGAGTTACCTATTTGTTCTATCTTTTCGTCCATACTTTACGGGTTAGTTTCTATAATATCACAGTAGCCCCCTATTTCGCCTATTAGGGTTAGCTCTAATTTTACGCCAGCTAGTAGGCTGTCGCTTTCGTCCTCGGTCCAAATGTCTACCGGTACGTTATCTATACCGTCGTAGCAATTAGTAGCCCCCCAGGTCCGTAGCTTTTTTACTACCTCTACCGCTAGGCTGTACGTATTGGAATGTATAGCCAGCTTATTACTTTTATCGGCGCTTAGCTTATCGCATATTACCAGGGTTAGCGCTAGCTCTTGGCTCCACTCTTTTAGTATACCCTGTTTTAAGTCGTATACTATAAAGACGTGCATATACTTATTTTTATTTTCGCTTACCCTTATTAGTAGGTCCTCGTAAGTACATACGGTAACCTCTTCGGCTTTCGTTAGCCCGCTTATCTCAGCGTCTAGGCTTTCTAGTATTTCCTTAGTCGTTAACATTCTTATACTGTTTTAGGTAACCGTAGTATATACAGCACTCTATAAAAGAAAGCCGGCCGGCCCGTTCGTATTCCAACGGGTTAAAGTCAGCTACCCCCATTATAAAGTCGTACCATTGGTAAGTATTTCTAATACGTTCAAGCCGTTTAAATTCTTTATATTCTCGGCCTCGCTCGTCAATATCTCCAGCTGGCCCGTCGTCAGCTTTCGGGAATATCGCCGTAAAGCGTTTGGTAAATATGTTTTCAATCCAGTCAAAAAAAAACCCGCCGAATTCCAGGCCGTTACGAAATCTAAGTCTAGTAGCTCGTCCTTTATCTTAGTAAACCGGTCGGCGTCGTACTTATCTATTTTACCCCTGTAGTATATAACGGCTAGTACGTTTAGAATTTTTACCCCTACGTTTTCCTCGCGGGCGTTTAGCTGTAGTATTTCGGTTACCTGGTTAGCTGTAGTATAGTCTAATTTATCGCGCTTATACAGTCGCCACTTATGGTAAAAAAATACTACTTTCTTTTCCTTGGGTAGCGTATCTAAGAATTTAATACGCTTTACTATTTTGGAAATCTGAGCGGGGGCGTAGTCCCTTATTTCGTCCTCGGTCTTATCGGTTAGTACCGCTACGCGCTGTATAGTCCTGGTTATTTTGTTCTTAGTTTCGGGTAGGCCCTGTAGCTCTATAAATTGCTTTAGGGTTAAGTCTTTCCAGCTTTTAGGTATACGCGTCTTACGTCGCTTTAAATTACTGGGTATTCTCTTCGCTGTTAGTTTTACCATTTTTGTACTGGGTTATCTGTTTTGTAAAGTTAATAATTTTCTTTATAAAACTAAACCCGGTTAGGTCCTCGAAATTTTCGTCTATACTGTATACCTCTATACCTATTATAGCTACTAGTACTAACTTACTGAAAGGTATTTCTACGTCTATATGGTCGTGGCAAATTTGCGCCAGTATAATAAAGATAAAATAAAAGATACTTTTAGGTATTACCGCCTTTAGCTTTTTACTGGTTATAGCTTTTACGCCGTGTACTTTTCCTACTACCATTACCTTAGTAACTGTATCTAAGAATACCATACTAATAGCTACGATAAACGCGCTAGTAAGCGGGGCGAAAAACGACCCCAAAGAAAAAAATACTATTAAAAAAGTTTTGCTTAGCCAGTCCGTTATACCCTCTACCATTTTTTACTTATTAGTGTATAGTATATAAAGCTCAGCGCCCGGGGGCCGTTTCATTTTACGGACCAGGTTATACTATAGTTACGTAACTTACTGGTAGCTACATACCTTAGCGCGTCTAGGGTGTGGTCCATTTGGTTAGGGGCTGGTCTGTTTTCCTTTTGGCCGGTCCGGTCTTTATTCCATACGTACGCCCTTAGCTCCTTAATTACGTTTATACTTTGCTCGGTTACTAGTATATCGTATTCCTGTAGTAAGTTAATACCCTGGCGTATACTATCCGGTCCTTTTTTAGCGCCGTATATATTTAGCCCGTAGTTTCGTAGCTCGTCTATACTCTTAGGCTCGGCGCTATCGCCTACTATTTCGGCCCCTTTCTTAATACCGTCTACCAGGTTATTATATATAGCCCGGTTAGTTAGCCCTTTCTTATATAGTACCTCGTCTACTATTATCTTACCGTCGTACTGGTATAGTCCTACTACGGCCGTAGGGTCGTTAGTATAGCCCCAGTCTAAACCGTAGCCCAGTAGCTTAGCCTCTACCTCGCCCTTTTCGTTTCTAGGTAGTCCAGGTATAGCCCGCCAGTTTTCGAATATAACCCCCTCTAAATTTCCGGTAAGCCCCTGGCCGTATACCTTAAACCAGTTAGCCCAGTAGCTACTAGTCTTAGCCTTTTCTTTAGCGCTTTCTATTTCGGCTATTATCGTATTACTTAGGGCCTCGTTATCCTGGTAGGTTAATATAATTAGCTCGGCGTCGTCGCCTGGCTCTACTTCGGTATGGGCCCAAAACTCAGCGGTAGGGTTAAAGTCTATATAAATTTCCTGGTCGGTACGTATTGCTAGCTGGTGGTAGCTATTAAATAGTATATTGTTAGCCTCGTTTACGTACAGTACGTTACGCCTGGCCCCTCTTAGTCTAGCCTCGTCGCTAACGCTAAAGAATTCTATATAGGACCCGTTACTAAATTCGTACCGTAATAGGCTACGGTTATACTCATTAGCCCGCCAGCGTTTCGTTAGTATCATAATTTTTATAAAATCTTTAATAGCCCCGCGTCGTAGGTGGGGTATACTTTCAGATACTACAGAAATTTCTAGCCCTGGGGTTTTTAGCGCTCGGTCTATTAGTATAGGTAGTATACCGAAAGTTTTACCGGCTGAGGTACCCCCCTGTATAATTCGCTTACGCTTAGTTAGGGCTAGTATCTTATTTATCGCGGTGGTCCGTATAAACATACCTATACTATTTTAGCGTCGCCCTGGTCCTCGGTAGGTGGTAATACGTCCGGGAAAAGCGGGGGCTGTATTTGTATCTCTAGGGTAGCCTCTTGTTTTGGTAGGCCGTATACCCTGGTTAGTAAGGTGTCTAAATTGTGTAGGCTACCGTACTTAATAGAACGCTGTACGGCTTTAATTATAATACGCTCTAAGGTGGTTAGGTCCGGGTCGGTTAGTAATAGGTTTAGCTGGGCCTCATTCATAGCCAGTATATTATTTATAGTATCATCTATTTCGCCCTTAGTATAGCCTAGGCTTTCTAGCCTGGTAGTTATTTTTTTCGGTCGTCCGTTAGGGTTACCGCTGGTACCTTTAGGCCAGGGCTTTAGGTTTTGGTTACTAATATCTCTACCGGTTAGCTCGGGCTCTTCGGCTGGGTTATCATTTAACCCGCTGGGTTTTTTGGCTTCGTTTGGGTTTTGTTGGCTCATTGTTTTACCGCTGTATTTGTTCGAATTTACGAAAATTAAGCCGTAGGCTCGCCCCTTTTGTCCTCTATTTTTTGGGGTCCTGGGGTCTTATATAGTGTTTCTATAGTTTGTACTGGTGGGTTTTGAATGAAAAAAAACGACGACGACCGGCTACGCCGGTATATAGTGGGGGGCTGGGGGGCGCGGGCCCGGTCCTACTCTTTTCGTTTTACTGGGGGTTTAGGTGTACCTCGTGGTATTAAGTTATCTAGGTCCTCTAAGCTCTTAGCCTCGGCCTCGGTATACCTGTCTATAGTCTTTTCTATTTCGTCCTTATCGAATTCTATAGTATAGCTTTGTTTAGTTTCGTCCTCGTCGCCTAGTAGCTCGTATACTAGGGCCACTAGTTTAGGGTCCTTACTGTTACGTAGTGTATCTAGCCTATAGTAAAAATCGCTTTGTAATCGTAGGGCCCCGTCTATATCCGCTAAGTATTTAAAGCATAGCGCCCGCTCTACGTGGTAGCTTTCTAGTAGTCCTAGTAGTTTTACCAGGAATTTACCCAGGCGGTTAAGGTTACCGCTGTAATAATTTACCCCTAGTACATAGCTTACCGTATCGTCGACCTCGCCGAATTCCATACCCGGCCAGTCGATAAATTGGGTATCTAGTATTTCGTCCTCAGCGCTTACCTCTATATAGTCGCTGGCCCTTTTCTTTAATAGGCATACGTTAAGGACCTCGCTAGTAAGTCTATTACCTAGCTGGTCCACGGCTAAAGCGCATAGGTAAAAATAGCGGTTTAATTTCTTACCGCCGGTTTTCCATTTTAGAGTTATTATATAATAGATAGGGGTAAATACCAGGCTAAACCCGAAGAGTAAAGCCCCTAGTATTAACGATACTAAAAACAGTACAAAGCCCATACCCTACTTTTTAGCTGGGCGTTTCTTTGGTTTCGCTGGTGCCTTAGCTTTCTTAGTTGGTACCGCTTTCTTTTTAGCCTTTGGCTTAATCTCTAATAACAGGACCGCCTTAGCTAAGTAGTCGGCTACTGTACGCCTACAGTATATACAGTTAGTAGGCTTTTTATTTTTGCCGTATACCTCGTTATATACTTCGTACATTTCTTTAAGCCCCTCAATAGTACGCGGTAGGCCGTTAGCCTCTACGTCCTGTACTATCTTAATTACTCTAGCGCGTAGCTTACTGTCGTCTTTTGCTTTGTCGGTAAAGCTCATTAGTCCGGTTTTCATATTTAGAATTTTATAATTTGCTTACTCATTAAGTAACCTATAAACCCAGCTAGTAAGCTAGCCAGTAGGTTATATAAAGTAAAGCCGTTTAATAGCCCGGCGGTTATAAGGTGTACCCAAAAGGTTAGGCATAACTCACAGGTAAAGGGCTTAAAGTTAAGTAACTTAACTACTACGGGCCATATACGATACCCTAGTATTTCGAATTGGTGCATAAGAATAACGACCCCGGCCGGTATTCCTAGTAAAAGGGTTAAGAATTCTATAAGGTTTTCCATATTAGTATAGTTCTATTTCTTTTAGTTCCTCGTCGGTCGGCGGTATTGTAAAGGTCGCCCGGTCCCTTTCTATTTTGTCCTGGGCTTTTTGGTCCAGGTCGTACTTAATTACTAGGTATAAAGATATTAAAATAATAATAACCCATATACTAGCCTCTAGTACCCCGCCGTTACGCTGGCGCCCGCTCATTCTCTAGGTACTTTTCTATTTCAGCTACTACCCTTTTTACGTCGCGGTGTATTGCTACCTTTGGTATAGTCCGGGGCCCCGTTCGGTTATCGGTTATTATTATGCTGTCGGCTATTTCCTGTAGGCTGTAGTCGTCTAAGTAGTATAGCTCGAATAGTCGGCGGTAATATAGGGGTAGGCGTTTCGATATTCTTATACAGTTTTCTAGGCGCTCAGCCTGTAGCTCGCTAAACCCTATACGCTGTAGGTCCTTTACTACTTCTGTACCTTTTAGCTCGGGCTCGTTTAGTATTTCCGTTTGGCGTTCTTTATATTCCTGGTTAACCTGGTCGCGTATATATAGTTTTTTTACTGGGTTTCCACCTTGCCAGCGGGTCGCGTTCTTTAACCAGCGTATACAGTAGTAGCGGTAATCTTTTCGGGTCGGCTTTATATTACGGTTTCTAACGTCTAGGTATAACTCGCTAAGCACTTCGGCCGGGTCCAGCTTAGTACGGCCGTATATACCGGTAGCTATTTGTAGTAGCTCGTCGTACTCTAGCTGTATATATTTGTCGAATGTCATTTTTTTAGGGGGTATATAGAGTAGGACCTATTAACGTGGGTACCGGCTGGGTATATATTAGCCGGGTCGTCTAAAGCCTCTACGATTAGTAGCGCGTTTTTATATATCCTTTTCGCCTGGGGGTTTTGGTTAAGGTCCTCGCCCCTGGCTTTTAGGTAGCTTATAGTTTCGTTATTCTTTGCTACCCACTCAGCCGTAGACTTAACTAGCATATACTCGCCGTCTACCGCTACGTCGCCGTGCCCCTCTATTATCTTTACCGCCTCGCTATATTTCACGCTCTAAAGTTTTACAAAGTTTTTTATACTTTAAAATTAAAGCTTTTAGCTCGTACTCGCTGTACTTTCGGGGTATGTTTTTTAGAAGTATTAGGCCGTTATATTCAGCCTGGCCTATTCGCTCGGGTAGTGTTACGTCGTATACCTCGTAGTT
>Ga0180437_10005369_pt1 | contig 17581 bp, 16 predicted proteins | sample SS_ome_4_FD_132410 | JGI IMG/M metagenome (GOLD analysis project Ga0180437, IMG submission 132410) | Hypersaline lake sediment archaeal communities from the Salton Sea, California, USA - SS_3_D_1 metaG | ecosystem: Environmental > Aquatic > Non-marine Saline and Alkaline > Hypersaline >... | reverse complement strand
TGCTGACAATACTCCGGCTGCACAAAATGATTGGCTCGTTGGCAATCTTTACAACGTCAAAGATATTACTATTGCTATGCCAAACGGTGCATTTGCACATAACCAAACCTATGCCGGCAGTGACGACAAAGCATCTTTATTTGCCATTGGCGATTCCCAAGATACTACATTCATATTTTTATTCGATACTATAAAATCGACTATTTTAGGTGGCGGCAATATTGCACTCATCAATTCTCAAGATGCACCGTACAATCTCATAAACCCAGTCGTCGAAAATACCGACTTTAATTATCCGTATGCTGACGTTCCAGAGCCTCCTTTTGTACTACCGGGCATCATGTCTTCAAAAAGTTTTTTAAAAGATATGTTTGGTGTCCACAAAGTGCAACTAGATAATACCAGTTTAGGTTTATACGGATACTTAAAAGTGCTTTACGACCAAAATAGTAATTCTATATTTGCAACCGCAGCACCAAATGAAAGCAATAAAACCATAGTCGGCTATGTAACAGAAGGTACCATCATGCGACCCCACATAGACTCAATATTGTCTCGTAGGGGTACCGATCTTGATCATGAGTTTTCACAACGAGTTGGTATTGTTGGAGTTAGATTGAACGAGGATATCCCTGCCGGAGTAATGCAAGCATTTGAACTGCCAGCCGATGTTACGGTTGGGGCGATAGCCCTAACTGCTCTGGGTGTGGGGCTTACAGTAGGAGGATTGGCAGGACTTATTATCGGCCTAGGGATAGCGACTACGGTGGGAGTAGTTGTTGTCGTGAATCTTGTAAACAAGTAAAAACAGTAGAGGCTTTGTGATCGAAATTTTGAGCATTTTTATGAAATATAAGGATTTTACTTTAAAAGCAACAGAAAGTCATTCCCGTGAGGATGTCACCATGCTGCTTTTTTAAAATATTGCAACAAAAGTTGGAAATATGAGTGGAAATCTAGCTTAAAATTGATTCTAAAACTTTGGGTTTGCTGCACCAGATTAATGATACGAGGTCCTACTTAGTTTTAAAAAATGTATACTTTTTTATAAGATTTTGTTCGTATGGTTCGATACTTGCTTCGCAAACTCACCACGAACGGAACATTAATAATTTACTTGCCAAAACAGCACACATTTTTAAAATTGGCTTACCTCCCTTAAAAAAAGGGGGGCTGGATTGAAAAAACAAAACTAAAACTATCTCAAGTGGGACAGAGAAAAAATAAAATTAATAAGTCCCGTTCGTGGTGAGTTTGCTGAGCACAAGCGAAGCAAGTATCGAACCATACGAATAACTTATTTGAATCCTTAGAACTTTATCCAGTAAAGCCAATTGGCATAACATACAGTGGTTGTTCATCCAGGTGAGCACCAATAACTTTTTTAACTGAATCATCATCAAATGCGCCAACAGAAACGGTGCAAAGTCCAAGGACTGTTGCCTGTAAATAAATATTTTGTGACACATGTCCAGCTTCCATATGAACATACCGTTTTGCTCGAGTCCCATACTTTCTTGCGGTTCGTTCATAGATTCCGGTAATAATAATATCAACTGCTCCCTCAGTTATGCAATATTGTCCAAGTGAAGCTGATGCAAGTGATTTTCGCTTATCACCCTGCTTGATTACTAATAAGCTATGGCGTACACAATTGTATTTGTATACCCCAGCTTCCAGGTCTTCAACATTACCTACAACAACATATAACTCCATTGGATAAAGAGCTCCAGCCGAAGGAGCTGTTCTCAATCCTTGATTATTGGTAATTCCCTGGGCTGCCCATAACAGTTGAGAAAGCTGTTCAATTGTGATCGGTTTATTTTGATAAGAGCGTATTGAGCGACGATTATGCAACGCTTGTTCTAGCAACATTTGGCCGTTATGTTTTGCGCTTGGAAGTATAATTTCTGCTTTCATAACTATTTTTTCCCCTTTTTTTTACTATACTGTTTCTAAACTCTTATTTCTGATGAGCATTTTTTTGTATAACTCGGGTAAAACCTGCAAAAACAAATTTTGCATATAAGTCGAATCTTTTTCATTTATTGGTTTTGCATATATATTTTTTCTTCTGAGAACATATGATTTATGTTTTTCGGTTAACGTTCCTTCTTGCTCAATAGATTTTTTTGGAAATTTCCAATATCCACCCAAAAACGTTAGCTTTATCTGTTCTTGATTATTATACTCCAATATGCATATTATCCGTGCTGTGGGATCATGTTTTTTGTTGTCGATGGTTATATGTTTAGATTGTTCTAAACTTTCGACTAAAAAAATGTCATTATGATCTTTTGTCCAATAGGTATAAGGGGTATCTTTATTGTTTTTTAAATCTTTTTTTTCTAAAAAGATCTTTCTTAACGTTTTATCAAGATCTTTTTTCTGCAACATAATAATTCCCTGTCCGCGGGTAGAATTGATAGGCTTTATAACAATAGTGTCACAGGGAAAGTCGTTATCTATCTGATCTATTAGTTGATCACTATATGCTTTTGGATAGGATTTGCAGATAGGTTTAAATTTTTTTAAATCTCCTGTAAATAATGAAGCTAATTTATGTTTATTATTGGCATATTCAAATACTGCGTCGTTTAGAAGAATAAAGCCTGGGAATAGTCTGTTATACTTTTTTACTTTTTTAGAAAAATCTCCAACAATTATTCCCGTGTAATTTTCTATATTTGTAGCTTCAGGCATAAAGGTTTTACTCTTTGCATGAGAATGAAATGTGGGGTCTTGAGAAAGAGATCTTATATCTCGTAGATATTTCCAGCCTTTTTTAAAAAAAGTATCGAAGGCCATATCATTTTTATCGGCAGTGACCAAGCCTCCGACATACCAAACCGGGAGACTATGTTGTGCTAAATAGTTCCATAATTGATTCCATATTGCTCCTTTGCCATACAGCGAATCATATTTGGCGACGCTGGAAAGGGCTATATTTCCCATCTCAAGGATTTTTAAAGAATCTTCATCATATTTAAAATCAATAATTAAACAAGAAATATCCGGTTGTTTTCTTAGTTCGGATGTATCTACATCAGAAATAGTAAATGTTGCATATGCTTTAGCTGTGATAGTAAAAAAACCAAAACTAATAAAGAGTAGAAATCCTAGAGATATGATATGTTGCTTCATAAGAATATTCCTAAACTATTTTTTATAATAATTTGTTTGCTCACCTTAGAACTATAAAAAAAATGGACCGGAAAATCCAGTCCATTTACAATAAAACAAACGCTCTTGATTATTCCTGTTTTATTTGTTCGGAAGCGGCTTTTCTCAAAAAGGTTGGAACATCCAAATCACTCAGATTAATAACTTCAGCTGCATCGTTACTTTCTTTTTGTTGTTCAATTTTTTCCTCTTTTTTTTCAGGGATATGGATAGATTTGGGAGGTTTTTGATCACATATCAGCTCTTCTGTTTTTTCTGATACTACTTTTTCTTCTGTTTTATCTAAAGTCTCTGACGTATCGATAACTGTTGCCGAAACTTTTACATCAGAAATGTGTGTTTCTGATCCTTTTTCAATCTCAAATCCAGTTGCAATTATGGTAACAGTAACCTCATCATTCATTGTCTCATCTATCACCGAACCCAAGATAATATTAGCATCCTCTTCTGCTTGCTCATAAATAATTGATGCAGCTTCACTGATTTCGTGTAAGCCGAGATTTTTTCCACCCGTTATATTGAGAAGTACTCCTTTTGCCCCTTCAATACTCATATTTTCCAATAAAGGAGAAGAAATTGCTTGTAAAGCTGCCTCTGCAGCTCTATCTGCGCCGGTTGCGGTTCCAGAGCCCATGACAGCAAGCCCCATATCTTTCATGATAGTTCTTACATCTGCAAAATCTACATTCATATGACCGGGATAGGTTATAATCTCGGAAATTCCTTTTACCGATTGACTTAGCACATTATTGATCATTGCAAATGCATCAATCATGGAAACCTGTTTATCGGTAACCTCAAGCAGTTTTTGATTTGGGATTACCAAAAGGGTATCAACCTCTTTTTTTAACTGTTCAATAGCAAGCTCTGCAACACGAGCACGTTTTTTTCCTTCAAAAGAGAATGGCTTGGTTACAACTGCAATTGACAAAATTCCCTGTTCTTTCAGTGCTCTTGCGATAACCGGCAATGCGCCTGATCCAGTTCCTCCTCCCATTCCTGCAGCCAAAAAGACAATATCAGAGCCGTCTAAAACATCCATTAGTTTATCTAAATCTTCTTCTGCTGCCCTTTTTCCAAGTTCAGGATTAGCACCCGTTCCCATTCCTTTTGCTGATTTTATACCAAGTTGGATTTTTATATCTGCCTTTGAAATGGTAAGCGCTTGTGCATCTGTATTTGCAACAATACATTCTATTGATTGTAGTCCAGACTCAATTATACTGTTTATGGTATTTCCACCAGCTCCACCGACGCCAACTACTTTTATTGATACAACAGGTTCCGAAGTAGGTTGCGGAACTTGTTCAAATTCAATCATCAGGATCTCCCTTTTTAATGTTCTTTAAAAGAAATCTGATACCCAAGATTTCATTCGTAAAAAAATACGTTTTACCATAGGCCCAGAAATTGTGCTAATCGAATCTTCTCGTTTTTTTAATGCATAAATCAACATACCATACCCAGTGGCATAAATAGGGCTTTGCAAAGATTCTGATATTCCAAATCCAATTCTTGGAGGACCGATACGTACAGGGCAGTCAAATGTATTTGAAGCCAGCTCTTTCATCCCTTTAAGTAAGGAACCTCCACCCGTTATAACAAAGCCGGAGGTAACAAATGATGACAGATGTTTACTCTTTATTTCATAATGTACTATTGATAAAAGTTCCTGAGCTCTTGGTTGAATAATCGAAACAAGATCTGACAATCTAACTAGTCGCTTGCTTGAGCCTTGTACTTCTTCAACTTCAATTAATTCATCTTCTTTAAAGATATCATAGCAAGCAATACCATGATTTTTTTTAATGCGCTCAGCATCGCCTAATGTTGTACGTAGGCCAATTGCTATATCATTGGTAAAATGATTTCCTGCGACAGGTAAAACCATGGTGTGAACAATGCTCCCATTTTTATAAAGTGCTAAATCTGCAGTACCGCCGCCAATATCAATGACGCCTACTCCCAGATGACGTTCGTCATTGCTCAAAACTGCTGCTGCAGAGGCAAGTTGCTCCAAAATTATATCTTGTACTTTCACCCCGGCCATTTCACAGCATTTTACTAAATTTTGTACCGACGTTATTGCTCCTGTAATTATGTGCGCCTGTACCTCAAGTCGTATTCCATGCATGCCTATGGGGTCATGCAATCGATCCCCTCCGTCTATCAAAAAATATTGCGGTAGTACGTGTAAAATTTGTTGTCCTTCTGCTATTGGAATTGCTTTTGCTGAAGCCAAAACATTTAAGATGTCGGCTGATTTCACTTGGCCGTTTTTTATGGGTACAGCACCACTTGAATTAACTGATTTTATATGGGCCCCAGAAATGCCAATACACGCAGACTCGATGGTATGTCCAGACATAATTTCCGCTTCTTTTACCGCAATTTTTATAGATTTTACTGTCTTAGCAACATCGACAACTACCCCTTTTTTGAGGCCATTTGAAGATGCCTTTCCTACGCCTATGATCTCTATATTATCCTTATCAAGCTGGGCTGCCACTAAAACACAAATTTTTGTAGTCCCTATATCTATAGAAGTTATAATTCGATTGGCAAATACCTTAGCCATCACCTCCCCCTATCTTCATTAAATAGTACAATCTGGTCTTTAAACCGTATATCAGCAATCCATCTTGTTGTGCCTTCATTACAAAGCGATTCCTGGTGTTTAAGTTGCTTTCTTAAATGATTACATGCTGATAAAATTTTTTGGTTCGGGATCTTAAAGTCATTAAAAACGATTGCAAAGTTATTATTTTTTTTATCATACAACCAACTTTTGGTTGCATCTTCCCAAACAATATTATATTCTGCAAAACAGGCCTTCGGTAATAAGGAAAGTATGTTTTTACAGGTTCTTGCGATTCCTTCTTTAATTTCAGAGTTGGCCTTATCACCGATTTTTTCACTCTTAATTGTAATAGCCGGGCAACCTGAAACAGTTTGTGATGAAAAAGCTTGAGTATCAAATAAAAGTCCACAGTCTGCCAAAATGTAATCTTGGTTAACTATAAGTTGAGGAGAAAAAAAATCTATTTGTAGATGCAAAATACCGGATGCTTGCTGATTTAATTTGATAGAACGGACCAGTGGAAACTGTTGTTTTAGGGTATCCGAAAGCTTTTGTAAAGAGAAAGATCTCAACTGTTTCTGTTCATGTAAAAACGTAATAATATCATGGGAATGAGCTTGAGAAATGGTTTTATCCATTTGGCATGCAAAACCACTGATAGAAAAAAGGTGTAATGCACTTTGTTTTATCACAATGGCAGAAACAACGATACATAAAACTATAATCGGTATCTTCAGATCCCTAAAAGATTTTCCCATACGCTCCCCCTAATCCCAAGCTGTCTATCCAATATCACTTTTCATTCTTTTAATAACCTTTTTAGTGTAAGATAGTCAACACATTAGTTGAAATGATAGAAAAAAAGCAGCTTTAAAGCATATTGAAAAATAGCTGTTTAGGCTGAAGAAACCTATGAGAAGTCGGAGTTAAATTTTACCAATTTGTGTACCAATCAAAAATAGCAATATTCCTGCAGCAACCGATGCATTGTAGGAGATAGCAGCCTCTTTTTGGGCAATCGTTACAGGTATACCATCTTTAAGTACGCTTTTTGATACTCCAAAGCCCTCACTGCCTATAACCAGACACAATGGTTGTTTGTACACACATTGAGTGGCGTTTTGACCGTCAAATACTGCGGTGTAAATAGCATATCCGGCTTCTTTGAGCAGTTGAACCGCTGATTGGGCTGAAGGAGCTACAAAAATTTCCATATGTTCTGCTAGGCCGGCAGATGCTTTGAGCGCAACAGCGGTAAGTCCGGATGAACCTTTTTTAATTAAAATAATCCCATCTGCCCCAGTACAGTATGACGATCTCAAAATAGCGCCTACGTTGCGTGGGTCTTGTATTCCATCAAGCATAACCAAAAAACGATGCTTTTCTGGATTAAAAAACTTTTTTCTATAGCCAAATGCTTGCACCCAGGAAACAATGCCTTGATGATCAGTTGTTCCGGCCATTTTGTGTAATATGTCTCGTTTTACATATTGAATAGCAACTGGATATTTGGGCATCTGTTTTTTAATGTCGTTCCAAGCTTTTGGTTCAGGTCTTGTCGTATAAATAGAAATAAGCTTTCTTTTTTTTGCCTTCAATAGTTCCAAAAGGGGGTGTACTCCGAAAATAAGTTCTCCTAGAGGCTTTTTATCTTTCTTTTTCAAGCTTACATCCTTCATTTATAGTTTTTTACGTTATATATAATCAATTATAGCTCAATACGCCCCATATTGAAAATTATTCTCTATTTGCTATAATAGAAGCATATTCAAAACCTTTAACCAGAAGGAGTATTACTATGAACAGAAAGAGATTGCTTCTATGTTTGATGCTTGTAATAGCGGGCAATATGTCAGCCACAAGCCGATTTGATAGCCTTTTTGGAAAAATGCAGCAAGATATAGAGGCTATGCGTGAACATATGAACGACATGTTTGATGGCTTTCAAGATTGGGTTTCCGATGGTATGCAGTTCAAGGATGCTACCAAAAGCGAAAAAAAGGGTAACAACTTAAAACTAAAATATGAAAATGGTAAAGCTGTCATAACGGTAAAATTAGAAGGTGTTGATACCTTTGATGCTAAACTAACGCCAAAAAAAGATAGATTTGATATTGCGAGTCTTGTTATCAAAACAGAAGAGCCAAAGAAGCAGCAAATTGTAATCAGTATTGATAGAAACTATGTTGATATTTATCAAAGAGTAGAGGCTCAGTTAAAACCAGAACCAAAGCAATCAGACAAAGAAGCTGATAAACCGAACGCACGTATATCGAAATTTACTGTCTCAGAATCGAATGTTACTCGCTCATTGCCTCAACTATTAAATTTGCAAGATGCGGCTATTGAGTATGATAAAAAAGTGGGGCTTCTGACTATAACAATCCCAGAAGTTAAAAAAGAAGAAGGCAAAGAGATAGAAGTTAAGATCAAATAATAATCAGAGCTGATCATAATCTTGCAAAACAATAATGGCATATACGGACAATGCAAGGCAGCCAATTATCATTGTTGGGTGGAAATCAGTAAGAGGGCCTTGTATCACAATATTGCTCAATACAAAAAGTTTATTGGAGGTAAGTCTTTAGCGCCAGTTATAAAGAGCAATGCGTATGGACATGGACTACAGGAGATTGCTCGTATATGCCAAGGAAATAGTCAGGTAGATTGGCTTTGTACTGCGATGTTGCGTGAGGCGATTACTTTGCGTAATCTGGGAATAACCAAGCCTATTCTTGTTTTATCTTATTTGGGGGGGGCGCTTGAACAAGCAATTCTAGAAGATATTTCACTTGCCGTATATGATGTTGAGACTATTACTTGTCTTAACGAAATTGGTAAGCAACTAGATAAGCCATGCAAGATTCATATAAAAATAGACACGGGATTATCTAGGCTGGGAGTTTTTGCAGACAATGCCATGGATATCATACAGTATGCAAGGAGCTTGGATTACATTGAGGTTGAAGGAATTTGGACCCATTGCGCAGAATCACAACTGGAGGATCGAACATTTACCAATATACAGATTAAAAGATTTGAGAGATTAATAAAGAGCCTTGAAATTGCGGGTATAAAAATTAAATTAGTTCATATATCTAACTCATCAGGAACAACAACTATACAATCCAAATATGATAATTTTTGTAGAGTGGGAATCGGAATATATGGATATTGGCCATCAGAATATGCACGAAGGGCGACACAACTAATACATCCAGATTTTAGATTAAAACCTGTATTGACCTGGAAAACCCAAATAATTGGAATTAAAGAGATACCCGTAGGAGGTTTCGTTGGTTATAACCGAACCTATCGGACAACAAGGCCAACAAAAATAGCCTTGTTACCAGTGGGATATTTTGATGGCTATGCAAGAAGACTATCAAATAAAGGAATTGTTATGGTCAACAATCAATATGCTCCCGTTGTAGGGCTTGTTTGTATGAACTTGCTGTCAATAGATGTAACCGATTTGGAGCCTATAACTGTTGGGGATGAGGTAACGTTAGTAGGCGATGCCGATGGAATTTGTGCAGGTGATATAAGTCAATTAATACAGGTGAATCCTCGAGAAGTAACAACGAGCATTCATCCTGATGTGCCAAGAATAATTGTTGACTAAATAAATTCATAAAAACTCGTTCTTATTCTATACTTAACATTATTTAAAAATTTTCACTTCTTACAGTTGAAATAGTAGAAAGAAAAAAAGAAGGATTTTTATTTATGTATTTTCTAGAAGGTAATCAAAGTGTTGGAAAGTCAACCTTTTTAAAGCTGTTAAGAAAACATGTGCCTCATATTGATATTGCGTTAGAACCGCTAGAAAATTGGCAAAAAAAACGGCATGGACAATCATTGCTTGCAAATTTTTTTAATGATCTTCCACGATGGTCCTATACACTTGATACATTTGCCATGATGTGTCGAGTGAGAGAACATAAAGTTAACCAGCAAAATCCAAATAAAAACCGAATACTCGAACGATCTATCTATTCTGGCTATTACGGGTATGCCTTGTGTAATTATAAGATGGGGAATGTATCTGATATAGAATGGAGCCTTCATAATGAGTGGTTTGCCTATCTTACCAGTACATGCAGACCGCCATTAGGTTTTATTTATCTAAAAGTAGATCCAGAGATTGCATATAAAAGAAGTAAAAAAAGAAATCGGGAAGAAGAGAAAAATGCTGAATTTCAGTTCTTTAAGCAGCTAGGCCAACTTCATGATGACTTTCTCATAGACAAAAAACATGTATCGCCAGAAATAAAAGATATTCCAGTGTTGGTTCTCGATTGTAATCAAGAATTTGAACAAAATGCAGCAGTGCTACAGTCACATCTTGAAAGAGTGGAAGCATTTATGCTTGACACCCAGCTAAAGGCGCCAAGCATAAAAGCTGAAACTACTTCTTCTTTGTAACTTTAATTTTACGGGGCTCTTTTTTATGTTTTTTTGGGAATACGATAAATAGAATACCATCTTTATACTCAGCTGTAGCCTTATCTTCAGTGACATCAGCTGGAAGATCTATAATTTTTTCAAATCCTCCGCGCCGTATCTCTTTTTTATGAAACAGTTTGTCCTCTGTCTCTATTGTTTCTTCTCTGGTTCCGGTAATGATAACATGGTGATTTTCAGCCGAAATATTGATATTATCAACATCAATACCTGAAAGGTCCATTTCTATATATACAGTATCCTTATCTTCGTATATGTCAGTGGCAAAATCTCCGTATTTGACTGGAACAAAACTGAGTGTTTCGACGATTTCATCGAGTGTTTTCCATTTTTTATGTTTAGGCATAACCTCCTCCTTTTTTTTATGCTAAGACAATTGCTCTATCATTCTCAGTATAAAAAAAATAGGGCGAGAAAATCAAGAAAAAAGCCTGGTTTATAAGGGTTTTTAAGTAAAAGGTGGATTAGATCCTTATTTGAGGATGGATCTGATCTTTATTGGTGGCTGGGTCTGCAGCCATGTCAGTACATACCTTTTTCAGATAGGCGATTCTTTTGGCCAGAGATGGGTGGGTATCAGTATCCTGATCAACATATCCATCGGATTCTAAGAGCTGATATATTCGGGTATAAAAATGTAGCAATGCCTGAGCATAGGTAATTGCATGAAGGCCAGCTAATATATCGGCTCTTTTTTCATGGAAATGCCGTATATTTTTTCTGAGACTATTAAACTCGTGACGATTTATACCCTGCTCGCTTCCATGAAATTCCATAAACTTTTCTAGCAGATAAATAAATGAATCATCTTTATGTAATATATGTTGTAACTCATGTAAAATTGACGCTTCTATTTCAGCATTGCTATAATTATACTGCTCCAACTTATGTTCAGAAAAATAAATAGCCGAATCGGTTGCTTGTAGATGTTTATTAGTTTCATATCGTATAAGCTCTACCTGTTTTGGATCTATATGTATATTTTTAAATAAATTTGATATAAGTAAATGCAGAGTACTACTTATAGGAGAAGAACTCTTTTTGCGCCTTTTTTTGGTTGCTTTTTCATATGAGAGATATCTATATCTATTTTTTTTGGTAAACCTAACCCACTCATCTTGTGAAAGACTAAGTTTTTGCAACATCTGTTGTTCAAGACTTGCCCACTCTTTAGCAAGTTGTTCTTCATATTTTGTCATAACTGCTGGTTTAATGCTATTACCTTTTAGTCCATAAGTTATACCAATAAAAAAAACGGTAATCCCCGTTATTACAATATTTCTTAACATCCTTTTGCCCCATATAAAATTCGAACTGTTTATATAAAAGAAGTATAACTAATCTATGTTACACTGACAAAAGGCCACTGATTAATGCTATTTGAAATATTTAAGAATGGTTGGGACTATAGTCTCATAAAGCTCACTATCCTTGCAGCAAGCTCAGGGGGGAGATATTTTTTACTTTCTGCTGATCCCTTTAGGCAGTCAGAATAGATTGAAATATATTTCAATGATGTAACTATTTTTTTTTGATACATTTCGCTTGCCAATGTAAGTGCATCCAAATAATCTTTTACGCCCTTTTTTGTCTTCGTATCTATTTTAGCTTCACTTTGCCACATTTTAAATAAGCCATTAGATCTATAGAGATCCCCTTTTATTTCAATGAGTTTAGACAATGCCCTATTTCTGTACTTATCATTGGTACAAAATATAATGGCTTTCAAAACTGACCTATCTAATTTATCAGTCGCATCGGTTGTAATTGCAAACTCTAACAGATTGCTAAAATTAGTATCGCTAAAAAATCTATAATTAAAATAGATCTGTTTACAATATTTACATAGTTTCTTTTGTGGCATCTGATTGAAGTCAATTCTGTGGTATCTCAATAGCTCTATCAGTGCCGACTGTTTTGCAAAAACAGGAGTTGTAGGGTCTAACATAAGCTTATCAATCTGTTCTTTTGCTTCTTTTGTTATGGGGATAGCGTAGTCTTCTTTAGAATCAAGACTATTTTTAAGATGTTTTATGCTATGATTCAATTGCATATATTTGTTACATTCATCCCTATACAAAAGGTAAAACTTATTTGATTGGCTTAAATGGAGAATGTCTGCCCCAGTTTTGATTAACAAGGTGACTAACCTATTGCTGTTATCTGTCAGGGGCAATATCAAAGGGACATTTCCAAACCTATTTTTAGCATTAACATTTGCCCCTCTTGTAATCAATAATTTTGCTAAACGGGTATTATTATTTCGACACGTTAAGATCAAGGGAGTTGAGTACCCATATTTAGTTTGAGCATTAACATTAGCTCCTCTTTTAATGAGCAATTCTGCTAGAGCAGTATTATTGTCGCGACAGGCCCATATCAAAGGGGTATATCCATAATTATCAGTAGTATCAACATCTGCACCATTTTGAATGAGTAGCTCTGCCAGTTCTTTATTATGCCTGCGTGCAAATATCAAAGGAGCATAGTTATCTTTATCCTTCGTATTAACATCAGCTCCCTTTTCAATTAGTAGCTTTGCTAGCTCTATGTGGTTATTCAAGCAGGCTAAAATCAAAGGGGTGATGCCGTATTTCGTTTTAGCCGTAACTTTTGCTCCCTTTTGAATGAGTAGTTCTACTAGGTTTTTGTTATTCTTATTGCATGCCCACATCAAAGATGTATAGCCATTTCTATTTTGAGCATTAACATCAGCTCCCCTTTCAATCAGTAGCTTTGCTAATTCTATAGAGCCATTCAAGCATGCTAAAATCAAAACTGGATCTCCATATTTATTTTTAATGTTAATATCTGCTTTTTTTTCAATGAGTAGTGCTGCCAGTTTTGTACGCTTCTTCAAGCATGCTAAAATCAAAGGGTTAATCCCATCTTTTGTTTTAGTATCAACCTTTGCCCCTTTTGTAATAAGTAATTTTGTCAGAGCTTTATTATTATTTTTTGATGTCCATATCAGGGGGGTATAGCCGTCCTTATCTTTGGCATTAACATTTGCCCCTTTTTCAATAAGCATTATTGCCAGGGTTTGGTTATTCTTATTGCATGCCCATATCAGAGGAGTAGTTCCGTCTTTATCTTTGGCATTAACATTTGCCCCTTTTGTAATGAGTAACTCTGCTCGCTTTTTCTTATTGAGGCAGCAGGCCTGTATCAAAAGAGTGTCCATGTTTTTTTTCTTTTTATATTTTTCAATAAGATTTTTAATATGTATAAAAGGCTCAGTTCTTTTTTTGCATTTCATTGAGTGTAAAACATTTACTCTAAACAAAGGAATCAAAACTAACCAAAATATAAAACTCTTTTTTATCTTTTTATTATTAAACTCCATCCGATTACCTCTCGATCTACAGCTTCATAAAGCTTACTACCTTTGCGGCAAGCTCAGGAGGTAGATATTTTTCACTTTTTGCTGATCCCTTTAGGCAGTCTGAATAGATCGATACGTATTTCAACGATTGAAAGACTTTGTTTCGACGCATTTTTTTTGCCAATGTAAGTGCATCTAAATAATCTTTTGCTTCATCTCTTTTAGTTCCCTGTTCCCACATTTGAAATAAGCCATTAGATCTATAGAGATTGCCTTTTATTTCAATGAGCTTAGACAATGCCTTGTTTCTATACTCATCATTGGTACAAAGTATAATCGCTTTTAAAACTGATCTATCTAATTTATCGGTTGCATCCGTTGTAATTGCAAACTCTAACAGCTTGCTAAAATTGGTATCGCTAAAAAATCTATAATTAAAATAGATCTGTTTACAATATTCCAATAGTTTCCCTTTTGGCACCTGTTTGGAGTAAAATCTATAATATCTCAATAGCTCTATCAGCGCAGACTGTTTTGCAAAGACAGGGGTTATAGGGTTTAACATCAGCTTATCAATATACTCGATTAGTTTTTTTGGAGCTGAACGCAGGTAACCATTTTTAACATCTATTTTATTTTTAAGTTTTTTTATACTCAGATTTAGCTGCAAATAGTTATTACATTCATTCTCAAATAATTTATTAGAAATGGTTGGTTTATCGATATCTGCTCCACTTTCAATTAAGCATAGGCTTAAATTTTTACTGTCGGTTAGTAGCGAGATTACTAAGGGGGTATCTCCATAATCATCTGTCGTATTTACGTTGGCTCCCTTTTCAATCAGTAACTTTGCCAGTTCTTTGTTATGATCGAGACATATCCAGATTAAAGCTGTTCTATTATCATCATCTTTAGTATTAACATTGGCCCCTGCTGCAACCAGTAATTGTGCCAACTTAGTATATCCTCCTTGACAGGCGATTATCAAAGGAGTATTGCCATTACTATTATGAGCATTGAGATTGGCTCCTTTTTCAATAAGCAGTGTAGCTATTGGCTCATCATTTTGTTGACAAGCGATTGTCAAGGCTGTCTCACCATTCTCATTGTGAGCATTAAGATTTACTCCCTTTTCAATGAGTAATTGAACGAGTTCTTTATACTTTTCTTTGCAGGCGATTATCAAAGGAGTATTGCCATCATGCCCTTTAGCATTAAGATTTGCTCCCTTTTCAATAAGCAACTGAGCGAGTGCTTTATTATTTTCCTGACATGCGAGTATCAAAGGGGTATCATTCCATCCATCTCTTATATTAACGTTTGCCCCCTCTTGGATAAGCTTCTGTATTACTTGTATATCTTCTTTCTCAGCTTGATAACATATTTCAAGAAGTTGATTTGATTTAGTATTCATGGAATACAAAAAATGATTATGTAATAAAAAACAAAAAGTAAGTGAAAATAATATATTTTTTTTCATTTTTTATCCCGCTTATTATAACTTATAGTTGCATATCCATATAACTATTTCTTAAAATAAGTTTTGTATTATAGTAGCTCAATTTTCAAGCAAAAAGTAGCTTTTATCGGTTAAAGCCTCTCTTTCTTTAAAAAATTTCCTTCAAAATTATTAAAAAATGGGTTGCCTGCTGTTGTCTGAAATGACGATTAGGAGCCTCTTTATATTTTAAATTAAATATTTTTTTCCCAAAGCATTGACTTTAACTTCCTGTTTATGTCAAACTGAAATTGAAGGTAGTGGAAGGTAGTATGAAGCAGACGAGTAAAATCGTAAGTAACGTACAACTCAAAGCAAGCAATTGCCTAGAGAACCAACTATTGCCTTCTATTTTTTTGTACAAAAATATTCTGTCTCATAATCCCACCGTAGAATTGATCAAATGTAGAATTGATCAAATAAGGTTACTGTGAAAGATGATTTGTTTATAAAAAATGGCATTATTATTCCTGGTTATGAAGTCGAGATTACAGCAAGTAGAGCTGGAGGACCGGGAGGCCAGCATGTCAATAAAGCAGATACTCGTATTACGGTGCGTTGGAATATTAAAAAGACAATAGCACTAGCCGAAAAGCAAAAAGCGTGGATATTAGAGAATTTACAGGCTCGTCTGACGAGTGATGGTGATTTAATTATACATGATGGCTCATCTCGTAGTCAGCAACAAAATAAAAAAAATGCGCTTATGCGCCTTGTCCAGGTAGTACGCAAGGCACTGTATATTCCTAAAAAACGGAAGCCGACTCGTACGCCAAAAGCAGTAAAAGAGTCCCGTTTGCGTGCAAAAAAGCGGCGAGGTGAAATTAAAAAAATGCGTAGTAAAAAAATGCAAGACGATTAGTCGCGTCTTACTGTTTGGTCCTAAAAACTACTATCAAGCTCCGTGCTTGCAACTTTTGCGATAGCTTCAACTACATCAGGAGGAAGATTGGTTGTTTGGAAATCAACTCCAAGCTCTTCAAAATAGGCGAGGTTATCCTGTGTGTCTTGCTCGCAAAAGACCCAAACACCAACAATCTTTTTTCTTTGATGGAGCTCTTCTACTATTTCTTTCGTCAGCAGTTGAGGATTTGCTTCAAATGTAATGCCATCAAGGTTTGCCTCCAGCATTTTTTCAATGCTCTCATAAGTCGAGGTATCTCTGATCAGTAAGGTGTGACAATATGAGATTTCTTTTTTGACTCTTCGCATCATTTCAAGATCAAATCCAATAAGAATAACCGATTCAGCTAAGCTACTTTTTGGATATTTTTCTAAAACTCTTTTCAACTCTGGAATAATTGCGTGGCTTTTTTCTTTGATTTCTATTTGGATCTTTTTTGATGGTTTACTGGATATGAGGACAATCGGCAAAAGTTCATGCAATGTGGGAATTTTTTCTCCGGCCCAATCTTCCCCTTTCCAAAGGCCCACATCAATATGCTTGATGGTTGCATATTTTAGTTCAGAAACTACCGTATTTACTATTTTTGCAAATTGTTCTGTGTTTATTCCTGTTTTTTCTTGAAGTCCTTGTGTATAGGTGGCAACTCGTTTTAATGTATTATCATGAAGAACGATTATCTTTTTGTCTGCCGTCATGTGTATGTCAATCTCAATTCCATCAGCACCGAGTTCAAACGCTTTTTTACAGGCGGCAATCGTATTTTCAGGGGCACTGAACGATGCGCCTCGGTGTCCAAATTTAAGTGCAGTTTTTCTTCTTTTTTTTTGATGGTTTGGTTGTTTTATTGCTGTGTTGCACATACTATTGTTCATTACTTTTTTTTGTAGATGCTTTGCTTGCCCGATCATTTGGATATCATCTATGCTTTTGCTTGCCAGCTTATAAAAAAGAACCAGAAGCAAAAAGATAATTACCTTCTCCTTCATAGATTGTCCCCCAAGTTCGACACTTGAATCTACTAACAGAATAAAAAAAGTTATCCTTTTTGTTCAATACTTATCATTTTTTTGTCTAAACTATTGAACTTTAAAATAGTTTGTGTATTAATGTAATAAAAGATTGTAGAAAAAGCTGTGCTTTACATAAGGATGTGTATGAAGAAAATAGTAATGCTTTCAGTCTTGTTGCTTGTTGCAACTGGTAGTAAGGCTATGAAAGTCCTGATAGAAAAACCGATCTTAGAAAATCGTTTAGAGCAAAATGGATTTGATTCTTTTGCCAAAAAGACAGATTTAATCAACAAATTAACTCAAAGAAATAAAATAACCTCATTACGAGTTGCCTTTATCATCGAATGTGCAATATTGAGCTGCGAAGAAAAATTAAAAACTGAAACAGAAAAACGGAAGTCAGAACTAATAAAGCTTATATTAAAAGACTATCCGGCTGCCTTTAACATTTTATGTAAAGGTGGGATTATTTGCTAAGTGTGGATTAACTTGTATAAAAAGCTGTTTTTTAGGGTTGATTTGCAAGAAAAAAAAGAGGTGGTATGAGAAAATTATATTCTTGTGTTAAATTTCTTACGGCTCTTATTTTTATACTACACTTTTCCATATC
>Ga0180437_10005366_pt1 | contig 17584 bp, 13 predicted proteins | sample SS_ome_4_FD_132410 | JGI IMG/M metagenome (GOLD analysis project Ga0180437, IMG submission 132410) | Hypersaline lake sediment archaeal communities from the Salton Sea, California, USA - SS_3_D_1 metaG | ecosystem: Environmental > Aquatic > Non-marine Saline and Alkaline > Hypersaline >... | reverse complement strand
CCAGGCAACCCATCAACTGGAGCAAGGTGGTCTTGCCGGAGCCTGAGGGCCCCACCATGGCTGTGAACTCTCCGTCCTGAATGGTCAGGTTGACCCCGCGCAATGCGTGGGTTTCGACCTCGCCGATCTTGTATACTCTTGTTGCTTCTTGAAGCTGGATGACTTCCATTTTGAACCTCCCAGCATGTGATAGTGCAAAGGGTCTTCGGCAATCGGTTGGCTACTCGGTACGCAGGGCATCGATGGGCTCCAACCGGGCTGCAAACCAGGCTGGGTACAGCGACGCCAGGAGGATGATCACCATGGCCACCACGGACAGTTGGAGTGTGGCCGCTGGGGCAAACTCACCGTAGATCACCTCGCCGTAAGCCACTTCGGCCGCGGCGACGGTGGCCATCTCTCCGATGTTCAGGCCCACCGTGGCCAGGTACAGCACGCCGAGGGATCCTAGAAGGACTCCCAAGGCGACGCCGACCAACCCCAGCGTGCCTGCCTCCAGCATGAACATGGCCATGATCTGGCGGCCCTTCATGCCCAGCGCGGCCATGATGCCCATCTCGCGCACGCGCTCGAAAACTGACATCAGCAGCGTGTTGGCGATGACCACCGCCACGACAGCCAGCACGATGAGGTACATCAGGTACGTGATGCCCATTGACATCTCGACCGCCTGAAGGATTATCTGGTTCATGTCACGCCAGGTCAGAACGGTCCTACCCGGAGCGCTCAGCGCTTGGGCGATGGCGTCGGCCCTTTCTCTGTTCGAAAGCAGGGCCACGATGGCGCTGGCCCTGCCCTCGGTACGCGTGAACGCCTGGGCCTTGGACAGCGGCAGGAACACGGTGACGTCATCGTACGTTGGGACGCCTGTGTGGTACAGACCACGGATGGTGAACGTCGCCTCGTCGGCCTGCTGGTTGGAAGTGTTGACCAGAAGGCTGACCTGGTCGCCCACCGCGAGGCCCATACTCTCGGCCAGTCGCCGTCCCAGGAGGACGCCGCTGCGGTCGTCTGGCTGGATGAACTGACCGGCAACCAAGCCATCGCGAACCGTCTGGTGCACATGGGAAAGCGGATCTATGCCGAAGACCCTGACGCCTACCGACTCCTCGCGGGTGCCGATGATGCCAGAAGCCCACAGCACGGGGGACGCCGCCTCGACGCCCTCAATTGCCTGAACCTGCGCGGCCAAGTCCCCGGAGTTGTCCAGAAGATCTTCCCAGGCCAGACCGACCTTCTCCTCTTCGTACGAGTCATCGCGCACCTGGAGATGGCCGGTCTGCAGGTGGATGTTGTTCTCTATCGAGTCCCCAATGGCGCCTGCGTACAGCCCGGTCAGCGTGACCAGCATGGCGACTCCCAGAGCCACGGCCACCAGCGTCAAGAGCGAACGCCGCCGGTTGCGCGACAGATCGCGATACGCAATCTTCCACAGTTGTCTCATCGCTTGCCTCCCCAATCCTCAAAGAAGTCTCTTGGTGTCCTAGACATAGTGCAGCGCCTCAGCCGGCTCTCTCCGCGAGGCCTGCCAGGCCGGATACAAGGCAGCCAGCGCCGCGATGAAAATGACAGTCAGGCCCCGGTTCAGGAGGAGGCTGAGACCGACGTCGAAGTAAATGCGGTCTCCAAGCAGCGCGGTCAGCTCGCTATACTCTGCCGCGGCCCAGGGCAATCCCACCTGCCCGAAGTACAGGTTGACTAGTCCCCCCACCACGCAGCCGACGACCGCGCCCAGCAACCCGATGTACGTCCCTTCCATGAGGAACAGCACCAGGGTCTCCCAGCGCTTCATACCCATGGCCGCCATGATGCCGATCTCCCTAGTGCGCTCGAAGACGGCCATCAGCAGCAGGTTGAGGATGCCCACGCCCGCGATGAGCAGGATCACCAGCCCGAAAAGACTCATGATCTCCTTCTCCATCTCCATAGTCTGCTTGGTCGTGGGGTCCGTTACATACCAGGGGTCGACCTCGTAGCCTGGAAGCTCAGCTAGCAGTGCGGCTACGACCGAATCCTCCTGCCCCATACTCTGCAGGGCGACGACTACCTCGGTGGCCTGGTCCCGCAGATCGAAGAGGGACTGTGCCTCGGCCAGCGAGACGTAGACCAACCCCTTCTCCACATCGGGGATCCCCAGGTCATAGATGCCTGCGACGGTCATCGTCCGGCGACGCATCTGCTCGTGGGTGGCGCGACCTACCAGAGTGACGCGGTCGCCCACGTTGACTTCCAGTTGGCTGGCCAGTGCCTGACCGATGAGTAGCTGATCCTCATCCTGAGCAGTCAGATACCGGCCCTCGGCGATGTTCTCCGCTAGCAACCCCACCGGTGCCTCCGCCTCGGGCTCAATGCCGATGATGCCTACGGGGAACGTACCCTCATGGCTGCTGACCATGCCGCCGGTGTTGATACGGCGCGAGGCACCAACTACCTGGGGTTGTGCCAGCGCCGCCCGCACTACCGCCTCGCTATCCGCCAGGGGCAGAAGCGGCATTCGATTGGCCTTCTCGCGATAGCCTGGCGCGTGGATCTGCACGTTGCCGCCCTGGAGTTTCACCACGTTGCCGTACATGGCCTGTTCTGCACCGCCCATCATCCCGTCGAAGATAAGCAGCAAGATCAAACCCAGGCTGATGGCGATCACGGCGATGATGGTGCGGCGCCAGTTGCGCCAGACGTTTCGCCAGGCCATTCTCACCAGTTTACCCATGTTCACTCACCTCCTAGCTGCGGATCGGATCGATCCTGTGCGTCGACTCGCTTCACCGACACCAATGGGAGACCCATGTCACGGATCTTGTGCAGTAGGCCATGAAGAGCGGCCTGATCGGGAACTGGACCCGTGAGCAAAGTCTCGCCGCTGGGCTGCGGTGTCACTTCCATACCTTCAAACCAGTCCGACCACTTTCCATCCAGCACTCCTTTCACTCGGATTTCGTAGACGTCGTGTTTTCGATTCTCTTGTCTCCTGGTCATGGATGGCGCCTCTGCGTGGATGATGGTCCCGCTCAGGGATCCGGTCATCCTTTGTGCAGCAAGCGTACTACTCAATTGGATGAGTTGTCATCGTCAATACTGGTGATCAGGGTGGGTGATTGGATGGGGAAGACTCTCGCTGTGGAGGCTTCGATGACGCTGCGGGCTATCGCTGGCCGGGACAGTGGTCAAGTGGGGCAGGCCCGGAGACTGCCCTATAGGCGGGGCGAACGACAGGGCGACGAGTCCGGGGATTCGTCCTCCTGGGATTGCCAGGGATGAGGGTCGTGTGGGGAGCAAGGGGGCACCCCTACTTTGTCGTCACTCCAGCTTGGCTCATGGAGAGCAAGCGGTTGCTGAGCCCAGGCTGAGATGCTATACTTGCCAAGTTGTCACCTGGAACGGAGAAGCAACAGTTATGCCCATTCTGCTTGTTCTGAGCATCATCTATGGCGTGGCGGCTATCTGGCTCGCCGTGTATACGCTCAACTCCTTCGTGCTTACCTTTCTGCGATGGCGGCACGGGTCAGACGCTCCCTCTGCACCGGCGCTCAACTCCTTTCCCAAGGTGACTGTGCAACTGCCCATCTTCAACGAAGCCCACGTGGTGGAGCGCCTCATCGATCGCACCGCGCGACTGGGGTACCCGCGGGAGAAGTTGCAGATCCAGGTTCTGGACGATTCCATGGACGAGACCACCGCCTTGGCCCGGCAGAGGGTGGCCTACCACCGTGCGCGCGGCGTGGATATCGACCTCATCCACCGCGACGACCGGACCGACTTCAAAGCCGGCGCCCTGCGCGAGGGTATGGAGCGCGCGACGGGAGAGTTTTTCGCCCTCTTCGACGCGGATTTCGTCCCGCCGGAGGAGTTTCTCTTGGAGACTATCCCTCACCTGGTCTCCAGGCCCGAACTGGGGTTCGTGCAGACGCGCTGGGGGCACATCAACCAGGGCTACTCCACCCTCACTGGAGCACAAGCTATCGCCCTGGATGGCCACTTCGCCGTAGAGCAGCCCGCGCGTTGCGCCTCTGGCCTGTTCCTCAACTTCAACGGCTCGGCGGGGGTCTGGCGCCGGGAGTGCATCGAAGACGCAGGCGGGTGGCAGGGGGACACGCTGTGTGAAGACATGGACCTCAGCTACAGAGCTCAGTTGGCGGGGTGGAAGCCGCTCTATCTTCGTGACGTCGTTTGTCGGGCGGAGATTCCGCCGCAGATTCACGGGTTCAAGAGGCAGCAAGCCCGCTGGGCCAGAGGTTCCATCAGTTGCGCTCTCAAGCTATGGCGCCCTTTGGTCAAGGCACCCGTCTCCGCCTTCAAGCGCGTGCAGGGGCTGATACACCTCACCAGCTATCTCATGCACCCCTTGATGCTGCTGGTCCTGGCGCTTTCGGTGCCCCTGCTGTATATGCGGCAGCCTGTGGCCTACCCCTTGACCTACCTCAGCGCGGCCAGCCTGGGCCCGCCGACAATGTACGCCTGGGCGCAACGAAGCCTCTATCCCGACTGGAAGAGCCGGATGCGGTACTTTCCCCTGCTGGTCCTGCTGGGCACCGGCCTGACCATGAACAATAGCAGGGCGATCTTCAGGGCCCTGACGGGGAAGAGCGATGAGTTCGTTCGCACGCCTAAGTTCAGACTGGAGAGACCCAGAGATCAGTGGAAGGGGAGCAGGTATGCGCTGTCTTTCGACTGGATGGTTGTGGGGGAGATTCTGGTGGCCCTGTACGCCTTGCTGGGGGCGGGTATCGCTCTGGAGCGGGGGAACCCCCTGGCCATCCCTTTCTTGATGCTATACGTCGTGGGTTTTGGCTACGTGGCCTCGCTTACTATCCTGCACTCGGCGCGCGGGTGGCTGAGAGGAAGAGAGCCTCTACCAGAGCGGGCTGGGCCTCTCGCCGGGAGTACGAATCCTTCCTCCTGGAGACGCTAGCATACCGCCGGCTGGGGGGAGCAGTGCGACCTCAGGAAGAGCTCTGGCGTGCCTCCAGGTCCTCGGGATACACAACCTCGCCTCCGTCTATGGGACGGGTGCCGTCCGGGAGATCCAGAGGCTGGTCGCGACCAGGCAGGATGATCCCGGTCGAGGTGTAAGGGCCCACCGTGGGCCAATAGCCGAACTTCTCTCTGGTGGCGAATTCCAGCCTTACGATGGCCTTGGGCCACTTGTACCCGTACTTGGAGGGCACCACCATACGCAAGGGCGAGCCGTACTTGGCCGGCAAGAGTTCGTCGTTCATGCCGTAGGCGAAGTACACGCCGTCCTCTAGCAGTTCGTCCACAGACAGAGACTCGTAGTAGTCGTCTGCGCAGAAGAAGTGCACCCACTTGGCCTCTGGCTCCGGGTCCACGACATCCATCAACGCTCTCAGGTCGAATCCCTTCCACTTGGCTCGCGCCGACCAGCATTCCACGCACTTCATCCGTCGGACGTCTGTCACCGATGGCAAGGCTTGCACGTCGTCCAGCGATAGGCTCTGGGAATTCCCTACCAGGCCCTCGATGGTCAGACGCCACTCGGCAGGATCGGGGGCGGGGAAGGGCTTGTAGTAGCGGACATTGAAGCCGGGGAGGTTCTCGTTTCGCAGGATGGTTCCGGGAGCAGCGCTGCCTGGAGGCGCAGACATAGGTGTTTCGACTGCGGGCGGCCGAGTGGTACATGCCGAGAGGGTTTGGGCCGCGAGTGCCCCCGCCGTGCTCATCGTCGCGACTCTCAAGAACTCACGCCGGGTGATTCTGCTCATCCCTAGGCACCTCCCGCCTCAAGAACGTGACTCCGGTTCCTCCATTCTATCGCAGGGGCGACGGTTTGTATGTAATGATCCTTACACGACAGAGATGGTACAGCAGCACGCGTTACAGCGGAGCGGCCGTAATCTACCGGGGCATCTCCAGGCCCGGTACCTCGCCACTCCGTTGTGCCCCTTCCTCCCTTGCCCCGGGCTGATTCGTTGACTATCAGCACCGCTTGGCCTATACTAAACGCACTCAGCTCAGTCGCGAGCTTGTCGATGAGAGAATCGTACAATGCAGATCAGCGTGATCATTCCCGCTCTCAACGAGGCGGGCAATCTCAAGTTGCTTCTGCCCCGGCTTCATCAGGTCGTTTCCTCCCTGGTCGGTCGGGGTTATGAGACCATCGTCGTGGACGGTGGTTCCACGGACAACACAGTAGAGGGCGTGGGCGCGCTGGGGGCGCGAGTCATCCCCCAGGAGGAACCGGGGTACGGGGGTGCGCTGAAGGCTGGCTTCCAGGCAGCCGAGGGAGAGTACGTGCTCACTCTCGATGCTGACCAGTCCCACGATCCCGGTTTCATCGAACGCATGTGGCAGGCCAGGCAGGACGCGGAGGTGATCGTCGCATCCCGGTATGTCCCGCAGGGCTCGGCTCAGATGCCCTTCGTGAGGAAGGTACTCAGCCTGATTCTGAACAAGTTCTTCACGAAGGGACTATCCCTGCCGCTGCACGACATCTCCAGCGGGTTTCGGCTCTACCATTCCTCTGCCATCAAGGGTATGCCTCTCGAGAGCTCCGACTTTGACGTACTGGAGGAGATTCTCATTCAGTGCTACGCCGAGGGATGGAGAATCAAGGAGGTCCCTTTCCAGTACCTGCCTAGGCAGGAGGGCGATTCTCACATCAGCTTGCTGAGATTCGGGATGGCCTATCTGCGGACCTTTCGCCGTATGTGGGAGCTGAGGAACTCCATTCTCTGCGCCGACTACGACGATCGGGCCTTCGACAGCAGGATCCCTCCCCAGAGGTATTGGCAGAGGAAGAGGCACCAGATCGTGACGGGGTTCGCCCCCGGTGGGAAGTCCTGCCTGGATGTAGGATGCGGCTCCAGCAGGATACTCCCCAGCCTGGACGATGTAGTGGGCCTAGACGTATCCCTCAGGAAGCTGAGATGGGCCAGGCAGTATGGGAAGCCGGTGATCAACGCCTCCATTTTCGAACTGCCGTTCCTCGATGAGGCTTTCGAGTGCGTAATCTCTTCGGAAGTGATAGAACACATCGCTTCTGGGGACAAGCCATTTCTAGAGATGCGGCGGGTTCTAAAGGAAGGTGGGCTGCTGGTTCTGGGCACGCCCGACTACGGGAGGATGTCCTGGCGAATCATCGAAGGCCTTTACCACCGCCTCATACCCGGCGGATATGCAGACGAACACGTAACACAGTATACTAGAGACGAACTTGTGCATTCCATGGAGGAACTGGGCTTTCTCCTCTCAGACATCAAATACGTACTCGCTTCAGAGATGATCATGCTATTCCGCAAGGCTGACGTGCCCTAGTGGCTAGGCCTGCATAATTCTCTTCTCTTGCAGAGCATCAGCCCTGCTAGAATCCAGACCAAGGAGGATGCTACAGGTGCTTGAACCCTTCTATTGTCCCACCTCTGTAGCCGTTATTGGAGCTTCTCAAGACGAGACCAAACTGGGCCACGCTGTTCTGAAGAACGTTCTTGAATGTGGCTATGAAGGCAAGGTCTACGCCATCAACCCCAATGCCGATGAGATACTCGGCTTACAGGCCTACCCCAGCATCCAGGATGTCCCCGGTAGCGTAGAACTAGCGGTGATTGTGGTGCCCGACCGTTTTGTGGCCGCTGTGCTTGAGGAATGCGGACAAAAGGGAGTCGAAGGGGTAGTGGTCATCACCGCAGGTTTCCGCGAGGTAGGCGGGGAGGGGTTGCAGAAAGAGAAGGAACTAGTCGACATTATCAAGCGCTACGACATGCGCATGCTGGGCCCCAACTGTCTGGGATGGATAGACACCATCTGCCCCCTGAACACTTCCTTCGCCCGAGGCATGCCTGAGCGAGGCGAGATCGCTATGATGTCTCAATCAGGCGCCCTGTTGATGGCCATTCACGACTGGGCCATAGGCGAGGGCGTCGGCTTCTCCCGCTTCGTGAGTCTGGGAAACAAGGCCGACATCGATGAGACCGACCTTCTCAAGTTGTGGGATGATGATCCATACAGCAGCGTGATCGTGGCCTACCTGGAAGGCATCACCGACGGGCCCGAGTTCATGAAGATTGCACAGCACGTGGGCAGCGAAACACCTATCATTGCCATCAAGGCGGGGACCAGCGACGCCGGCGCCCGAGCTGTGTCGTCACACACCGGCACCCTGGCAGGTTCGGAGACGGCCTACGACGCGGCTTTCAAGCAAGCGGGCATCACGCGGGCTGACTCGGTGGAGGAACTCTTCCAGTACGCCCTGGCCTTTGCGCAATCACCGCCCATCAAGGGCGATCGCATCGCGGTGGTGAGCAACGCGGGCGGCGCAGCCATCATGGCTACCGACGCGCTGGATCGGGCTAACCTGCGGCTTGCGTCTTTCCAGAGGGAGACCATAGAACTCTTGCAGGCTGAGTTGCCCCCTGGATCCAACGCCCTCAACCCCGTCGACGTGCGAGGAGACGCGGATGCCGAACGCTACAGGTTCTCGCTCGATGCCGTGCTACGTGATCGGAATGTCGACGGCGTCATCGCCATCCTTATTCCCCAGGCTGTGACCAAGGTCGACGAGACGGCCAGCATTATCGCCGATGTGGTGCATCAGCATGGGAAACCGGTTCTGGCCTGCTTCATGGGCAAGAATCTGGCTCAGATCGGAGTGCAAATCCTGCGTGAGGCGAAAATCCCCAACTACAGCTATCCCGAACCTGCGGTGGACGCCATGAGGGCCATGGTCGAACGCTGGCGCTGGCTGGAGAGTCCTCCCCGAACGATGGAGAGTTTCGAGGTGCGTCGGGAGGAGGTGGCAGAAGCCTTCGCGACGGTCCGCGCCGAAGGCCGGCTCAAGGTGGGTGACGCCGAGGCCAGACAGATCATGCAAGCCTATGGGATCGCTATCCCCCAGTCGGAACTGGCGAGCGACGCGGACCAGGCGGTCGACATAGCGGAGCGGATTGGCTATCCGGTGGTGATGAAGATCGCATCACCGGATATTCTCCACAAGACCGACATCGGCGGCGTGAAACTCAATCTCCTGAGTGCCAGCGACGTCAGAGACGCATTTGACCTGTTGATGTACCGCACCAATCGGTATATGCCTCAAGCCGAGGTCTGGGGTGCTATGGTGCAGCAGATGGTCCCCCAGGGCCGCGAGATCATCATCGGTGTGAATCGCGATCCCCAGTTTGGCCCGCTGATTCTGCTGGGGCTGGGAGGAATATATGTAGAGGTCTTGAAAGATGCGAGCTTCCGCATCGCTCCCATCGCCCGCTGGGAGGCTGAGGAGATGATCAACGAGCTGAGGACGGCTCCTCTGCTGCGCGGGCATCGTGGGGAGAAGGCCGCGGACCTGGAAGCTATAGTGGATTGCATGCTGAGGGTCTCTCAGCTGGCCGTGGACTTTCCGGAGATTGTGGAGCTGGACATCAATCCGTTGATGGTCCACGACGAAGGGAAGGGCGCGGTGGCCATAGACATGCGCCTGGTACTTTCGTGACCTGGGCGACGGAGTAGTCGCGCGGTCTGATCGCAGGCATGATCGTACACTGTACCCTGTCTCGGTTTGCAGGAGCGAAAAGAGGTAACGCAAATGGCAACACTTTACATCGCTTCAACGGATATCGCTTCAGGGAAGACTGCACTCTGCGTGGGCCTAGGGAAACGCCTGCAGAGCGACGGTTTCTCGGTGGGCTATCTGAAGCCCATTAGCCTGTCCGCCCGGCGTCTCGAGGGTAGTGTGGTCGATGAGGATGCGCAGTTCCTCAAGAAGGAACTGAAGCTGGAGGAACCCGTATCGGATCTGGTGCCTATACCCCTGGACCCGCGTGCAGTGGAATCCATCATGCGGAAGCAGAAGTGGTTGGACTATCCCAAGAGGCTGATGGAAGTCTACACCCGAGTGGCCAAAAGCAAGGACGTGATGCTGATCGAGGGTGTAGACCGCCTCAGCGCCGGCGGACTGGTGGGGCTGCCGGCCAATGAGGTCTGCAAGCTCCTCCAGGCGAAGTCCCTGACCGTGATTCGCTACGCAGGCTTGCTCAGCCTGGATCCCGTACTCTTCTACCGGGGGGTGCTGGGAGAAGCTATGATCGGCGCGGTGATGAATGGCGTGCCACGGCGGCTGATGGAATCGGCAGAGGAGATAGCCAAGCCGTATCTACAGAAGGAGGGTATCCTGGTCCAGGGGATCCTGCCGGAGGAGAGATTCCTGATGTCGGTGAGTGTCGGTGAACTGGCCACCGCATTGGGGGCGGAGATCGTGACCCGAGCCGACAAGAGTGATGATCTCGTCGAGAACCTGATGGTGGGTGCCATGACTGGCGATGTGGCCCTCAGCTACTTCCGCCAGAAGCCCCACAAGGCGGTCATCACGGGCGGGGACAGGTCCGATATCCAGCTGGCGGCGCTCCAGACCTCCACTAAGTGCCTCATCCTGACGGGCAATCTCTATCCTCAAGACATGATCAAGGGAGTGGCACAGGAGATGGGAGTGCCCATCGTGGTGAGCAGATACGACACTCTGACGACCATTGAGATCGTCGAGGGTTTCTTTGGCAAGAGCCGGTTCCAGCAAGATAAGAAGACACAGTGCTTCCAGGAACTGCTCGAGGAACACTTCGACTTCACGAGCCTGTATGTCACCCTGGGGCTGACTTAGATCGGCCTCAGAGGGGGAAGGGGCGTTCACCATGAGCTTCATAGAGGATATTCTGGCCAGAGAGGTTCTGGACTCGCGCGGCAACCCCACGGTGGAGGTCGACGTCTATCTGACGGACGACTCCATGGCGCGGGCTATCGTGCCCTCAGGCGCATCCACGGGGGTGCACGAGGCCCTGGAGTTGCGGGACGATGACCCCGAGCGGTATGGTGGCAAGGGTGTGCTGACGGCCGTGGGGAACGTTAACGAGGAAATAGCGGCGCAGCTCATCGGCTGGAACTCTTTTGACCAACAGGGTATCGACCAGGTGATGATCGAGCTGGATGGTACGCCGAACAAGTCGAGGCTGGGTGCCAACGCCACCCTCGGGGTGTCTTTGGCTGTGGCCAAGGCTGCGGCCACCTTCCTGGATGTGCCCCTCTATCGCTACTTGGGTGGTGTGGCCGCCAAGACCCTTCCCGTGCCCATGATGAACATCCTCAACGGTGGAAAGCACGCCGAGGACTCCACCGACCTACAAGAGTTCATGATCATGCCCGTCGGCGCCCCTACTTTCCGGGAAGCGCTGCGCTGGGGGACCGAGACGTACCATAGTCTGAAGAAGGTACTCCAGGCCAAGGGCTATGGCACTGGCCTGGGAGACGAAGGTGGCTTTGCGCCCTCACTCAAGTCCAACGAGGAGGCCATAGAGCTCATCCTGGCTGCCATCGAGGGCGCGGGCTACGAACCTGGTACAGATGTATCCATCGCCCTGGACCCAGCGGCATCGGAGTTCTACTCAGATGGGTACTACCATCTGCGCAAGGAAGGTAGGAGGCTCAAGAGCGAGGAGATGGTGGACTTCTATCTCGCCTGGATAGAGAAGTATCCCATCATCTCTATAGAGGATGGCCTGGCCGAGGACGATTGGGAAGGTTGGAAGCTGCTAGTGGAGGAGGCCGATGGCCGCGTCCAGTTGGTGGGCGACGATCTCTTCGTGACAAGTGTGGAGCGGCTACGAAGGGGCATAGAGGAGCGGGCGGCGAACTCCATTCTCATCAAGCTCAACCAGATAGGCACCTTGAGTGAGACCATAGCCGCGGTCGAGATGGCCAAGATGGCCGGATGGACAGCCGTGGTCTCCCATCGCAGCGGTGAGAGCGAGGATACCACCATTGCCGACCTGGCGGTAGCGCTGAATGCGGGTCAGATCAAGACCGGAGCCCCCTCGCGCAGCGAGAGGGTGGCCAAGTACAACCAGCTCTTGAGGATCGAAGAGGAATTGGAGGAGACCGCCTGGTACGCCGGCATGGAGGCCTTCTACAACATCCGCAAGTAGGCCATCACTCTAGCCGAATGGCCGGGGTGTCGCTAGCACGAACAGTAGTGCAAAGGAGAAGACCGCCAGGATCTTCCTCTTGCGGTCCAGGGGCGTGATGTCGTTCAGTGGCGGGGGATGTCTCAGCCCCCCGAGGGCGAAGACTAGCACAGCCCAGAGCAGCCACCATGACGAAAATAGCCCCAGTATGAGCATGCCTACGAAGATCAGCACGGCCACGAAGCGGTGGGCGGAGCCGAAGAAGGCATAGCCTACGTGGCCGCCGTCCAACTGGCTGACCGGGATGAGGTTGATGGCGGTGATGAAGACCCCGAACCAACCCGCCAGGGCGATGGGGTCCAGAATCACGACCTGATGGTCCAGCAACGGGCCCAAGACCGTGCTCGTGATCCAGTCCACCAGTAGGCCAGTCCCCAGAGAGATGAGCGAGGTCTCGGGAACGAAGCTCCTCACCTCAGAGAGACGCAGTCCCACCACCAGGACGACCAGCGAGACCACCAGCCCCGCCAGAGGCCCAGAGAGACCCACATCAAGGAGCGTCTTGCGATCTTTGATGGGCGTTTCCATCTTGATCACTGCACCGAAGGTACCGATAGTGCTGAAGGGCATTGGAATGAAGTAGGGCAGAGAAGCTTTCACTCCGTGAGCTCGCGCGGCCAGGAAATGGGCTGCCTCGTGTGTGACCAGAATACCCAGCAGGGCGCAGGCGAAAGGGAACCCTCTGAGTAGTGCAGTCGGCGGATCGACCAGCGGATTATACTCCTCCATCAGGGCCCCACCCAGCATCACGGTGCCCACAGTGGCCAGAAACAGCACGACATTGACCCAGACGCGCCTTCTATTCTTGGGCGCTGGCGCTGGTACCATCAATATTCTGTCCCGGCCTTTGTCTCTGCTCAAGATAGGCAGATAGCCCAGCTTCTCTAAGCGGCGCTCCAGGGTGGAGAAGGCACTCTCGGCATCTGTCATCAGTTTTCCCGAGAGCGATACCACACGGCGAGAGGCGTACACGGAGATGTCGTCGGTGAGGAATAAGTCACTAGCCTGGGCCCTCAGCTCGTCGACAAAGGGATCGGTCGCCTCAACCTCTGTAACCGAATTACACTCTTCCACGGATCGTCCAGACTCCTTCTCAGATACGTGCCACGACAGAAGCGACACCCGGCACCAAAAAGATGCCGGGTCGTCTGCTACGCAGAGTATACCAGAAGCGAGGCGGTTGTGGTAGAGAGCCTCGTCGCAGCGGTACTGGTACCCTGCTAGGGCGGAAGAGAACTGTGCGGCGAGCCTTTCCCGGTCGCCATGGGCGCCGGACGATAGGTCCTTGACAGGCGAGACTCTCTCAGGTATGCTAGAGCGCGAGACATGAGCAAGCTATTCTTCGACGAAGTCAAGATCCATGTGGAGGCTGGCGGCGGGGGAGATGGCTGTGTCAGCTTCCGGCGGGAGAAGTACGTACCCTTGGGAGGTCCCAACGGAGGTAACGGCGGCCCTGGGGGCAACGTCTACGTGGAAGCCGACCGCCACCTCAATACGCTCATCAGCTTCAGAGGGCACCGCCATTTCAAGGCGGAACGCGGCGGCCACGGTCAAGGCAAGAACAAGCAGGGTCAGAAGGGCAAGGACGTCTCTCTGCGCGTACCGCCAGGCACCCTGGTCCGTGACGCTGAGACCGGTGAGCTTCTCGCCGATCTCAAGGCCGCGAGTGACAAGGTGCCGGTGGCTGTGGGTGGCCGCGGAGGACTGGGAAACGCCGCTTTTGCGACTTCCACCAACCAGGCCCCGCGCATCGCCGAGCGAGGAGAGCAGGGGGAATCCCGTTGGCTGATCCTCGAGCTTAAGCTCCTCGCCGATGTGGGTATTGTGGGATGTCCCAACGCTGGCAAATCGACGCTCTTGGCTGCCGTTAGTGCAGCACGCCCCAAGATCGCCGACTACCCCTTCACTACCCTGGTACCCAACCTGGGGATGGTAAGCATCGAGGACAGAGATTTCGTCATGGTGGACATCCCAGGTCTGATTGAAGGCGCTCATGCAGGCGCGGGGCTGGGCCATGATTTCCTGCGCCACATAGAGCGCACCAGAGTGCTGGTTCACCTGCTAGATGGGGCCTCTGCCGATCCACTTGGGGACCTGGACCGCATCAACGAGGAGTTGGATCTTTTCAACCCCCGGCTGGCTGGCAAACCCCAGTTGGTGGTCCTGAACAAGATGGACCTGCCCGAGGCACAGAAACTCTGGCCCTCGGTGGAGCAGGAGATGGGGAACCGAGGGGTACCGGCCTGCAACATCTCGGCTGCCGCTGGGTCGGGGGTCCGGCAGATGCTATTCCGAGTCCTCCAACTATTGGATAGCTTGCCGGAGGAACCAGAAGCGGCCCCGGAGGAGACGGCTGTCTTTCGCCTGCCGGAGGAAGAGGAGGACTTCACGATCAGCGTGGAGGATGGTGTATTCCGGATCCAGGGCAAGCGAGTAGAGCGCCTGGTGGCCAGAACAGACTGGCGGTACGATGAGAGCGTGCGCAGGCTGCACCGCGGCCTGGAGCGGCTGGGGGTTACCGAGGCCATGGAGGAGGCAGGGGTGCAAGAGGGTGACACTGTATTCATCGGCGATGCAGAACTTGAGTGGTCATAGGAGAACACGTTGCTAAGGATAGGCGTTTTGGGCGGAACCTTCGATCCTATACACTATGGACACTTGGCGGCAGCGGAGGAGGCACGGGTCAAACTGAACCTGGGGAAGGTCCTCTTTGCGGTAGCGGGACTGCCTCCTCACAAATTGGATGAGGAAGTCACTCCTGTCGAACACCGCGTGGCGATGGTGAGGCTGGGCATCGCTTCGAATCCCCATTTCGAGATCTCGCTAGTAGACGTTGATCGTCCTGGCCCATCATACACAGTGGATACCATCTCCATCCTCCAGGAGCTTTGGGGCCAAAGTGCGGAGTTCTTTTTCGTCATGGGGCTCGATTCCCTGGTGGAGGTGCCCACTTGGCACCAGCCCCAGAGGCTAATCCAATTGTGTCATCTGGTGGCTGTCGCGCGGCCCGGCTTTGAAGTGGATATGAGTCAGCTCGAGGATGCCGTACCCGGAATATCCTCTCGTATGAAGATCATAAGCATGCCCGAGGTGGACATATCCTCTTCCGATCTCCAACTTCGGGTCAAGGAGGGTCTGCCCATCAGGTATCAGGTCCCAGAGGAGGTGGAGAGATACATTAGGGAGCACGAACTCTACCAGCAGCCGTCGGGAACTGGGCATTGAGATTCAGCCTCTCCACCGGGTCGCTGTACCTCTACCCTCTTCGTCACACCTTCGCCCTAGCCAAGGAGTTGGGGTTTGAGGGATTGGAGGTGGCTCTCAGCCTTGAGGTGCTTGTCCGGCGGGCCGGCTACGTGCGAAGGTTGTCGCTGGAGTATGGCCTACCTGTCTTTTCACTCCATCCTCCCATGATCCCCTGGCCCAAGCTAAGAGAGCACCACAAGCTGCTGCCTCAGCTCACGTCCGTGGCGCGGGATCTGGGTTGTCACTTCATTGTCATCCATGCGCCCAAGGCGCTGACTCTGACCGAGGGAGTCGGTGCGGAGTACGCAGGTGCCGTGCGGGCTTGCGTCGAGGATCTGAGAGGGTCTTCGTTGAGGCTATGCGTGGAGAACCAGGCCGTCTTCCGGCCCAGTGACAGACGATACGTCCTCAGCGCCCCGGGCAGTCTGCGTCAGTTTGCAGAGGAGTACGATCTTTCGGTGACTTTGGACACGGCCCATGCCGCCTCCTTCCCGTATGATTTGATTGAAGCCTACGAGACGTGGGAGAGCAGGCTGGTCAACATCCATCTGAGCGACTTTCGGCAGAACCTATCCATACCACCCTGGTTCAACCTGCACAGCTACTTCAAACACCACCAGGTACCCGGCGACGCAGATTTGCCACTGGTCCCCCTTCTTGAGCGCCTGAAGGCTGATTCCTATGAGGGCCTCATCACGGTTGAGGTCAGCCCTTTCGCATTGGAGGCCTGGCGCCCTCAACGTGTCAGGGAAAACCTGAAGAGATGCCTGGATTTTGTGCAAAGACCGTGCTCACCCTTTGGGAGCGTAGAGGATAGGAAGAGGGCCAGGATGGCTTAGCCTGCGCCCAGGGCGAGGTACAGGTTGTTGGACGAGAAGGCGATGGATGGGAATATCAAGGGTGCTGCCCGAAGGCGCACTCTCGCGTTGTCGATCATCGGCATAATGGCCTTTGTCCTCCTGCTCCTGCTCTCACCGTTATGGCCGCTGCCCTTCCTAGATAAGTTGGACGTGACTGGGTCTGCCATATGTGGCCGCATCCCCGATCACTCGTTTCACTTCGCCGGGCGCCAACTGCCTCTCTGCGCAAGGTGCACAGGCACCTTTACTGGTGCCCTCTTCGGCTTCATTGGACTACTTGCTCTGGGGAAGCGCAAGACGGCCAAGATGCCACCGCCCGCGATCCTTGCTCTCCTAGTAGGCTTTATCTTCCTCATGGCCGTGGATGGGGCGAACTCGTATCTCACCCTGCTCTTGGGCAGGCCTCTCCTGTACCAGCCGCACAACCTACTCCGGCTAGCCACTGGTGCTCTACACGGTCTTGCGCTCAGCATCATCGTGTTTCCCATCTTCAACTTCACTCTGTGGAAGGAGCCTGATGAGAGTCCCGCCCTGGCAGGCTTCAGGGAACTGGGGGTGATCCTGTTGTTGCTGGTGCTGCCCATGATCCTCATCGTCCAGGCTGAGCCGGGTATGCTCCTCTATCCTGTGGCCATCCTCAGCATCTCCGGTGTTCTCAGCATGCTCACGGTGGTCAACTCCATGATCGTGATCATCGCCACCCGGCGAGAGGCGCTTGCAGTTTCCTGGTGGGATGCTGCCTTGCCTGTGGCCCTGGGTTTCGGTGGTACGATGCTGGAACTGGCGATCATCGCCGTGTTGAGATGGCAGTTTGCTTCCGCGCTGGGGATCCCTTTCTGAAGTATACACTTCGGCTCCGGAAGCCCCGCGGGTGAGGGAGAGGGCACCGTGCGCCGGATTACAGCACATACGACTGAACCTTTCACAGAACCACAACGATGAGTCTGGCAGCAGTGTCGCGCACGTCCTCGAACCAGGTTGACTCCCTGTTGCCAGTGTTTCAGATCGATGGTATAATGGCGCAACATTCTCGCACGCTATCGCTTGGGGCGAGGCACCTGGAGACCATGGAGCGGGTGCGGCCATGTGCTCCATGGAAGGGAGGTGGTGGAGCCACAGGATGACAGCGCCGTGCACGACGCCAATAGACACATAGGCCCAACGCAAAGGAGGTGCGGTCGAAATGACTCTCGATATTGGCAGATCATTTACGTACATGTTCGAGGATGAAAGCTGGATCATGAAGATCGTCATTGGTGGCATCCTGCTGGTCATCCCCATCGTCAATTTCATGGTTATGGGTTACATGCTGGAGGCGCTCAAGAGATCAGCCGACGGTATGGATGTCCCTCTCCCTGAATGGGACGACTTCGGCGGCAAGTTCATGAAGGGGCTGATGCTCATCGTCATCGGGCTCGTGTACACCATCCCCATCTGGCTCATAGCCTGCGTGATTTGGGCCCTGATGTTGGTGGCCGGGGCCGCTGAGAGCGACACCCTGATGAGTCTGGCAGGGCTGGT